>Ga0247843_1005046_pt1 | contig 18861 bp, 12 predicted proteins | sample LaCruzMarch2017__FD_192420 | JGI IMG/M metagenome (GOLD analysis project Ga0247843, IMG submission 192420) | Freshwater microbial communities from meromictic Lake La Cruz, Castile-La Mancha, Spain - LaCruzMarch2017_8m | ecosystem: Environmental > Aquatic > Freshwater > Lake | place: Spain...
AAAAACGAAAGTAAAGGAGAATGGCCCATGACGTCACCAACAGAGGGGGGTCCGGGGGGGCATCCCCCCCGGCATTCACACGTACCACCATCACCTCCAAAAGCCCGAGCGAAGCAGTTTTCATTCGATGGCGGTGGTACATTAGGAGCTTTGTGGCAGACAGCAGTGGAAGCTGCATGGGTGTAGGAAGTCAAGTTGTTGTGATGTGGACATGGGAACAGCTGGTTTGTGTTGGTGGGGAAGCGAAAGTGTGGATTCCCGAGTTGCTGGTCGTTATTTCGAGAGGTACCTGATCCCATTTGGGAAAGAGAAACAGACAAAGAAAGGAACGCCAAAGGAAGTGGAACATTTGATGACTATGGAGATGATGACTGAGGATATGTGGTCCAACATATTTTCTGTCAGTTTTATCAATGATGCTCTTCAATGCAATGTAATGACCTCAACATGAGGGTAATGTAGTTGTTAACAAATCCGAATTCTCCCAGCTTCCAATATCTAGAGTCGTCTCTCTCTCTCAAAAGATAATCAATGTTCGCACAAGCTGAAGTCGCGTTCGAACAACTTCTTGCCATTGACCTCAACGAAATATTTACGTTCAGTCATCAACTCTGCCCGATGAACCTTAGCTTCATCCAAGGTCAGAGTTGTTGCAGTGGGAGGGATATGAGAGTTTTCCATGCTCCACCAATCACGTTGTAAAGGCAAAATGGTCGCACTTGACTCCACCTGCGCCGCCGGATCACAAAGGAAGAAGACGAGGATATTACGATGGCCTGGTCGTTGCTTATCTTCCAATGTGAACGACTGTACTTGATGCTGAAACACATTTGGAAATGCCAGAATTCGGCCATTGTTTGTATTCACCGCACCAAGCTCTTGATTGAGAGTGCCACCGTTTTCCATTCCATAAACCTTTCTGACGCCGATTGTGTCGCCCTGTTCGTAATCTGGCTCAAACACTGCCTCTCTAAATGCCAGCGTAGACTGAGTCACGTTCTCCTGTGAGTAGTAGTATATGGCAGTAGCCACAATAGACTCGTTACCCATACCCTCTACATGCCACGCGCCACCATCATAATCAGGCTTCTCAGGCGTCAGCACAATATTAGCTAGCTTTACAATGACCTTCAGCGTGCGACCTCGGAGATTTACATACGGAGGCGGAGTTTTGCTACGCATGTAGGTATCCATCTCACTAGACACACTCGTTCCACCAAAGTTCCAACCAATGTATGAATCATCAGAACCATCATCTTCTGAGTTTGGTTCATGTGACGCGCCATCAGCGGATACTGTCCCAAGTCGGTGAGGCAACACTCAAGCAACGGGATGCACTCACGTAACACTTCACCCATAGTTTTATACAAGTCAGCATGCACACATGGGTGCAAGTTGTTGATGTAAGAGTCGATAGTGACCGCACCGTCATCTGCCACAACGAATTCCGCCGGTAACCATTGGTATTTCTTGCTGAATGCATAGGAATCACGAGCATTCTTCACGCGTGTGGCATTTGCCTTATGACCTCTTCATGATATCTGTCATTGGCAAACATGGATTCAAGCAAGCAGTCGCTTGGCAACACAAAATTCATTACCTCGCTGTCACAGCTACCAGTCAACAATTCTGACCACGGCAAGCTTGTTGTCATCACACATTGTGACAAACCGCTAATCAACAGGAATAATGATGGATGAACCAAATCCAGCATCTGCTCATTTGATCCTGGGTGCCAATCAGGCGCTGTTTCGCAGTGCAGATGTTGCCGCAGGCGCTCCACACCTGAACACAGCTTTGCATGTAAGGCATCGCCTATGTCATCACGAGCGTACACACCTTCCAAACCCATGAACTTGATGCCGGAGCAGTCATTCGTTGCTGTAATGCGGTCTACAATTTCTTGGGGCAACCCGTTCGGGAGATCATCCTTGAAGTCCAGGAGAGATTGGCGTACGACATTGATGCATAAATCTGTGAGTGACTTAGGACCTCCCTGAATTACTTGAATATCAATATCACGAGATAGCATCTCGTCGATTGCATATCGGACTACCGACTCGTGCACGTGAGACTCTTTTACCCAGCGGTGGAATATCGATGGATCATCGCGTAACTTACTCTGCCAATTTGGTTTCTCCGCAATAGCTTGCATGATCTGCAGCATCTTCAGCTCAATCAATGTTCGTGGATAACGACCAACAGTGCGTATGTCAGCATCTTCATATGCACCCGATCGAAACGCATTAGGAAAGAGCGCCAAACCCAAGCTTTCTCTTTCGTTTAGCGGAATATCGCATAATGCCGCCAATTGTTTCCAGTCAGTGTCATGCAACCAATCATATCCACCGAGATAGCAATGCTCCTCTCCTGATTCTGAAGATAAGAAGATCTGAGGATAAACCTGACCACGGTATGGACGGCGTGGACTTTCACGGATACCACTAATATCGCAAAGTTCGTCTTTCTTCTGCAATTCATATGATCGCATTCCATCAACAACATCAGTTGGGATACCGAGTTTATCGAGTAGGGTCAATGTGGCATCTTGCCTTGAAGTTTGATAATAATTCAACCAAGCACAGTTCTTGTCGTGAACGAGAACGGTTAGTCGTGTCCCAATCCTCCAACGCTTTTCACCAGGCGCACTCTTCTCTTCCGCGGCGGCGCGTTTCGTCGACACGGCGGCGTCCTGGTCTCATATACTAAAGAGGTGTGGAGTTAAGCACATGACATGAAAAAAAATGACGGGCCGTACAAAATTTAGAGGCACAGAGCTTCAAGCGATTCACGTGCCTTTGTTGGGAGCTTCGGGCGGGAGAGTATTATTTGCGGACAAAATAATGGCCACCGAAACCTTCTTCGTAACCCATCATCAACCTGGTAGATCCAGGCGTCTACATTTACCGGCGTATCGACAGGCACCATCAACCATAATACTATTTAACTACTCTGGCAGTAGTATTATCTCCAGATATTTAAATCCATCGCCACTCTTCGACGATGTTGCAACTCTAGGCATTCCACTCATCGTCTTTGTGGCAGCCATACTTGCTTTCTCAGCACAGTCATGGATTAATTCTCTCATTGGGGGTGAACAGGGTCTCGGAGCATATTTGTCCGATGGGTCAGGATTTAACAAGTCAGCCTTCAAGCAAAGGAAACGGTCTAGTAAAGGAGATGAGGGAGAAGATCCGTTACCATGGTTAAAGCTACCCGAGTTTGACTTTGTAGATGTTGCAGGTCAGAGGAAGAATTCCGCAATGATAAAGCAACCAATGACAAGAGGACAAGTAATGTCTGCAATTGAAAGAGACCAATCAGAGGTACTATTTCAATTGGACCTTCTTCGTGCACAGCTTAAGATGGAAGTAGAAATGGGAAATTTGGAAGCCGCAAAAGATGTCGAAATCAGATTGGAACGATTAATGAAGGAGGAAGGATATGACTTCTCGCTGTAAGGGCGCTTAAGACTCGAGGTAAAATAGTGCAATACCTGAACATTCTTATAATACAATCTCCTCCAATTCAGTAGCACCGACTTGACTCGTCCACTTTTGTAATTCACCAACTCGTCCCTTCGAACAGAATGAAACAATCGTACCAGGTCGGACCTCCACTTCTCCACCACCCTCGCCACTTTCAGAAATACCATGAGCAGCAGGCATGGACCGGCCAACACGACCCGCTAGATGCAGATACGACGCGGCCGAAGTAGGCCGTCCTATAACGAAGACATAATCAACTCCATCAAAATGCAGTCCACGTGCCGATCCCTCAAAGGTTACTAATACAGGCGGTAAATCAACCTCTTTATCTCTGTCTTCCTCATTATCATCATCATCGTCTATCATTGTACCGTCTTCCCCAGCATTAGGCTCCAACCCAAGAACAACGTGCATAGGGTGAGCATCGACACCAAGCGATTGTAAGATTGAACATGCCTTTCGAACAGAGAGTGGTTCTGGACCATCAAAAGTATTGGCAGTCTCCAACTTCTTCTTATTTGCAACAAAGACCTGTCCTCGTTTGGCATTCCGTCGTGCCTCAGATGTCTTTCCAGAGACTTTAGGTGCAACCTTTTCCTTCTCCTTTGTCAATGAACGACTGAACTCACCACAGATGAATACAAGTGACGTCTCTGGTGATTTAAGATGAGCGACCTTGGCAACGTTGGCAAGGATCTCGTGCGGACTTGTCGCACTGTCTTTGGACATGGATACATATCGATGATCAACGACGGATGGAACAGTAACAGCACGTATCGTATGGGCAGCGTCAATGGTTGTGGCAGATGATGATACTGATGATACACCAATAATACCATTTTCACCAACGTCATCTGTTGGTCGACATACTTTCATCATCCCACCCCATACTTCTCTAATCCCCACAGAACCAATCACACCTCCTTCCATTGAAGCCGAGCTCAATGCTCTATTCAATCGATCTAATGCAGCTCTACTTGCCGTGGCACTCCCAGCCATTACTTGCATTGGCAATCGATCGCCGTTGCCAACATGTCGACTTGATGCTATTAGTCGTAGTAGCCGTTCCGTGGGGGTAAGGACTTGACCATTCATCGAGTCCATTGAGTCTATAGATGATGATTTGCCCTTCATATTCGATCCACCGTGGAATTCGACGCCACGACGTTGAGCAGCGCGTAATTTCCGTCGTTGTTCCAACTTCTTCCTCTCCGCCTGTGCATCATTGCTACCGCTGCTGCCAGTGCCAACGTCAAATGTTGTTCGTAAGGCCTTGGGTGCCGGTGGGAGTAGCACATCGACCTCGTCTAATATCAAGCCGGAGAGTGTATCCCCCGCAAGAAAGTTTTGTGCTCCACTAATTCTAGTGAGCACTGCATGGAGTTCATTAGGCGTACCAATTAAGACGGTGGCACGACCAAGCTGTGTGGGTGTTGGTGGGGGTATACCACGCACAGCCAAGAGGACATTCGACAGCATTTGACCATTATTGTCATCATCATCGGGTAGTAGAAACGACGCATCTCTGGCCAATTGTGCCGACAATTCACGTGTTGGTGCCACAATCAAGACTGTCCTGCGTTCTTGCTTCTGCTCTATACTATCAGTAATTGCACGAGAGAGCGTCGGCAGCATGTAAGCTAAAGTCTTACCACTCCCAGTGGCAGCAATAAGAAGGAGATTTTCACCCTCCTTGGCAGATAATGCCGAACTTTGTTGTATTGGTGTTGGAATCACATATCCCTTTGACGAAAGTATATTTGCAAATTGTGGGTAAAGGTTGGGAAGTGTAGTAGATGTGGCAAATGTAGACTCCGTCGACGTTGCTGTAGAAAATGCTACTGATAGCGGTGAAGCTCTTTGTGAGCCCAGTCGAGTTGATGTGAACGAATTACATGGCAAAGATCTTGACGAAATGCAAAATAGAATCAATACTAGCGACCTAGGAATCGCAAGGGGCGAGTTAGTCGACGAGAGTTCAGCGTGCCGTCTCTTCCTTATCGACAACGACGACATCATGAGCTCATCACTCATCAGGAATATCGTATTTGATTGGAGGTCATCTCGTCATCGCGTCCCGCCTTTTAATCTTATCAACAACTTTTGCTTTAGGAGCGAGTAGAAACTCATAGGCCACGATGATGCGACTCATCCCAGCATGCCTCGCCTTGGCGGCGGTAACGGCATTTCAGACTCCACACCCCTACGTTGTTGTTGTGGGACCCGCGAGACGCATCAACTCGTCACCATTTAGGGTGGTTGATAATAATGACGAGGCGAGACGAAGTACATCCAGCTCGACCACCCTCTTTGGCATCCCCAAAATGTTCCGCTGGTTGACTGATCAGTATCCTAATATCCTCAACAAACGTCTCAATTCTGGCAATGCCATTCCCCCAATCGACAACTTCTACCTCGATATGAATGGGATTATACACCCCTGCACGCATGGGAACAATGAAGATGAAATCACCCTCCTTGATGAAACAGAAATGTTTAAAAAGATATTTGGCTATGTCGACCGACTTTATAAAATCGTTAAACCACGAAAAGTGCTCTACCTCGCCGTAGATGGAGTCGCACCCCGTGCCAAGATGAATCAACAACGTTCACGACGATTCCGTTCATCGAAGGAAGCAGAGAAGCTTGCGGCCACCATCCTCGCACGAGATGGTGCACTCCCCGATCGTGATGCATTCGACTCAAACTGCATAACACCCGGTACTGACTTTATGCTAAAGCTTGGGCTGGCCATGCGTAAATGGATACAATATAAACAGGAGACTGATCCAGTGTGGAAGAATGGGTGTGATGTTGTTGTTAGTGGACCGGACGTACCTGGTGAGGGCGAACATAAGGTTATGGATTATATCCGTGAAACGAAGGCATTGTATGATTTCGAAAATCCTACCTCATCGTTACAACATCCACATTGGTCACCAGGACTAACACATGTTTTATATGGACTGGATGCGGACCTAATCATGCTTGGACTTGCAACACATGAACCCAATTTCCTATTACTACGTGAAAAAATGTCAGTGGTCATGGCTGGCCGTGGACGACATAAGCATCGTAAGAAGAAGGACATGTTGGAATATACACGTGATGACTTTGAATTACTAGAATTAAGTGCACTTCGTGAAATGTTTCAGATACAGTTTCGGAAATTTGCAGATGCTGGACGATTAAATGTTACGTACGATGTACAACGTGTAATTGATGATTTTATATTCATGTGCATGTTCGTGGGGAATGACTTTTTACCACATGTACCACATTTAGAAATTGATAATGGTGCATTAAGTCTCATGTTGAATAATTATGTTGATTTACTGGCTGATTGGGGTGGTTACTTGACTGATAAGGAGAAAATCCATCCAGCTCGCTTGGAGAACTTTTTGTACAACTTGGCAGTGTTCGAGGAGGAGCACTTCCGTAGGAGAGCGTATGAGGAGAATGAACCAGGTTGGGGTTTGGGGACGGAGAATGAACACGAGGAGGACGATATGTATGGTGGGTGGTATGGTGATACACCGACGCCGTTGGTCGCGAAAGAGGCTAATACAAAGATGGTTGTACATACGAATGTGTTCCCACTTAATGGTGAAGAGAGTGTAAATGCAATCAAATCGAATGTAGAGAAGAGCGTCAAGAAACTCCATCCTCGAGAGGCGTCACGATCCTACCGTGAATTCTACTATCAGTCGAAACTTGGTATATCCCCACTACCCACACGGCGGGCTGAGGCACAGCGAGATCGTCGTGCGATTGCCCGGGACTATATTGAGGGTCTTCATTGGAATTTGAACTACTACCACAATGGATGCTGTAGTTGGAACTGGTACTTTCCACACCTGTACGCTCCACTGGCAACCGACATTGTTAATCTATGGGAATTTTACGGCGATGTGGACATTGATATTAAGGATAATAATGGATTTCGTGCATTTCCATTTGATCAGACCGAGCCCTTCCCCCCATTGGCGCAGCTCCTGTCGGTATTACCTCCACAGAGTGCCACTCTCCTACCTCCTGTGTTGGGAGAACTCATGACTGAGCCATCGTCTCCGCTTGCACCGTACTACCCCAGTGACTTTGATTCCGATGCGAATGGTAAGCGACAGACGTGGGAGGCGATTGTTAAGATTCCATTCATCAATGGAGACCAGTTGCTGGAGGTAGTAAATAAAATCCTTGAGGCTGACGAATCGAAGGAATTGCTTAGCAATGCAGAAAGACGCAGAAATCTTAAAGGGCAGAGTCATACATTTGTGCCTGTGAGGGATCCTGATTATGTTGCTCCCAGTAGCGAAAGGAGGGTGAATGGCGAATCTGCAACAAGGAGAATTCCAAACAATAGGGCGACCGGAAGTAGTACAGCTCGTCGTGCGGTGGAGTAAAGTGTGTTTGTGCTAGCAACATGGTTTCTAGTTTATCGTGTACTCCTCCTCTAATTTTTTTTCGTCCAGCTTTCCCCATTACAAACTGCATTAAAACCTTACTCCAAATCGTCATCATCCTTAGACATGTCCCTGCTGGGATCGTTTGGATCTGGATTCAAATCAATCATCCCAAGATCCTGGAATTGTTGGAGAAACAAGTGAATTAGCAAATGGCAACAAAAGAGGAGAACACCCCAAAGATGAAGAAAACTCACCGTGAGAATAGCAAACGCCTTCTCCCCAAGACTCATGGCACCATATTTGGCCATCAGGACTGCCTCTTCCTCTGGTGACTTTGGCTGTAACCGTTTCTTCATAATTGCAGCACTGGGGAAACCAAGTTCTATCGCTTCACACTCATCTAATTTCGCTTTGGCAGCCTCCTCGGCTATCCGCATCTCCTCAGCAATCCTTGCCGCCTCAATTTCTGCTGCTGCTTTGGCAGCCTCCTCGGCTATCCTTATCTCCTCAGCAATCCTCGCCGCCTCTGCTGCCGCCTTTGCTTTTGCAGCCTCTTCAGCGAGTCTCATCTCCTCTGCAATCCTCGCCGCCTCTGCCTCTGCTAGAGCCTTAGCTTTTGCGGCCTCCTCGGCTAGTCGCATCTCCTCTGCTATCCTTGCCGCCTCTGCCTCTGCTGCCGCCTTAGCTTTTACAGCCTCGTCAGCAAGTCTCATCTCCTCTGCAATCCTCGCCTTCTCTGCCTCTGCTGCAGCCTTCGCGGCTATCATTGTCATGCGTTCCATCTCCATTTGCTTCACCTGTGCCTCAAGTCTGGATCTCTGGAACTTCTCCGCCTTTATTGACAAAGCCGCAAGTCGTACCTTCTCCGCCAATCGTGCATCTGCAGCCGCAGCTCGTGCTGCGGCCTTGGTTGCCTCCTCTGCTAGTCGACACTCCTCTGCTGCCTCCTGTTCGAGTCTACATTCTTCCGCCGCACGTAAAGCGAGAGATTCTGCAGCAGCATGTCTCAGTTGGGCCGCAAGTCTTGCACGCTGAAATGTTTCTAATTTGATAGATGATTTAAAGTCGTCTAGCTCCTTTGATACACTCTCCATAATTTCATCAACCAGGGACACCGAAGGCTCGTCATCAATCGACGTTATTATTACCGCATGCGTCGGTGCAACTTCTGCTGTAGTAGTGCGTGATACATTGACAGCTTTGGGCTTATTGGTGCGTTTATCAAACTCGGAAATGAAACTAACACGTTCATTCTCCACCAATGGTCCGTCGAAAGTCAGCCCCGTGGCGTGAACATACATATCTGGACCACCAGCATCAAGTGCGATGAAGCCGTAGCCCTATAATCATCATATGCAGACAGCATGAGGAACAATGAGTCGATTGAATCTTTATGCATGTATGTTCAAGAGGACATGTAAACTTACACGTTCGACGTTGAACCACTTAACTGTGCCGAACACTTCAGTCACAGTAGAAGTTGGGCTTGCTTGAAGAAAAGATGATGATCGGTGTGGAGCGGAAGAAGAAGCGGGTGTGAAGGAGACCGCCGATAATATTATGACCGTCGATACGATCAAGATGAGGAAGACCCGCATAGTTTGTAACAAACGCTCAAGGTTCTCCTCAGACATCAAGCGATGCTTTTGCTTCAACTCCACGAGGAGTTGAATGGCGCCCTTTTTGCCTTGATTTTTTGCTTGTCCACTCGCGACCTTCGCACCGTCGTTGCGACAAAAAGTCGATACGATTATTATTTCTGAGGGGCACAAAAAAACGGGATTGAGAGGGGCAGTACATAATGAAGACTTGAACATTCTGAGCCCGAACCCCCGGCCCGGAGAGAGGCCCTCCTTCGGAGTGTAATCCAAGGAGGTCTATGCATTGATGTCTCGAAAGCTCACCGCGAAACTGCGTCGATAGAGATAGATATTGCCTAATTTTTGCATTGCAACAGAGGCAATCTGACCATGCCATCGCCTTCCGTGCAGTTCACCGTCAACGAGGAGATGGATGCTTTCAATAAGAAGTGGGATGAATTCGAACCTCCCACATGCAAAAAGAGGAAAGCTGCAGGTGCTGCTCAGTTATCTGACGATGGTGACAAGTCCATGAATAAATCTGGGCACCCGTCTGCCGAGGGTGCCACAACTGGTATTGACGAAGTCTTTCCAATGAAATTCTCCCTCTCTCACGAATTAAAAGACGATGCATCCTTTTCTGAATATGTAAAGGACGCGTTTACATCGCCTGGCGCTAGATCACCCATGCGCTCTCCGGTCCTTAGCTTTGGTATGCGTCGTTCGCCATTGCTTAGCTTTGGTATGAGTGGATTTAAACTGTATCCTTCGAACAGTCTAAATGATGATGATCTGGATTACGATTACCTACTTGAATCTCCTCCATCCATAAGGAATGGTCATTATGATCATTCATTTGTCAACAATCTCTTCGACGACGAAGTCTACAAACCTGACATCCTCTCATCAAACGACACGCCACTCCATGATGGTGGTCCCGAACAAGTCCTGAGTCCAGGACGGACGATCTACAATGTCGCGTCCAGATCAGTAGAATCTCCATCTTCTTTCGAACCAGATGACTGGCGTCCGCCTTCTCATCATTCCAACAATCTTGGTTTCGCTAACTCTTCGCAAAAGTTTGGTCCATCCAGCGGGAAAACAAATGGTTTTGCCGGTGATATTACGATTGATGTATCTAACGTGTCCAGTTGCAAACTTGGAAATGATGCAGACGAATCGGATTCTAAGTATGGTAACCCAACCACACCCTCTTCAATACATTTACCTTCGACTGTATCTGATGATGCTGTTAGTCCACTAGCACCTACAGTTCATCATCCTTTCCAACGACCAGAGGTCCCGACAAGTATGGGAGGATGGAGTGACTCGCTTCTACACAATGTACCTCCAACCACCCAACCTATAGCTTATGGGCAAAAACTCCCCCCAGCTGTGCCCTCAGCAACTACGTCAGGATATTATCATAATTCAACACCGTACTACACATCATCCTACAATAGTCAACATTACCAGGCCTATCAGTATCCAGCGGCAAGTCGAGTCAATAATAATCCTCGCTCTACTGGTGAGGAAAACCACTGGCGTAAGTATCAACACCTTCTACAACAGTTCCTCCTACATTTCAATCACTGTAATGTGCCTCAGGGATATGGTGTCGGGACACACTATGATGGGCTATATCAGTGGTGTGCCCATCAACGTTCTGAGTATCAACGTATGTCTCGTGGCGAGGGTAGTACTATGACACCCCACCGAGTCCAAATCCTGACAAGTATGGGCTTCATTTGGGGCCGTCCTTCAGCTGCTTTCAGTCCACTCACTGGTTCAGCGCACTGTTCTAGCAGCAACGGTAACGACTTGGCGTTAAAATTCTCCTCGTCATGGAGCAAGTATATTGATCTCCTCACTGAATACAAACATGAGCATGGCAACTGTGACGTACCGTTGAGATATGAGCCGAATCATTCGTTGGGAACGTTCGTCAATAGACAGAGAACTGAATATCGCAAGCTGCAAAGTGGTAAGCCATCCAGTCTTACACAGCAGCGCGTCGACGAGCTTAATCGTCTTGGCTTTGCATGGACAATTCGTGAGAGTCATGCTAGCTGGATGGATCGGTTCAATGAGCTTAAGGAATTTAGGAAAGCGAATGGACATTGCAATGTGCCCAAGGTATACGCGAAGAATCCCAATTTAGGTTCGTGGGTACAAGAGCAACGTTTCCAGCATCGTAAGATACTCAAGGGAAAGATTACCTACTTAACAGATGACAAGATTCAGGCACTGGAAGAGTTGGATTTCAAGTGGTGTCTTCGCGAAACGAATGGTTCTTGGGATAATTGGCTAAAGACACTTAGCGATTACAAGGACCAGCACGGAGACGTTGATGTTCCTCTTAAATATCGACACAATCAAGGTCTTGGCGCTTTCGTAAATCGTCAACGTACCGAGTATCGTAAGCTCCAACTGGGCTTACAAACAAGCTTGACAGAAGAACGAATTCAGGATTTAAATGATCTAGGATTTAAGTGGTCGATTAGGGTAAGCCGTACTCCTTGGGAAACACGGTTGGATGAGCTTGTTCAATATAAAGAACAGCATGGACACTGCAATGTTCCATCAACATATCCAAAGAATCAACCTTTGGCATACTGGGTCTTTAAGCAACGAGGTCAGTATCGCTTATACATGGAGCGTGCTCAAGCTCAAAATCATGGGTTGAATGAGAAACCGCTAAGTAGTAATAGTAGTATGCACGAGAGAGGTCAATTGTGTCACATGTCTCCCGAACGCATCGCTCAATTGGACGAGATTGGATTTGAATGGAATCCACCTCGTCGCATAAAATTATGATTGCCCCCCTCATAACCATACCTCCCGTCTGAATTAGGTGTTGGATTGGAGTATATTTAGATATTGTTAGGCTGAATAGGTTAATACAAAATATAATTTATATTGTAAATATAAAAAGCAATTATTAGAGTTCATTTGTAATGTATTCTTTCTTCTAGACACTGCATACATTTTTTTGAGTACGGAAAGTTCTCTTGATTCATCATATTCGCTAAATTACTATTTCAGCTTTTTCAATTGCTCCTCTAATCTCTCCTTCATCTTACCCATCTTACCCTCCTTTTTTCGTAGCTTGTCCTTATTTTTCCCAAGCTCCTTCTTCCCCGCCTCCTTCAGATCTTTTGAGAAGAATGTATTCCCTGCATTTACCGCACGTGCTGCCACGGCCATTTCATTCTTCTTATTAATTGCCTTGGATGTTTGTGACTCGGACTTCGCGATGGATACGGCCGCACTACGTTTGGCAGTGAAGGCCTTACGACCCTTGGATAATTGTTTCTTTTGATGATGTGCAGGCTTGGCCTTCTTTGCCATGGGCTTGGACTTTATTTTACCACCGCCTTGTGCCATATTGCTGCTGTAGGTGATAGAGCGTAGAAGAAGCTGGCTGGGCATCGAGGTTTATGTTTGGTTGGGGTGTTGGGCTAGGCGCGGGAAGCAGAGGCGAAGCTCCCCCCTCAGGACGGATGGTGGTTGGATCATGACCGACGACGCCCCATCGAAATGTCCGCTGCAATTAGTGGGACGCGTTTATCATCGCATCATCTCAAATAACAACACTACTACTGATGCTAACAAGAAGAAGAGACGGCGTGATGAAAGCAACAGCAAGACAAGCAATTTTGATATGGGCTTTATTTTTGTTCCGCAAGTATCCACCTCTGATGATGTCGAACAACTCACGGGCGACGACACAAATTCTTCAATGTTGGCGTCGATATTCTCATCAAAACACAATGACAAGAATTTTCCAATCGTCGTACCATATTTGTCGCTCAGAATGGCATGCTACGCAGCCTCCATGGAGAAGCTTATACAAATATCTCAATATTCGTTAATTCGGTACGGAGAGGATGGGTTCGGAGAGTTGATATTTACTACAAGTCAACCCAACGATCATAATAGAAATGATGCAATCACATTGGATTCTGGTATACGTCTTGTTATTGAAGTGCATCACGATGGCTTGCATGTGGTACCGTCCGAAAATGATAGAGAATGTATTGACAGACGACTAAACATAAATAATGGAATCGGAGCAATGACTATCGAGACACTTGCTCACGGAGAAACCCAGAACAATCACCAGTGTGATTCGAAAAGCACGAAGAAAAGTCCAGGCAGGGATCTCATGAATGTAACTGGAATTGTCGATGCAATATCACCTATTCTTGTTAATGATTCTCAAACAGAACCATTTGCAATATTAGAACTATATCAACCACCATCGAATGAAGACGGAGTTACTGATGTGAAGAGCGCTGTTGCTGTTATTCGTGGTGAACAAGCATTATGTATGCATCCTACCATCCATCCAGGCCAATCAATAACATTAATAGGTGTTATATCTCGTAAGTGGAAGGTTCCTGATGAATTCCAAAAACATCTTACATCTCGAGAGGTATCAACGTCCGACGATGGTGATTTGTATCTGAGACTAGAGCATCGTGTTCCAGATCGTGTAATACTCATTTCACAAGCAACACAAATTTGTTGGAACGACGAAGAGGATCTGAACACATTGTTGCCTTCGACCGTGGAATCACTCACATCAATCCGTGGTATTGTTAAGTCAGTACATTACCATGTTAGCCATTCGAAAGATGACAAAGAAGCAAGCTATGTTGCACACTTTGTATATCTGAAGCCATTAATAGATGGCGCAACACCTAATGATGCAAGAAAGTTGGTTCGTATATTCCTTCCAAAGTACTCCATGTCACCAAACTTGATGTTGGGACTTCAACCTGGTGCTGCACTACGAGCGGTGAATATTCATTCTATTCACACATCAGATAATGTCAACAATACACTTTGTACAAATTATGTAGCATGCCTTCGTTCTACCCTTGCTATCGAACGCTGTGCTGGGTATTGCAGTCATCGCACCCGAATTTCTAGTTCCTGGTTTGTACCAAGAGACAAAGCATTCTTATTGATTCCAGATCATCGCATTACTGAGATGTGCTGTGACCCATTCAACACAAAATCGACTACCCAAATATTTGCTGAACATAAGTTGCGACGAAAACTTGAGATAAAGCTTGGTGATTCTGGTTCATCAGAAACACCCGATACTGAGGAATATGCACAAAGGGCGATTGCTATCAGTTGTCACACATCCAAGCCTTCAAAAGATGCTAAACATACTTTTCTTCGCGAAAGAATCGACGCTTTACTTGCACATCATTATCGTTATGTTCATGTGCAACTTATCGGGAAAATGTCTCATCACAAAAATTTCACAAAGCGAGTAAGCAATAGAGTCAGCAGGCGGTTGACAATTCGAGACCCTTACGCCGAGTTCTTCGATCATGCACACAGTAAATCAAACAACGACACAGCTGAATGTGGTAGTTCATGCAATCATCTCTCATGCTTTAATAACTATCATCACTTCGAATCTACTAGCGTACCTTTTTTGGTTGGTTTAGAAGATGTACGAGATTCATGCTCATATAACTTCATGAAAAGAGTCGCCGTATTTTGCCAATCGCGATTGCGAGACGCAAGCTCAAGTGTATCGTCTGGGTGGACTTCATCATATAACTATCAAGGATTAGCTTTGCTTCAGATCATGAATGATTACGCACGAGCGCAGACAAAAAATGGACGGTCCAAAGTATGGCACGATATATCGAATGATTCAATGCACAACGTATATGTATTAGGATTTGTTGACAACAATGATAAGACTGTTTCGTTCCGCAACGAGTCGTGTAATATTCCAATATGCAAGGAACGACGATTTGATGGACCACATGGCATTCATCATGAATATAATGATTTACCAATATGGATGCAACTTGGTTCGGTCATTGTTTCCTGTCTTTGTTTGGGTTCGAGGCGAAATGAGAATGAAACGTATAGCATCACATCCAATCATTTCGAGAGTCAAGAGATCCCGCATAGCTTCCTTCCGTCAAGAAGCGATGCTAAAACAGAGTACACAGATGGTCACGGATTTGTATTTCTTGTGGACAATTTAGTATTCATTGCGTCAGTGCACATTACGGCAAGATCATTCGTTTCAATGGATCGGCATACGATCCTCAGAGAAAATGCCAACGCTACTAAAGCTCTTCAGAAGAAACCGTGTGAAAAAGCTGCATATTGTGGATCATTGAAAAATACTGTTGCAATAACCATTCAGGAATGCTTGTCCGCCGGACTACTGAACAGTTCGTCTTATATCTTTGGACGACTCGTGCGACAGCGGTGGACATTTCGTAAGCTTAAGCTTGTCCAAATTGGTGGTCAGCTTACAAAATGCTACACTGGATGGACTGTTGTTCTTAGTCACGTTGATCCATTTGCTGATATTGAAGAGGGATCTTCTGCATTACAAACTATTGATGTAGGAATGTCGATAGAGTTTGACGAATTTCATCAAAACAGGTCAGACACATTGGACCATGCTTTACAAGAGCTCGTCTACAAAGATAAAGAAGTGACAATGCGGACAAATAATTCAGGCAAATTTCTCAGCGTAGACCAATTGACAATGGCTGTTGCTTGGTGGATTGTCTCAGAAAATTGCCGAACTACGCCCCTCCAATCCGGTGGCTTGATGATGAATCCATCTTCTGTTCAGTTGGAAATTCCGGCTACGTCATGCACTTATTCCAATCTTGGATATCAACGCTTTCGATGTAATCTAGGTGATGATATAGATGCGTTCTTTGTCTCAGATCCTAGGACTGCTAACATTCCACGCTCGGGTGAGCTTGAGTTCTGCAACACAGGACAGTTCTTACCAGGCATTCTGTCTCGAAGACTCGGCCGTGTCCCTCCATATATCCATAATATCTTAGGAACAGCAGAACTCGTTTTTTGTCACTGGAATCCACCTGGACTTCTAACTCGGCTGAAATGTCAGCGAGGCGTTCCAAGCGCCACTCTTTCCGATCTTCATTGGGATATTTGCACATCATTGAAAAAGGGAGACCATTCACATATAAAGCCATCTCTTTTGAGGCGGATACACAACGCCAAGATCCTCGGGATATCATTTTGTCGCGCCCGGATGGAACACGGATCGGTAAAGTGGGAATGCAGCGCCCTCATCGATGATGGAACTGGCCAAGCGAAATTATATGCAGAAAGAGAGAGTGCGTTGCTCCTACTTGGTGATAATCTCAACGTTCAAACAATAGAGAATGGTGCACGGGAATTGGAAGAAGGTATCTTTTTTCAACCAGCTCTGCCTGCATCAACCCATCTCATGCAATGCATATCAGATGCATCGATGAGAGCAAGAAGATCTCATGTAAAACGTGACACACGCGGAGGAATAAAGCAAGGCAGAGCCAGCAATGAGGAAATGCCGTCAATTTACAGCCTACTGCCTGCTGCTGCCAAAGCCGAGTATCTACTACAGCAGCACTGTCGACATTGGTACCAAAATCACCGTCAGAACAAATTGGATTTGTTCTGTCGGTGCAAGCCGCTGTCCGAGGATGTCACTTCAGTCAACCACACTGATATTCAAGTTGCCAAGGCATTCACCACAAACGTTGAGGTTGACTTTGTAGCAGCTACAACTGCTTCGTTGCCACCGCTCAAACTGATTTTGGAAGATGCGTGCATTGCTGCTGAAGAAAGCTACGACGATAACATATCGGGATGGGGCACCTTCATTTACTCACCGACTTGAATGGCATTGTTTGATCATACCGGAAACTGTGACACAATACTCTTTGGTTTCCTTGTCGATGGTCTTATAATTTTCCGCGATTATCCGTGTCTGTTCAAGTAAGGGTAGTGTTGCTATAAAATGACGGTGAATAAGGTCTGATACGTCACAGTGGCCAATGATGACTTTGGAGGTACCCCTCGTTGCCAACGGAGAGAACATTGAAGTTACTAATGAAAACAAACGTCAATAGAACCTGGTGACGAAGCATCATGTGAGTGACAGAATTAAGGAACAGTCAGACGCTTTTTGTAAAGGTTTATGGGACGTGATCGAACGACCCTGGCTGCGCTTATTTAACGAGCCTGAGCTTCAAGTGCTAATTAGTGGGGGCATCCTCAGATCATTGTAGTAAAAATAGCGTTTGTTTACCTTATTCCAAGAGTTACTACACCACGGACTCTTATTTCACCCGAATTTATCATTTACAGTTAACTGAATCACCCACTTATTATGCTCACCCTTGTATGTACCAAACTCTTCAAACCATCTCACCTCTTTCCGACTCTAATTTAACGAGAGGTTCTCCAAAAGAGGAGTTTGATTAACAAGTTCCTGTGCGATCTCCCCAGCAAAAGCCATCATGGCAAGACGACCATTCTGTAATTCCTTCAAAGCGTAATCTGCTAGCTTCTCTTCACCAGGGTTTTTGTATAGACCCGTCTCAAGGATAAGTGCATTGGCTCTCGCACCTGGCTGCGTCTCAAGGAGACGCACTGTCTCTAGAACCGCGATAACACCAAATGTCAATCCAGTCCATAGAGGATATTCACTGAACACCTCAAGAGCTGTACCAGTAGGTGCAAGGAAGTCATCACCAAACGACCCATCGGCTGCGTACTTCTCCACAGCCAATATTCCAATCACAGCCAGCTGGGCGAACCTACCATGCATAATCTCCACCTCGCGATATCGCAAGAGCTCTTCGGGGCTGGCCCTCGATGCGAATCCGGCGGGGTCGAAAAAGCCAATGGGATCAAGATCACCTATGAGTCCAGTATCGTTGGGAGCTGGGTTGAATGATATATTCTTCTTCGCCACCACAGGAGTAGCCTTCATTACCTCCGGCTTCTTGACACTATCGATAGCTTGGGTGAAAAAGCTAAAGGGTGATGAGTCATCCTTCTTAGTCTCAGGAGCAGCCTTGGTTGCTGGCTTCTTCTTCGTATTGATTGCTCGAGTAGCGGACAGATGGGTCGGAGCACGGTCGACGGACGCGGGGGCAAAGGCGCTGGCCCCAGCGAGGACACTGGAAAGGACGGAGAGCTTCATCATCTACTTGAGTGCCTGAATGAGTGTAGACATCGATGCAAAGCTCGGATGATTCAGCATAAAAGAAAGCTTAGAAAATAATGGGATGCGTATCTCAAGACATAAAGAAAGTTGTGACTGTGACAAGAAGGAGACACGTCACTCCCTCATGGAACACGTTTGTTCATCATCGTTCTCAAATTGTCGTACGTAGGTAGAGTAAACTACGTAGTCTCACTTGTTTCCCTTACCTCCTTACTCGATAGACGTAGTGAGGACCTAGGTGAGGAGACACCAAGTCTACAGGTTATGAGCGAATATACTACCAATACCACTTCTTCTGCCTCGCCTTAGCGTCGCAACAGCATCTGGGACGCCTCGGCGGTGCTTTTGATCGGCGGCAA
>Ga0247843_1005047_pt1 | contig 18856 bp, 18 predicted proteins | sample LaCruzMarch2017__FD_192420 | JGI IMG/M metagenome (GOLD analysis project Ga0247843, IMG submission 192420) | Freshwater microbial communities from meromictic Lake La Cruz, Castile-La Mancha, Spain - LaCruzMarch2017_8m | ecosystem: Environmental > Aquatic > Freshwater > Lake | place: Spain...
AAACTGGGATGGTGTTGAGCAAATTGGGATTGATGAGATATCAGTATTTAAAGGTCATCGTTACCTAACATGCGTTTATCAAATAGACAAAGGTATGCGTCGCCTACTTTGGTGCGGCAAAGATCGTAAAGCCAAAACTCTTCTACATATTACATGGATTAAAATTAGTCGATGTGATTGTAGTTTTACAAAAAAGGTCATGACTCTGAGAGTATACTAACCGGACATTTCTAAATTGCGTTGACAGAACTATTTGAAATTTTTTTACGGAAAGTCGTATCAAGCCAATTTCATCGCCGCAAACTGACCCTAAGGAGAGGATTGTGGTGAATGGTTACGAGGAAATAAGTTATTGACGGTTTTCAATCAACTTTTAGTGAAAAAAACCTACCAGGGTGAACTTTTATTGAGCATTTAAGAAAATAAGGGGATTCTTAAGAGTATTGCCTGTAATCATTTTATTAACTTTGAGTGCTTGTACACAAGAAGCCTTTGCCCAAGACGGCTATAAGTGTGAAAGGGACCGACGTCAAAGCTATTTTAACGAATGGGAATGGGTTATGCGAAAAAACGTTTTGTAGAGTTATGCATGGGCTCAAAATGTTATAACAAGATTTTACGCTAGAGTTTTTTACAATCTAACACTAGATAGCCATAAAAAATTGTTGCTGATTCATTGGGAAGCTATCTGCAATAATTAAAAAACTTAAGATAGCAGGAGCGGCAATACCTAAACCTACAGAGCATACTACAATAACACCCAATAAGTCTGGTTATTTTTATAACCAGACTTATTGGGTGTTATTGATTATGTAGGAGATTGACGAAGTTTTTTTAAACGACCTTTATTTGTTTTACTATCCAGACGTTTCTTAATAGACTGTTTTGAGGGTTTGGTTTTTCTACGGCTCTTAGGCACAGCACTTGTTTTTTTAATAAATCTGACCAATCGTTCTAATGCATCTGCCTTATTGAGTTCTTGGCTTCGATATCGTTGCGCTTTGATTACAACAACACCATTAGCCGTCACATGATAGTCATGACAATGCAACAAACGCACTTTATATGCATCTGGTAAAGTTGATTGTTTAATGTCAAATCGCAGATGAATGGCCGTAGAAACCTTATTGACGTTTTGCCCACCAGCTCCTTGAGCACGAATGGCTGTTAATTCAATTTCTGAATCAGAAACTGAAACATTGTGCGCAATCTCTATCCTGGCCATGATGTGGTCTTATCGTTAGTTTAAATTCTTTAATCCCTTACAATTTGTTTTTTTGCAGAAATTATTACATTGCCAAAAATGTTCAGCGGTACTATTCTCTTGTGTAAGATTAATATGACATCGATAATCCACATTAAATCCAAGACAAATGCACTGCGTATAAGCATTGGTTACAGCGCTTGCTAATATTAATAGAGTTATTATGCAGTATTTCATCAGATTCTCAAAATAGACATTATAGAGTAATATTAGCTTATTTTTGAATTTATAGATTAAATTAAAATCTATAAAGGATCAATACAGTATACTTGTAGTGGTACAAATCCATTAAATCCAATAGAGGACCTACTTAAAGTGTATGCGCCGGTGTTTTCAATACGGACGATATCACCTGATTGCAAATCACAGGGTAATAAAAAATGATCTTTTTTATACATGATATCAGATGACGCACATGTTGGTCCCGCTAGACTAGTGGCAACCATTTCACCAGTGCGATCTGTTTTAAAGCTATAATGAATTATATTGTCAGAAGCCTGTGGAAGTCCACCGTATACACCGATGTCGAGGTAAACCCATCGTCTTTTTTCACCCTTAAGATTTTCTCTGTCGGTAGCCAATATCACCTGTGTAAAAATTTCACCAGCTTTTCCTACTAAAAAACGTCCCGGCTCGTAGAAAATCTCGGGAATATGAGATGGGAAATTAGTCTCTAATAATTTATCGATCACTTCAATGAAATATTTTATCCCTGGGACCTCTTTTTGATAATCGATAGGAAATCCACCGCCCAAATCCAATACCGGCAATGTAATGCCATGTCGACTAACTTCTTGGAAAATAAATGAGGCCTCTCGAATGGGTTCTTCCCAGTCATAGGGATTAAGTTGTTGCGAACCCACATGAAACGAGATGCCGTGGGGTTTTAAGCCCATTTTAACAGAGTCTAATACCAGCGTCACAGCTGTATCAACCTCGCATCCAAATTTAAAGGACAGAGGTACAACAGCATTGGCGCCATTGGTTGAAATTCGTATTAAGACTTTTGATCCAGGAGCATAATTGGCTATTTTGGAAAGTTCTTCTTTGGAGTCAGCCACAAACAACTGAACACCATAATCATAAGCAGCTTGAATATCCTCAGTTTTTTTTGCTATATTTCCAAAACAAATTCTATTGGGTTCGCAACCCAAAGATAAAACCAACTTGATCTCATTGATACTTGCTGCATCAAAATAGGCGCCCTGCTCAATGAAACAAGATAAGATATTGGCTGAAGGATTGGCTTTAACAGCATAATAAATTTTGGCAAGAGGTGATAGATATTGTAAGTTGCTGAAGTTTTTTTTAGCTTGACTAATGTCCAAAATCAAACAAGGTGTCGTAGTTTTGTTTTTTTCAAAATAGTCTTTATACCTACTCATGCTGCTCTATCCTTTGTTAGTTTTAGGAAATTAATTTGACTCCTTTTAAAATCTTATAATTTTTTTTAAATGAATACTATTGGAATATTTAATAATGAAAAAAGGGATAAGCCCCCTCTTTCATTATTAAAATAAGTGAGAAGTTTGAAGGGATTGTAATAGTTGCTTAACTTTAGGTTGTTGAAATAAGACGTTATTCCCAGCTTTGATATCCTTAATATAATAGGCAATAGCCGTTAATTTTGGATTTTTTGGGATTATATAAATACAATATTGTAAATTACCTTGATTACAGCCTAGGTTTTTAGAATATGCAGTTGCAGAAACTGGATTTAATTGCTCTAAAGCTTCATTAATCTGATTGACAGCGTCATCATCAGGGGAGGTTTTGAGTGGATTTAAAAACAATACCCAATTTTTATTATGGGAATTAGTACTCACAATCATTTGTTTGATCTGATGGGTTTTTGGATCATAGCCCACTGGAGGCAACTGAAAATGTTGATCGAATTCAATGGAATTTGGACATGGCAATGGTTCAGAGAAAGAAGCGCTCGATGCAACAACAGACATAGCAATGATTGCGCTCTTTTGGTTTTTTTTTAACATTAATAAAACCTTATAGTGCAAGAAAAATGTCTTATTGTATTCTATATGCATGCTATTATCAATAAGTAATCATGAGTATTGTTGAGAATTTTGTTGCCTTTGGTTCAGGTTCAACCTAAAATTTGAATTTGAACTTGAATTAAGTTGTAGGTTTTTTTTGAAAAATAAATATCTTTATTTCCTTTTGTTCGCTTCTTTGGGGTTCATATTTATTCTTGGTAAATGTTTGGATATGGAGGCTATTCGCATTGTAAAGCAACTTTATGTGAGAAATAGCCAGGGTATTATTATTGGCGATGAATCGATAAAAATGACTAAGCATGGTCATCAAAATGCCCTTATATTTATACATGGTTTTTTAAATTCCCCATCGGAGTTTAAGGAAATAATGAACAAAATGAATGGTCATGTGGAAGCTGATATGTATGCTCCCCTGCTACCCTATCATGGTCGCGATCTCGGTGAAGCTGCAAAATTAAACAATAAAGACATCAGTCAATTTGTCGAAACGAGGCTATTGGCTTTGGCTAAGCGGTATCAATCCGTAACTGTCGTGGCTCACTCTTATGGGGCTTCAATTCTATCGCAGCTTTCAATTCAGCATCGTCTGCCTAAAAATATTCATATTGTTCTTTATGCGCCTGCTATTCATATTTCAGTCAATACCGAAGAAAACCGTATCCGAAATTATTTTTATAGTCTATGGCGTAATTATTGTAACTATGATCTTCTCGGTTGTGAGGTTTCTTATGACAGCGGTGATGCCTACGCGAAGATTAAAATTGAGGAAGAACGCTCAATGCTCTATAAAATTGCCAGTTCCGTGCAACAAATGTTTGCACTGGATCTTGATCTAAGAGGACAACTTATCAAGATGGATCAACCCTTTAGTATCATTATAGCGAAAGATGATAACCGAATTTCATATGATGCGATTGCCTCTGAGTGTAGGCGTATCAATCAGCAATGTCGGCTTTACACCTTTGAAAATGGCAGTCATATGCTTCATTACGGTTATCACCAAGATCAATTTATTGAATTGATTCAACAAATTAATGATTCTTATCGGTGACGCCTTTTAGTAATACTGCTCCGATGATTTGATAAATCGGTAAAATGGTCAATGCGAGCATATAGCTTGGCACGCTAAAATCAGATCCATGATTGATGATATCCAGTATATTTCCAATCAACGGCTCAGTGATTGCATCAAACAATGCCTCACTGGCATTGATAAATGCAATAGCAGTGCCAACTAAATATAAGGGGTTCGATTCCTTTCCAATGACAAATACCAATGGAAAAGCTCCTAAACTAAATCCAAATACAAACAGCAAAAAACCAATAATAGAGATTGGTAATGGATTAATGTATATAATTGCCATTAAGCTTAATGCAGAGCATAAAGTGGCATACATCATAAAAGACAAGCGATCTTTAACATACTCAGATAATTTAGCAAACACTGGGCTTGCAATCCCAAGTCCAATAAATACCATAGAAATTAAACTAGGCGCAGTTAATTTATCTAGATGATGCGCTTTTTGTAAAAATGGATTGCCCCATAAACCACAAAAAATGACTACAGGAGAAAAAGCTAAGCCACTATAAGCTGTTAATAGCCAGTTCTGTTTGCTTTTGAAGATTTGCATCATATCTTGCCAAAGATGTTTATTTTCATTATGACCAATGTCATCAGATGGATCTCTTACCAGTAAACCAAAAGCTATGCTTAGCAATAAGCCCAGACCAGCCAAAATGAGTAAACTTTGCCGCCAACCAAGATGATGCATCAACCATGCCAAAGGCATTTGACCAAATACCGCCCCTATCATCCCAGATACAACAAGCAATGAGGTTAATAAGGCATAATATTTTTTATCAAAAAGAGTTGATGCAAGTTTCAAAAAAGCGATGGTGGCAAAAGATACCCCGACCCCAACGATGGCCCGTGACCAAATGGCAAACTGAAGTTCCTGCGTTTTAGCAAACCAATACATGCCTAATGCGCAGCATAAAATAGACAGACTCGTCACCCATCGCACCCCATATTGGTCAAGAATAATACCTGCAAACAAAGGTACAATAAGGTAGGTCCAGAAAAATACCCCTGAAAGCATCCCCAATCCCAAGCCTTGAAGATGAAATGCTTCCATTAATTGAGGCGCCATAATGCTGGGAAAGTTTTGTAAAATATATTTATAAAAAAGAAAAGCACCACATAGTGAAATGGTGATTATTGTACGTTTTTGCTGATTCATATGATTCCTACAAAAAGAGTTCGATAAAAGCCTTGATTTTTGCTGCCTCCCTAGAGAGGCAAATCATGGCAAACGCATCTCTAGGGAAAAACAGAGCGGATAAACACCACAGAGAAAATGATATCAGAAATAACAACAAGCACTCGTTGTGTATTCGCAGAGCTGAAAAAAAATTGCGATGAGTGGTTCATAAAATAATAAATACGTAAATATTCTCTAAAAGTAACAATAATTGATATGATTTACAAGAATTAAAAATGGACTAACAACTGTATTAAATTTCTAAAATCCAAAGCTTGAATTAAAGTTTATGTAACTAGGTGAAAGTAAATTATGATAAAAATATGTTCGATAATGAGGAAAATATATACTAAACTTTAAATATGAGTATTTTATAAACACTACATGACATCGATATCCAAACTTAATTACTTACTCACAACAAGGAGCTGTCATCATGAAAACATGCAAACTAAGTCTGAAGGATTTCTCTATTGATCGATTGATGACGTGCGATGATTTTGTTTTGACAATTCAACCAAAGAGTCTTATGAAGGCAACTGATGTGATTTCCTGGGCGTTAGAAAATAAGAATTTGCTTAGCGATTGGATTGTTCGACATGGTGGCATTTTGTTTAAAGGATTTGAGTTTAATTCTTTGGAATTCGCGCAATTCTGTGACCAGGTTTTCAAGACAGATAAGCCAGCAACATATCAAGGTGGCGCAGCAATAAGAAAAACTGTTGAATCAGGTCTTTTCTTGGCCTCAGTAAGACCAAAAAAAATCACGCAATTACAGCACCAGGAACTCGCCTATCTTCCGGATTATCCAGCCCTAATCTTTTTTTCTGCGATGAACCCGCCAAAAAAGGTGGTGAAACGCCAATATGCAGTACCCGGGTTGTTATGAAGTGTATGAATCCTAAGACGTATAAAAAGTTCAAACGTAAACGAGTGTTATATATACGAAATATTTTGATGGAAGACGATCCATACTGGGATGCAGGCTGGAAGCAAGGTTTTCAAAGTGGCTCTCGTGAAGAGGTTGAAACATTTTGCCGAAAAGAACATATTAAATTTCGATGGAAAGGTGATGTTCTCTATACTGAATACATTTCTCCATCCACAGTTATACATCCTGTTACGGGTGATGAATTTTGGTTTAACCAGGTGTATTTGAAAAATCGCTCATCTGGCATATCTGGAAAACTCAGCCCCCATTTTGAAAAAGCATACTTTTCGGCGAAGGATTTTTTAAATCAACTGAGGAAGTTAGATCCAGACGATTTGCCTGTTAACGTACTCTACGGCGATAGTTCCTTTATTGAAATTGATGTTATTGAAGAGCTGCAATCAATTTACGAACAAAAACAAGTTTCGTTTCAGTGGAAAAAGGGCGACTTTATTTTACTCGATAACATCTTAGCGAGTCATGGGAGAAATTCTTACCAAGGGGACGGCAGACGAGTTTTGGTGACTTGGCGATATCATCACATCATCTAAAAGAATTCACCCGATTTTTAATCTCGTTTCCCCTGAAAAAATAACCTGCTTACAATAATTGAAAGTCGGATGATAAATCACTTCTGATAACGAGCGACAATTCCATAAAACCAGATCTGCAATTTTCCCTATTTCGATACTCCCAATGGAGTCATCACATTGAAGTGCCTTGGCAGCATGTCTAGTCACTCCCCACCAAGCCTCATCAATGGTTAATCCAAAAAGCACACAAGCCATATTCATTATGAGGGGTAAATTTAAAAATGGGGATGTTCCTGGATTGCAATCTGATGCAATCGCTAACGGAATATGATTTTGACGTAAGGCATCAATGGGGGGCAGTTGTTTTTCACGTAGAAAATAAAAAGCACCTGGCAATAAAACAGCAACAGTTTTTCCATTATCAATTTTTTGACAATCGATAGGACTCAGATACTCCAAATGGTCTACTGAATCAGCACCAAGCTCTGCAGCAAGTGATGCACCTCCCATGTTACTTAATTGTTCTGCATGCAATTTAAACCCTAAGCCTAATTGTTTTGCCGCTTGGAATAAACGTTTGACATGTGCTAATGAAAAAGCAATCGATTCACAATAGGCATCTACCTGGGTGGCAAGCTTGTTTTGAGCAATGTGAGGAAGGATAGTGCTGATGACATGCTCCACATAGCCATCAATATTTTTTTTAAATTCTACAGGGGTTGTATGCAGTGCCAAATAAGTTGGATGCACCCGAATTGCAAAACTCTCACCTAAGCGTTTGGTAACGTTTAATATTTTCACTTCATTTTCTAAATCCAAACCATATCCTGATTTAATTTCAACCGTTGTCACACCATATGACATCATGGTTTGTAAGCGTTGGCTGCTTTGTTGATACAATTGCTCTATTGTAGCAGCATGGGTGTCATTAACCGTGCTTTGTATTCCGCCACCTTTTTTAGAAATATCCGCATAGCTTAAACCTTCTAAGCGCATTTGAAATTCACATGCACGATTTCCAGCATAAACCAAATGCGTGTGACAATCGATTAATCCAGGTGTTACCAGTTTTCCTTGCGCATCCAATTCTAAATGAGCGGGTATATGATTGATATAATCACCTATCCAAGCAATTTTTTTCCCTACGATACCTATTGCACCGTTTTGAATTACTGTATTCTCACTATCCATGGTATGAATAAGTGCATTTTTAATCAAGATATCAAATTTAGAGAAAAAGTTGCTCATAGATAGGCCTGTAAAATTGAGATTGATCAATTAATTTTGTCATTATTTTCAAATCCGAGCCTAAAAATCTATCTTCACTATAAAAAGAAATATTCTCTCTAATTTGTTGTTGATAGCCTTGCAATAGACTAGATGTTTTCAAAGGTTTTCTAAAATCCAATCCTTGGCACGCTGCCAATAATTCAATGGCTAAAATATGCAAAACATTTGCGGTCACTTTCAGACATTTCATGCCGGCAAATGGGGCCATGCTGACATGATCTTCCTGATTACCTGAAGTTGGAATACTATCTACTGATGCTGGATGGGCATAGGTTTTATTTTCACTCGCTAGCGCTGCGGCTGTGACATGAGCTGTCATAAAACCCGAGTTTAATCCAGAGTTTTCAACAAGAAATGCCGGCAAGCCACTCATATTTTTATCGATTAAAAATGCGATGCGCCGTTCAGATATGGCGCCTATTTCAGAACCCACAATGGCCAATATATCAGAACTAAAAGCGACTGATTCTGCATGAAAATTTCCACCTGATAGTGCTTTTTTTAAATTAGTGAAAATCAATGGATTGTCTGAAACAGCGTTCGCTTCATTGATCAGATGGGTCTTACAATTCTCAAGGTAATCCCAAATAGCTCCCATCACTTGTGGCTGGCAGCGTAAGCAATAAGGGTCTTGAACGCGACGATTTAATTCTTTAGATTGTAGTATTTGACTATCTGCGATGAGTTGATTGAATAGATTTACAAAATGAAGCTGTCCTTGTGAGTTTTTAAGTATCGCAATTTCAGGATGAAATGGATCAATTAAGCCCACTCCGGCATCTAAACTTAAGGCTCCTGAAATACAAGCAATCGAAAAATTTCGTTGAGTTTGAAGTAAAGCATAAAGTCCAATAGCAGTCGAGACTTGTGTACCATTCAATAAACTTAAGCCTTCTTTTTCTTCAAATTCATGGATAGCGATACCGGCTTTTTCCAGTGCAATTTTTGCAGGAAGTTGGACGCCGTTCATTTGGACATCACCTAAGCCCATGATGCTCATTGCCAAATACGCAAGCGGCGCTAAATCCCCTGATGCACCTACAGAACCTTGACTGGGAATGATAGGAATGATGTCTGCATTATACATCAAGACCATAGTGCGAATTAATGCTTCAGATACACCAGAATAACCACGCGCAAGACTATTGATTTTGAGAAGCATTATTAGTTTAACAATTTCTTTCTCTAAAGGAGCGCCCACGCCTACAGCATGAGAAAGTACCAAGTTTTTTTGTAGTTGTTTCAAGTTCTCTGCAGAGATACGTTGATGCGCTAATATGCCAAAACCAGTATTGATACCATATACCGATTTATCATCAGCTACCAGCTGCTTCATCAAATGATAAGAGGCATTAAGGTTCTCATAAGTCCTGCTTGAAAGCAGAATTTGATGGGGGTTACAAACCCATTGATCAATATCTATAAAACTGAGCTCCCCAGGTTTGAGTTCCCACATATCACTCTCCTAACATTGGAAAATGTAAATGTTTTTTTTTGGCGCAATCAATAGCAATGGGATAACCCGCATCTGCATGACGCATCACTCCCGTTGCAGGATCATTATGAAGAACACGTTCCAACCTTATCGCAGCCTCTGGTGTCCCATCAGCCACAATAACAATACCAGCATGTTGAGAAAAGCCCATTCCTACCCCGCCGCCATGATGGAAACTGACCCAGGTTGCCCCACTTGCTGTATTAAGTAGGGCATTTAAAATAGGCCAGTCAGAAATTGCATCAGAGCCGTCCATCATCGCCTCAGTTTCACGATTTGGGCTGGCCACTGAGCCTGCGTCTAAATGGTCACGTCCAATAACAATGGGTGCTTTAAGCTCACCTCTGGCCACCATGTCATTGAATGCCAAGCCTAATTTAGCCCTATCGCCAAGCCCCACCCAACAAATTCTTGCTGGTAATCCTTGAAAATGGATGTGTTCATGTGCTGCTTCTAGCCATCGATGCAATGCAATATTATGCGGAAGTAATTTTTTAACCATAGCATCTGTTTTATAAATATCTTCTGGATCTCCAGACAAAGCTACCCAACGAAATGGTCCAATACCTTGACAAAACAATGGTCGAATATAGGCAGGTACAAATCCAGGGAAATCAAATGCATGCCCCTCCCCTGCTTCTAATGCCATTTGCCTAATATTATTACCATAATCAAATGTAGGAACGCCCATAGCGTGGAACTCAAGCATAGCTTTCACATGAATTGCCATGGATTCTTTAGCGGCTCTGATAACCTTATCTGGGTCGTCCTGACGATATTTTTTTGCATTCTCTAGCGTCCATCCAATCGGCAAATAACCATTTAATGGATCATGAGCGCTGGTTTGATCGGTAACGGCATCGGGTTTGACACCTCTTTTTACGAGTTCTGGTAAAATCTCAGCAGCATTTCCCAATAAGCCTACAGTAATAATCAGTCCTTTTTCGCAGGCTTCTTCAATTGATTTGATAGCAGTATCAATATCTTTTACCTTTATATCCAAATATCCGGTTTTAAGCCTAAAATCAATGCGGCTTTCATCACATTCAATAACGAGCATGCAAGCACCTGCTATCTTGGCAGCCAGCGGTTGGGCGCCGCCCATTCCACCGAGCCCTGCGGTTAATATCCATTTTCCCCGAAGATTTCCTGCGTAGTGTTGCCTCCCCATCTCCATGAATGTTTCATAGGTACCTTGCACAATTCCTTGAGTTCCAATATAAATCCAAGAACCAGCAGTCATTTGTCCATACATCATCAATCCAGCTTTATCCAATTTATGAAACGTATCCCAATTGGCCCAATGTGGTACAATATTTGAGTTTGCAATCAATACTCGAGGTGCATCAGGATGGGTTTTAAAAACTCCTACCGGTTTACCTGATTGAATCAGTAACGTTTCATCAGATTCTAATTGTTTTAAGGTTTCTACAATCTTGTCAAAACATTCCCAATTTCGAGCAGCCTTGCCAATGCCGCCATAAACAACCAATGATTCTGGGTGCTCGGCTACTTCTGGATCCAGATTATTCATTAACATACGAAGTGGAGCTTCAGTAAGCCATGATTTGGCATTCAGTTGTGTTCCACGTGGTGCTCGTATCGTCATAATAATTCTCCAAAAATATACTATTCTCAAAATATGTCACATAATATTAGTATATGCCATATTCTTCATTATTGGGTATTTATGACTTCATATGATTCATCTTTTGATAAAAGTCTTTGGGTAGGTAGGCCTGATGCCTTCGATCAAGAATATATCTACCAAATCATCGAACCCATTGATTTACATCATTTGAAACCAGATATAAAACCTGGTTATGCTTTAATCGGTTTTCAGTCTGATATTGGCATTCAAAGAAATTTTGGCAACATTGGTGCCGCCTATGGCCCTGTAGAATTTCGCAAATCACTGGCAAAAATGGCAGTTCAACAACAACACCTTATCTATGATGCAGGCAATGTATCTCCCGATGGCGACCAACTTGAGAAGGCGCAAAAAACACTAGGAGCATTGGTTAAAATCATCTTAGATCATAGGCTGTTTCCAATTGTTATCGGTGGTGGACATGAAACTGCTTGGGGACATTTTCAGGGAATACATGCGCATTTTTTAGATCAAGATATTGCGATATTAAATTTTGATGCTCATTTTGATTTAAGGCACGCTCCTCAGTCCACATCGGGCACACCCTTTCGTCAAATTCACCAACATTTGCAAAAGAACAATCAACCTTTTTATTATTATTGTGTCGGAATTCAACCACATGCCAATACTCTAGGTCTATTTAATTATGCAAAAGAGCATCATGTTAAATATTTACTCGCACAAGACATTCACGAAAAGCAAAATAACACGCATTTTATAGAAGACATCATTGCCCGCCATCAAAAGATCTATGTGAGTATTTGTTTAGATGTCTTTGCCGCATCTGTAGCTCCTGGTGTCAGCGCCCCCCAACCGTTTGGAATTTATCCCGATTATGTGTTCCGTGCATTAAAAAAATTAAAAAATAGTCAAAAAGTTGTCGCTTTAGATATCGTAGAACTTTCTCCACAATACGATATCCAGCAACACACAGCAAAACTTGCCGCAGCATTGATACATTCTTTTCTAGAATAAAAGATACTTAAATTATTTGTTAGTGTCCCAAAGTTTCTGTAAATTCAGGAAGGCCTAGAAAAAAAGAAAGCCATTCGTTAGACTTCAGATTTAATTTCGACGTCAAACAAGGCGGTTACAGTAGGAAAGGCCACAGATGTTTTGGCGGCAATGATAGCTTTTTTAGTCAACTATCATAAAGAACGTTACAGAGTTCGCTAGGTCCAAGCTTAACCAATGCTATTTTGAGATTGCGTATTCATGCTCACATATACATCATATCAGATGCTTTTCTCGGTATAATATGGGTCTCGATTCCATGATGTAAAAAGATATATCTGATGGATTTCATACAAAGACAGCTTATCCAATTGCTAAAGTTCTATCATACAATTCTTCGCCAGCTCGTACCTGCTGCTGTATCTTCTAATTCAATACCCTGTTCTCTCAAATACATTCTTATTTCATCGGCTTTAGAAAACTGCTTATCCAAACGGGCCTGTTTCCTATCCAGAATACATTGTGCAATTTGTTCCTCTGTTAATCCGGTACTCTCGAAAGATAGCTGTAGAAACGTATTGGGGTCGCATTTTAAAAGGCCTAAAATACCACCAAGATAATGTAAGGTACTTAATAAAATAACAGTAGGTGTTTTATTGATTTGGCTATTTAAATCAAATAATACCGCCAATGCCTGTGCTGTATTAAAGTCATCATTCATGGCTTGTTCAAATCGATGCGTCCAATTTGGATCATATACACTCGACAACTCTAAAGAAGGATTATTTTTAAAAGTTTGGTAGATACGCTGAAGTGATTTATGAGTTTGTTGCAATGACTCTTCACTCAAATTAAGTGGACTTCGATAATGACTACTCATGAAAAATAATTTAATCACTTCTGGATGATAACGTTTTAGAGCGTCTTTAATCCTTAAAAAATTGCCTGTGGATTTTGCCATTTTCTCATTATTGATTTGCAATAAACCCACATGTAACCAATAGTTAGCAAACGACTTTCCATGACAAGCCTCACTTTGAGCGATTTCATTCTCGTGGTGAGGAAATTGCAAATCTAGACCACCACCATGGATATCAATCTGTTCGCCTAAGTGCGAACGTGCCATCGCTGAGCATTCAATATGCCATCCTGGACGTCCATCTCCCCAAGGTGAGGGCCATGAGGGTTCGCCGGGTTTTGATTGTTTCCAAAGTACAAAATCCGCCGCTGAACGTTTGCCATCATTGACATCAATCCGTACACCTGACAAAAGTTGGCTGAGATCTTGGCGAGATAGTTTTCCATAGTTTGGAAAATCATGTACTGAAAAGCAAACATCCCCGTTGGCCGCTACATAAGCAAAATTTTTTTCGATTAATATTTTTATCATGTCAATCATATCATTAATATGATCAGTTGCTTTAGGCTCTGCATCAGGTGAGTGAAGACCAAGAAGTACGGAGTCTTCTTGCATACTCTCAGTAAAGGCAGTGCTAACCTCTTCAAAACCCAAGTTGTTCTCAGTGGCTTTTTTTATAATTTTGTCATCGACATCGGTAATATTTCTTACCCATTTTAATTGATAGCCTAAATGCCTAAAATAATTAGCCATCATGTCAAATACAATCATGCATCGGGCATGTCCTAAATGACAATGATCATAAACCGTCACACCACAGACGTACATTGAGATTTGATTGGGTGTAAGCGGCTTAAATTCTTCTTTTTTTTTGCTTAAAGAATTAAATAAAGTGAGCATCATCAGTCCTGTTTAATTTTTTCCCAAGTACTTTTCAAATCCACCACGCGATGAAATGCGCTTTTTCCTTCTAATTTTTTAAAGTATCCAATCCGTTCGAATTGTACGACCTCCCCTAGGTCTAATTGTTGTAAGGCTGGCTCAACAAAAACCTGGGTGATATATTTTGAATCTGGATTGATATAATCACAAAAATTATCTAAAGCTCCTGGGTTTACGTGCGTGAATAAACGATCGTAGATGACGATGTCTACGGGAATTGATTGAGTTGCTGAAACCCAATGGATGACCCCTTTTACTTTACGACCGACGGGATTTTTCCCCAAGGTTTCTGGATCAATGCTAGCATGAATTTCTACAATATTTCCATTAGATGTGATGACGTCATCACATCTAATAATATAAGCATTTCTCAATCGAACCTCTTGTCCTGGGGCTAATCGAAAAAATTGCGAACTTGGTTCCATCATAAAATCGCTATTTTCAATATAAATTTCTTTGGTTAAAGGTAAATCACGCGTTAAGGATGGATTTAATATCAAATCTTCAGAAAGGTTTGTAAGCACCACTTTAATCGGATCAATTACCGCCATATAACGATTTGCGCTTGCATTGAGATGTTCTCTCACACAATCTTCTAATACACTGAGATCGATAATCGAGTCACTTCGCGAGATTCCAATGATGTTACAGAATTTACGCAGCGCTTGGGCTGGATAGCCACGGCTTCTCATGCCACGAATCGTTGGCATCCGCGGATCATCCCAACCACTTACATAAGCATCTTCTACCAATTTCCTTAATTTACGCTTACTGGTTACAGTATGTGAAACATTTAATCGAGAAAACTCAGTTTGTATCGGTTGTGCAGGCACGGTACAGTGTTCAGTAAACCAATCATATAAAGGCCTGTGATCTTGAAACTCTAAGGTACATAATGAGTGAGTGATCAATTCAATGGCATCACACAAGGGATGAGCGAAGTCATACATTGGGTAAATACACCAGGCATCTCCTGTGCGAGGATGTGGAATATGACGAATACGGTATAAGACAGGATCTCGCATATTAACATTTGAAGACGCCATATCAATTTTTGCTCTTAATACATGCGAACCATCTGGAAACTCCCCTGCCCGCATCCGTTGGAACAAATTGAGATTCTCTTCTTTAGAGCGTTCACGATAAGGGCTCTCTTTACCAGGTTCTTGTAATGTCCCACGGGTGGCTCTGATATCTTCAGCGCTTTGACTATCGACAAAAGCCAGTCCTTTATTAATCAGTTCACATGCCCATTGATAAAGTTTTTCATAAGAATCAGAGGAATATGTAATATCACACCATTGGTATCCAAGCCATTTGACATCATCAAGAATCGCATCGATATATTCCTGCTCTTCAGTTAATGGATTGGTATCATCAAATCGCATATAACACTTGCCATCAAATTGCTCTGCAAGGCCAAAATTAAGGCATATGGATTTGGCATGTCCAATGTGTAAATACCCATTTGGCTCTGGTGGAAATCGGGTAATTAATTTAGAATATTTACCCTGTTGAAGATCAGTTTCAATCATTTGTGCAATAAAATGATTGGGAGATTTATCTTTTTCAACAGTCATAGTTTACCTTATACATTAAAAATAGATTAAATTAAAAACCAAGGACCTAAAGATTCTTGTGGTATTCCAAATTGTTCAGGATAGGTAACGCCTACCAAGTATAAACCATAGGGAGATGCTGTTTCAGCACCTAAACGTCTGTCTTTAGCCTCCAAGACCTCCGCAGCATGTGTGGGCGCTTGTTTTCCAGAACCGATTGAAATCAATACACCAGCAATATTGCGCACCATATGATGTAAAAACGCATTGGCAATGATATCAATAATAATAAAGTTTCCTGTTCGCGTAACTTTTAGCATTCGTACATCACGTAATGGCGTCTTCGATTGACACTCAATTGAACGAAAAGATGTAAAATCATGTTCTCCAATTAAGCCCTGGGCAGCCTGATGCATTGCCGAGTGATCTAGATGTCGGAATTGCCATGAAACATGGCTTCTCAGTAATGCAGGACGAATTTGTGAGTTAAAAATAACATATCGATAACGTCTGGCTGTTGCCGAAAATCTCGCATTAAAATCATCTGAGACATTAAATGCATGTCTAACACTCACGTCTTTAGGCAAACTGCTGTTGGCGCCATTGACCCAAGCCCGAAGGGAGCGATGATTGTCAGTGTCAAAATGCACAATTTGGTTGTTTGCATGAACCCCGGTATCTGTTCGTCCAGCACAGACAATTTCAATAGCATGATTGGCTACCTTAGATAAAGCCTCTTCAACATGGGATTGTACTGTTCTTAAACCCTGCTGAGTTTGCCAACCATGATACTGACTGCCATCATATTCAATTTTTAAGGCAATTCGCATTGGTTTTCCCAATAAATTTTATGAATTTATATGATTCTCTTCACATTGTCTAGGACAATGATATCTTTATTTCTTTATGTTAATATTATATATAATTTTTTATGATTTAGAAATTTTAAGGTTTTATATGTCAGCGATTATTCTGAGTGGTGTTGAACTTTCAGCACAATATCGTTCCAAAATCGCTATCGAGTCATATGAGCTTCAAAATAAACATCAAATTGTTCCTCGACTAGTCGTTATCTTAATCGGTGATTTTGCTCCCTCTCAGATTTATGTCGCTCACAAAGAAAAAGCTTGTCGAGATGTGGGAATTATCTGTGATATCTACCGACACGATTCAACCATCACCGAAGCGCAATTGATTAGACAGATCGAACAATTAAATCAAGATCGAAGCGTGCATGGAATACTGATTCAATTGCCCTTACCGGTGCATATCAATGTCGATCATATTATTGAAAAGATTGATCCCAATAAAGATGTAGATGGATTTCATCCCTATAATTTAGGATTATTGGCTTTAGGTATACCTAAACTTAGGGCTTGCACGCCTTATGGGATTATGCAACTGCTTCAAGCTTATAATATTGATGTAAAAAGTAAAGATGCGTTAATTATTGGGAAGTCAAGAATTGTTGGTCTTCCGATGGCATTAGAGCTTCTAATGCATCAAGCCACTGTAACTACCTGTCATTCAGAGACGCTTCAATTACAAGATAAAATTAAAAATCATGAACTTATTATTGTAGCTACTGGACATAGAAATGTAATTGCTGAAGATAGTTTTATGCCGCATCATACTATCATCGATGTAGGGATCCATAGAATCAACAATCAGATATGCGGAGATGTCGATTATCATTATGCACATAGCAGAGTTGCAGCCATTTCTCCAGTGCCTGGTGGTGTAGGTCCAATGACAATTACAGCCTTATTACAAAATATTTTGTGCGCTATTCAACTGCAAAACGCTTAGGTTTCTTTACCATCACCCCAATCAAATTCTTTATGAATCTCATCTTCGTAGTCATCCAGTTCCGACCGAAGCTTTTTTTGATCCAAACGTTCCTCTAGTTTTTTTCGAATCACCCATTTCTTATCAGGCTTTCCTTTCGAACTAGAAAGTTCTTCTTCCAGCTTATTAATGTCATTGATATCAAAATCGTCATCTTCAGAGTCATTTGTGTATCTTTTATCATCCCATTGTAAGCTCATGATAACACCTCGCTAATAATGTTCTTATTATCATTATAGCAAAAATATTAAACATTTAGATTAAAATAAGTTTTTTTATATTAGGTCTTGTGCACATGTTCAGTTTTTTCGTTCATCTCAACTAATTTTTTAATGAGGTTTATAGCAATGACGTTTTTTAATTTATCATATAATATTTGATTATCTTCTTCTAGATCGTGAAGCGTCTTCGGGCTCCAAGTGATGCATTTCACTTTGTTATTTGTCACTGTGGTTGCCGAGGCCTTATCTGATGATAGAAAACTCATTTCACCTATAAAAAAATCTGATCCAAGAATTTTTACGATTTTATCATTTTTGATTATATTTACAGAACCTTCCAATATGATGATGAGTTCTTTTACGGGTTTATTTTGTTCGGTTAAATGAATGCCTTGTTCCAAGTTTTGAATTTTTGATAACTTATAAAGTAACATAAATTCTTTGGGAGTCATTTTTGAAAACATTTTATAATACAATGCTTTCAAATCAGCTGGCATAAAAACTGGAACTCTATCTAGCAACATTTTTATTATTTGTATCAAATTAATTAAAATGAAAATAAACCCACATATAATAGTAAGTTTTACACTTGTTATATGATGGTAATCATCGATAAAGCCACTAATAATGTCCGGAATTGCTGAAATAATCAAAAAAACACGTAAATATAGAAAATTAGTTAGCATGTACGACAAAATAGTCATTAAAGCAGTAAGGATAGTTAATACATCCGTCATATCTGCGTATCAGCCTCTATTCTAAAAAAAAGTTGTTATTACAAACTTATCATAACGTCAAAGTGATAAAACAAAAAGGGAAATTATCTTTATTTTCCGTGACAATTCTTAAATTTTTTTCCATTTCTGCAATAACAAGGTCTATTTAAATAAATTCGATTAATATGAGAGTATCCCCCCAATAATCCCACCTACTGATGTAGATAAAAAAATGTGAGACTCTTTTGCAGCCGATAAGCATCTGATATTGATAGGCGCCTAAAAATGTCTTTTAAGAGGAGTTAAAAGCCCCTAGC
>Ga0247843_1005049_pt1 | contig 18850 bp, 20 predicted proteins | sample LaCruzMarch2017__FD_192420 | JGI IMG/M metagenome (GOLD analysis project Ga0247843, IMG submission 192420) | Freshwater microbial communities from meromictic Lake La Cruz, Castile-La Mancha, Spain - LaCruzMarch2017_8m | ecosystem: Environmental > Aquatic > Freshwater > Lake | place: Spain...
TCAAGCTTGGCATTTTACAAATTCGCCGCTCGATCCTTTCTCGTTGGCTGCGGATAGCCTCTTGCCAACTGCTCCCGCGTCGCTCTGGTTGATACTCCCATTTTAGAAGGTGAGCCAAAAGCACAGCCATTCGGCTAGCAAGTTCGCGCTGTTCGCTTTTACCCACGTCCTTAATCTCCTCAGCAATATGCTCAATGTCCAATCGGGAAAATTGTCCAGAAAGCAATAAATCTACTTGTTCCTTTGCCCAAGCAATAACATCACTATCGTAGCTAGTTTTCATAGATACCTTCAGGAGATGACACTTTCATTTAAAAACATTTTGATGTTTCAGTCCACCCTCTTTGATAAATAGGGGAACTGAATAATTATACCCTTTAAAGGCCGCCATTTTTATGCGATTGTTTTTGTAGCCACACGGTTAAATCATTTATATCGGTAAAATCCAACAGCGCTTCCGCAAAGGTTTCCAGTTGTTCCACAGACATGCTTTGAAAATGCAATAACGCTTGATCGAGTTCGGGATGAATACCTAAGCGGCTTCTTAACAAGCGCATGATGAGCGTTATACATTCTTCTTGCCTGCCTTCTTGCCGCTCTTCTTCTGCAATTTCTTGATAAAAACGGGTTTGTTTTTAAATAACTGGGGTTAAATAACTGGGGTCAGAGTAAACTTATATATCACTTATCCGCTCTTTCCTTCCGCCAGCCAACAGGCCTACCCATTTATTTCAAGGCATATTGATGTGACCGTTTTAATTCTGCAAAAACTGCGTAAATACTATCTTGAAAAATCATTGCTCACTCGCCTTTTGCAAAAGTTGTTTAATTTCCGATTCTGGCAGGCTTGTCACCTCAGCTATGGTGACAATATCAATGCCTTTTTCAAGTAAGTTAAGCGCAATGGCTGTTGATGCCTTATTTATGCCTTCTTCTATGCCTTGCTTCAAACCTGTTTTTGTAGCCAGCTCTATCGAGCTTTTTTGAATATAAATCCAATCCTTCTTTTTATGCTGAAGCTCTAATTCTTCTACGCTTAAATTAGCTTCATTAGCAATATCAAAAGCTTTTTCCAATTCCTGCTCAATATTATTCGGAATATAATCTAAATCTCCGGCATTTTTTATAAAGTAAAGCCATTTATCCTGAATCGTTTTAAGTTCAGTTTCAGTTTTAATAAACTTAGGCAATTCAATAAAAATAAGCTCTATATCATCGCTGTATTCAATAAACTGTTTCTTTTCTATCAGTTTAAAATTATTAATTAATTCAGAACTAGTATCAAAAAGAATAAAGTCGGTAATTGTTAAAGCAATCACCGGATTGAGTAAGTAATAAGCATCCCCTTTGGTTAATTGAATCGAATAGTTTTTTGCCGCATTATACAAAACCCGTTTTTCAAAACCCTCGTGATTAAGCATCTGCATCTCAATAATCACCCAACTACCATCATCCAATTGTGCTTTAACATCCACAAACGTGTCTTTCATGCCCTTTAACATCGGAATGTTATAAGGATCAACAATGGTCAAATCCTGAATTTTACGATTATTTTCAAAGTCTATAATCGCATTCAAAAAGCTGATTAAAATATCTTTTGAATCGGCACTGCCGAAGACTTTCTTAAAAGCAAAGTCGGTTTTTATATCGAGAAATCTCATGGTACGATCCTTAAATCAAAAGGCTCAGATTTTATTATAAAGCACGTTAAGATTAATCTAAAAAAACTTTCATAGCCCAAACTTGCGGATGCGCATGTCGTAATCTCAACAGCTTTTCCATATATGCAAATAATTCGTTGTAACACTCCATGTAAGCCTTACCATTTAAAAACAACACAATGTATTCATATTCCAGATAAATATGTTCTATAGGAGTACTTATGCTGCATCGACTTTCACTTAATTGAAAGTTTTGATGCGGCTTTTCTGCTGCAAACTCAATTAACTCCTCAGTACTATTTTTAGTTTTTATATCTTGATAAATATCATCACAATAAATTTTCAAATCTTCTCTATCATAAATATCACAGAAAAAATCTTTTAAAAAACTATTCAGACTATCGGGTTCTAAAAATTCATCTTTAATCGTAAAAACATAATCATTATATTTTTCACTTAAATTAAAAAGTTCAGTTTTCAGCTGCGTTTGTTTTTCAAAATCACTTATAAAGCCATCAAAACTTTTATAATATTTATCAATTTTGTTTTTTTCTTTTGCGGGGCAAACAATTTTCGTACATAAGCCAAATTTAATAAACTGTCCCATTTGTTTTTTTCCTTATTTATTAATAATTGGGGTCAGAGTAAACTTATATATCACTTATCCGCTCTTTCCTTCCGCCAGCCAACAGGCCTGCCCATTTTTTTGGCTGTCATCCGCCGACCACTCAAACTTTCTATTTCCGTCTTAAATCGCTCACTGCCAAGTGCCATGCCTTTGTTTACCGCCAGCCGGATATCTTCCAGTAATTTCCCATCAACATGATGTTTGAATAATTCACGGTAACTGGCTTGCCTCTCGTTTGCATCCTTACCTAAAGCAAGGTATACGGCATGAGGCGTACATAGTTCTGATACTTTTCCTAATGCGTTTATCGGGTAGCTCGACCAAACATAATCTGACGGTTGCTCTACCATCCCGGCCCTGACCGGATTCAACTCTATGTAACGATAAAGTTGAATGAGGTAAGTTTCTTCCTGCACCAGACATGACTTGAATCGCCCTTCCCAAAGCGTCCCTGTCCGCTTGTAGCTGAAATTGAAATAACGCACATAGTGTCTGCCCAGTGATTGCATCATGTGACTAACAGCGTTTTGGCCTCTTGGCGTACACAGCAAATGAACATGGTTGGTCATCAATACCCAGGCATGAATGTCTACCTGGTATTTCTTTGAGTAGCCTTTCAGCCAACCCGCATATGCTGTGAAGTCTTGCTCGTCGGCAAAGCATACCTGTCGGTTATTGCCACGTTGAATCACATGCTGAGGCATTCCGATTGGACACACGCGGGACAATCTTGCTATTTATTTTTCCTGAAATCGATATACTTAGACATAAACAGTATAGCAGAAGTTTAAGCTTACTCTGACCCCAGTTATTGCAGTTATTGCAGTTATTGTATTGTGTCGTTCACTCGTCTCGCCGCCCCACATCATAAAACCGCTGCGGATTACGCTTGATTTGGGCATACATGGTGTCGGGTGCCAAATCCAGGCCATTCGGCCAAGTAATAGCGCCATATTGAATGGTGGCTTGCGCTAGCAGACTGTCGTTTAACAAAGGCGCAAAAACGCCCGTACAGAACGATGGGCTGATCTGCAGCGTGCCTGTCAGACCATCAGCAAATTTCACAGCCAGCCTGCGGCTGCCAACAGGCTGCACTTCCTCAATATCCCAATACATGCCCCCCTCCTACTTCAATGGTTCAATTGGTTGGGGTTGTTGTTTATTCTGACACCGATCCCAATCCAACAACAACAACTCCTTTTGATGTAGCTCTGCCCAATCCAACACCAACTGCGTGGCTCGTCGAGGCAACGCGCCCTCGCTGACGGTGAGTGATTTGATATCCACGCTCGCCTTGTACTCACCATAAATTGCATGAAAGTGCGGCGGTGCGTGTTCATCCCAATACATCTGGATGAGTATTCCGTAGAACATGCTGATAGTTGGCATGGTGCCCTCGTAAGACAATAGTTGCTAAACCACCCGTTTCAAATACCCATCCGGTGCGACGGTAATCAGCAGTTTGTGATCGATGCTCTTGTCGATTTCGAAATTAGCCAACTCAGCGCGGCAGATTTAACTGAATACAGTAAAACTCAACACATCACTCAGGTAAAATTCTTTTAAGCTTGTACATTGCAAAATCATTTATCCAATACTTCATCAAGTGTGGTGCAAGTCAGTACGCGCTCCGACCATACTAATAAGGTATCCATATCCGCTTGCTTAAGCCGTGATCGTATACTATCAGGCACTGCTCCAAATCGCTGTTCTAGCAATCGCAGTAGCATCATTACCTCACCCTCTTGCCTACCTTCTTTTCTACCTTCTTGTCTACCTTTTTTCTGGCCTTCTTGCTGACCTTCAGCAAATACATCTTGGTAAAAACGGGTTTGCTTAAGTTGTACATTTAAAATATCGCCTAACATTTCTTTCACCTCATCTCGCGATAAACGCGGCAATTTATACACTAATATCGTTTCTAGCAAATCTAGCCAAGCACTTTGTGATGCTGTTGGGCTGGCGTTAATTGCGCTTTTAATTGTTTTTAACTGCTCTGGTACAGAGACTTCGTCAACGCCAATCAAGTGAATCAGTTGCACCCCTAGCCCTTGCGCTTGTTTCGGCAATTGATCTAGATAAATCGCTTGTATACGACCGCTGTCAAAAAATTCACGGTAATGTTCCGAACCACGCGGTTCGGTATTCTGATTTGGAAAAATTACCACGGCTCGCCAATCATGACGCGGTGCGGTTTGATATAAATATAAAGCAATTTCGCTGACTAAGCGGGCATAGATCTTCGGGTCTTTTTGATACTGAACTTCAGCGAAGATTAACGGATACTCTAATTGTCCATCTGGCGGCATAAACACACCATCGATCCGAAAAGCCGCTTGCTTAACTTCAACCGATTGAAAACTATAAGCCACATTAACTGGCTTAGGCCAAGTTGTTAAGTCAAAAACTAGCTCTGGTCTCTGCAAAAACAAGCGATAAAATAATGTGTCGGTTTTCAATATTTTATCTCAGTCTATGCTAGTTTTTATTTACTTTGCAGTCTCTAACAGCAATTCTCATTATGACTATCATGGAAAATACGGAGTCCAATGGCTTTAGCCATTGGTTAAAAAGGCTAAAGCCTTTTTACTCCTAATTTATAGTTACTGAGGCATGGTGTTATAACATCCAACTATACGGCTACTTAGGCCTTGCATAAACACATCTAATTTATTTTGCTTCATGTTTTTTACTGTACGCATGACAGAATGGGCTTTTGCTATGGCTTGGCTTATGGATATTTTAGCTTAAAGATTACCTCTAAGGTGTCTCTTTTAAAGCGTTTTTATATCGTTTTCTGTTAAGCCTGTAACTTCCGCTATGATGGCAAAATCAATCCCTTTTTCACGTAAATTAACAGCGATAGCTAGTGAGGCGTCATTAATCCCTTTTTCTATGCCTTCCTGCCTGCCTTTTTCTATACCTTCTTGCATCCCTTTTTTCAAGCCTTTTTCTTCTGCCGAGGCAATTTTACTTTCTACATCTGCTAATGATTGCATTCGCACTTCATAAACCACTCGTTCTTCTTCATTAAACATTCTATCAACGGCGTCTATGGCTTTAACGATAGCTTTGTCTATTGCTAATTCTGGCGGTATGTGTTCTTTGTCTAATTGGCTGGCTTTAGTTAAAAAGGAACTCCATCGGTCCAGTGCACTGTCTATTTGCTGATAGTTTTTCTTGAATTTTTTTAGTTCTATATAATGTAACTCAAATATGTCGTGTAATTTGTCGTCTTCCCCCGTTGCGGTATTGATGATTTTATAGCAGTTATGAACGTCTGTGATTTTGGGGATAAAGTTGAAGTCAAGAATGTTTATGCTGATGGTTTTTTTGAGCTCTTTAAACATCATGCCTTCACTGAGTTGTTCGGTGACCAATTTTGCCCAGTAATAAATTGCACGTTTATCAAAGTTATAATCTTCGCTGATTTGCATTTCAACATTAAACCAGCGCCCTCCTTCACTTTTGGCTTTGATGTCCAAGATGGACATTTTTCCAGCCTGGTAATCTGCTAAATTGTATGGATTTTTTAACTCTACTTCGACCACTTGTTCTTGCTCAGAGACGATGGCATTGATCAGTGAGATGAGTAGATCTTTATTTTCTTCACTACCAAAAAGTTTTTTAAAGGCGAAATCTACGCGAGGGTTTATTTTGCACATTTTTATGGGAGTTTTTATTAATTGATCTTTTAACGTCGATATTGGCTACTAAGAAAATAGAGGACAGACCACGGTTTTTTTTGCTTTTCTTTTAATCAGAGTAAACTAGTTTTTATGTTCTCTCGGCTTAGGTACGGTAATTTATACACTAACACGGTTTCAATAAAATTTAATGAGTCTGCGCTTAATAACTCACGCTGCTTGGTGAGTGCTTGCGCAAAGCTTATTGTCTGTTGCGGCGCGCAGGTGATCAGTTGAATTAATGATAATGCTGGCTGGTCTTGGTAATCTTCTAGGTAAATACGCTGAAGTCGCGGTAAGTCCATGAACGGTTTAAATTCTATGCTTGCGGCTTTTTTACCGCATTTTATTTGTGCAAGATTATGTGCGCCATGTCTTTTAATCGAACTTAACACTCTCCTAAAGTGTTAAGTTTAAAATCGGCATAGGCTATTGCTAAACCTTCTTTAAGCCCTATTGTTGCTTTCCAACCTCGACTATTAAGTAAGCTTACATCCAATAACTTACGCATCGTGCCATCGGGCTTACTTGTGTCAAAGGCCAATTTGCCTTGATAACCGACTACATCGCAAACCGTTTGTGCTAGCTCTGCAATGGTCACGTCAGTGCCACTACCAATATTTATTAAGGGTGGTTGTTGATCATTCAAGAAGAATTGATAGTCTTTTTGGGGCAACGTTAATAAATATACACAGGCGGCCGCCATGTCTTCGCAATATAAAAATTCACGGCGTGGCGCTCCTGTTCCCCACACAACAAACTCTGGCTCATTGCGTAATGTGTATTCGTGCGCACGGCGAATTAAGGCAGGAATGACGTGACTATTTTCTGGATGATAATTATCGCCTGGACCATATAAATTAGTTGGCATAACGGCTAAATACTGGGTGCTATATTGGCGGTTATAACTCCAACACATCTCAATACCGCTAATTTTGGCAATGGCGTAAGGCTGATTGGTTTGCTCAAGTGGCCCCGTTAATAAATAATCTTCTTTAATGGGTTGCGGTGCTTCTTTGGGGTAAATACAGCTTGAGCCCAAAAACATCAGACGATCAACGCCATTTACATAAGCGGCATGAATAACATTGCTTTGCACCATCATGTTTTGATAGATAAATTCACCACGATAAGTATTATTCGCATAAATTCCACCTACTTTTGCCGCGGCCATAAAGACATATTGTGGCTTTTCTGTAGCAAAAAACTTATTCACTGCGGCTTGATTGACTAAATCTAACTCTGCGTGAGTTCGGGTCACTATATTAGTGTAACCCTGCGCCTTAAGTTCTCGAACGATTGCCCCCCCCACCATGCCGCGATGTCCTGCAACATAGATTTTGGCATTGCTGAGAAGAGATGAAGACGTGCTCACTGCTAGTGTTCCGTAGTAATTGCCATATCATAGCCATGCACTTTCAACAGTGCATGTCGCTTAGCTTCCTCTAAGTCATGAGCAGCCATTTCTGCACACATTTCTTGTACCGTAATTTCTGGTACCCAGCCTAGTTTCTCTTTTGCTTTAGCGGGATTACCTAAGAGTGTTTCTACTTCGGTTGGGCGGAAATAACGTGGATCAATACGCATAATCACATCACCCATCTTAAGTGCGGGGGCTTTATCACCTTTAATAGCCGTCACTATGCACAGCTCATCGACACCTTGACCTTCAAACATAACCGTAACACCTAATTCTTCAGCGGTCCATGTAATGAACTGACGAACGGTGTATTGCACTCCTGTGGCAATCACAAAATCTTCTGGAGCTTCTTGTTGAAGCATCATCCATTGCATACGCACATAATCTTTGGCATGCCCCCAGTCGCGTAATGAATCAATATTGCCCATGAATAAACACGTTTCCAGACCTTGGGCAATATTAGCCAAGCCTCGGGTGATTTTTCGTGTGACAAAAGTTTCGCCACGACGAGGTGATTCATGATTAAACAAGATACCATTGCAAGCATACATGCCATAGGCCTCACGATAATTCACGGTTATCCAATAAGCATACAATTTGGCAACAGCATATGGACTACGCGGATAAAAAGGCGTTGTTTCTGTTTGGGGTATTTCTTGTACTAAACCATAAAGCTCAGATGTAGAGGCTTGATAGAAGCGTGTTTTTTTCTCTAACCCTAACAAACGAATGGCCTCCAAAAGGCGCAATGTCCCCATGCCATCAACATCTGCGGTGTATTCAGGTGCTTCAAAACTTACCGCCACATGCGATTGTGCACCAAGGTTGTACACTTCGTCTGGCTGCACTTCTTGCAAAATACGGGTAAGATTGGAACTATCGGTTAAGTCGCCATAGTGCAGCTTGAACCGTGCATTTAAGATATGCTGATCTTCGTAAATATGATCAATACGCTGAGTATTAAATGAAGAGGCTCGACGTTTGATACCATGAACTTCATAGCCTTTTTCCAGCAAAAACTCAGCGAGATAAGAACCATCTTGACCTGTGATGCCAGTAATAAGTGCTTTTTTGGTCATGCTAACATCCTTATGTTTTACTATAACAATCTAACGTTTAATGTTTCAATCCACGCCGACCGCATCCGCCTACGCATAGCGACCAAGAGATTGTCGCACCGTAAACAACGACGCTACCTGAGAGGATAATGATACTAACGCATCGTTAGTAAAGTTGAACAACCTTCCTAAGGGAAGAGTTCTCAAACCAGTAAAGACATAAAATAAACAGTACCTTACCATGAGATCTGATGGTGCATTAAGCACGCTACCGCCATGCCGCGACAGTTCAGCACAGGGTTTTATTGAAATATTAAGGCTTAAGCCGCACCTTATTTACAGAACATTGATACACATTTATATTCTGTCTAATGTTGAACAATTGTAAATTAAAATAATTTTTATACCTAACGTTTATAACTGCCTTTTTTTAAAAAACGGCATAAGCATTTATTTTACAAACAAAAATTTTATGAAAATTATTCAGCTCCACGTTCCAATATATGTATTTAGCGGCAGTAGTATTGATGTTATAGCTTATTCACACTGTTCCCAGCCATAATGAGAATGACTGGACTGATAATATAAATACCTGTTACTTAACTAACTGCCCCCCCATTAGATGCGTGCCTTCCTTTATTCCCTCTATCAAATGATTACTCACTACGCTATGAATATCCAACGACACAAAAGTTAATCAATTGGCGTAAATAATGCTATAAAACTAGCATTGATCAAATTGCTATTCATTATTATCTTGAAGAACTTAACAATTATTGGGAGAGCACTCATGACAATAGAACATCTATGTGTAGTAGCTGGCATTGATGGCTCAGCCTTAACCAGCGCGGTATGCGATTATGCAGCGTGGATTTCATTAACGCTAAACACACCGCTCAAATTATTACATACGATTGAATCTCCCTCAAACACCCCTTTAGCACGCGAGTTAACGGGCAATAATGACAGTAATTATAATGTGCATCTTTTAGAAGACATCGTGGATGCAGAGCAACGTAATAATAAATTACACGTGCAAAAAGGCAAACAGTTACTGGCTTTTGCCCTCTCTCGGGTGCAAGAGTTTGGCATCACTGAATTATCAAGCCTACAGCGGCATGACAATTTAATCGATGCACTCTTGGCCTTAGAAGCGTCTATTGAAATTTTAGTGGTGGGCGTGCGCGGTAAAGATCATGAACATCAAGCTGATAAAATGGGTGCTAAATTGGACTCGATTATTCGTTGCTTACATAAACCAATTTTTGTAGTGAACTCAGATTATCTGCTACCTAAGCAAATCATGTTGACTTACGATGGCAGTGCGGTTGCGGAAAAAGCTTTAACGATGGTAGCTCAAAGTCCGTTATTTCAAAAACTTACCTGCCATATCGTCTGCGTAAACTCTGATACACAGGTAGAAAAACTGCTCAATGCGGCCAAACAAAAACTAAGTCAACACAGCAATCTTACTGTGATGACTGAACAATTAGTGGGCAAACCTGAGCACGTTTTATGTGATTATCAAGCACACCATAATATTGACTTAACAGTGATGGGGGTATTGAATCATGAGCATTTAGAAGAGTGGTTATTAGGTAGCTTTACGTTAAAAATGCTCACGCATAGCAGTCACTCGTTATTATTGGTTAGATAATGCTATCTTTCGTGCTGAAACCAATGCAACTGCTGATGTAAACTTACCACCGTACCAATAATAATTAACGTTGGTGGCAATATCCGGTACTCTGCAACAAGCCCAGGCATGGTTGCTAAGCTGCCTATAATAACGCGTTGATTTTGTGTCGTGCCTTGTTGCACCAACGCGATAGGTAAATCTCTTGGACTACCATGAGCAATCATTGCTTGACAGATTTTTTCTAACCCCACCGAGCCCATATAAATCACGATTGTTTGCTGAGGCAGTGCCAGTTGCGTCCAATTTAAATGGATTGAATTATCTTTGAGATGCCCCGTCACAAAAATGCACGATTGCGCATGATCGCGATGGGTTAAAGGGATTCCTGCATACGCTGCACACCCTGACGCGGCAGTTATTCCTGGCACCACCTGAAATGGAATCTGTTGCGCCATCAGGGTTTCGATTTCCTCCCCCCCTCGCCCAAAAATAAACGGATCGCCCCCTTTTAAGCGAGCCACGCGCTTACCTTGTGTTGCTAACTCAGCTAATAAAATATTGATCTCAAGTTGAGGCAAGGTATGCACTGAGCGCTGCTTGCCAACATAAATTTTTTCGGAATCACGACGTGCTAAATCAATAATTTCAGGGCTTACTAAATGATCATACACCACAACATCAGCCTGCTGCATTAAACGTAAGGCACGAAAGGTCAGTAAATCAGCGGCACCTGGGCCTGCACCTATCAAATATACTTCGCCTATATTGCTGTGTTGATCAGATGAGCTAAGTAACTGCTGCAATTGCTGTTCAGCCCCCGCTAAATTACCCGTGAACACCTGCTCTGCAACTGCACCTTGAAACACTTTTTCCCAAAAAACACGCCTAAGTTCAGGGCGCTGAAAATGCTGCTTAACAGCGACACGATAGCGCTCAGCAAGTTCGGCTAAGTGCCCAAAAGCAGGCGGAATAATGCTTTCAATTTTTGCCCTAAGTAAACGCGCTAAAACAGGGGCGGCACCACCCGATGAAATAGCAATCACCATAGGCGAGCGATCAATAAGTGCTGGAAAAATAAAACTACACAGTGCTGGTGTATCCACTACATTGATGGGAATGCCTAAATTACGGGCAGTCTCTGCCACATACTGATTAACTTCTTCGCTGTCCGTAGCGGAGATAACCCACTGAAATCCAATCATATCTTCTGCTTGAAAACACTTTTCACAGACGGTTAAATGGTGTGTTATAACCATGTTTGCAACGGCTGGACTGATGCTTTTAGCCACTACAGTAATATTAGCGTTAGCGCGTGCTAATAAACTAATTTTTCTAGCCGCCACCTCACCAGCACCAACAACAAGACATTTTTGATGATTTAATTTAATAAAAAAAGGAAAATAATCCATGTGAATAGAGGCTTTTTTAGATTGAAATGAGAGTGGTATGATACGTCCACGTTAATAACTTACGAGTAATGCTAATGATGGAATTTAATGTAGATGTGGACGCCAGTGGTTTAATGTGTCCCTTACCTTTGCTACGCTTGAAAAAAGCACTCATGTCAATTAACAGTGGCGAAGTTATCAGAATTATCGCTACCGACCCTGCTGCACATTTGGACTTTGGTGTTTATATTGAACAAGCTGGACATGCCTTAGTGTATTCAAGCAAACAAACTGACACACATGTTTTTTATATTCAGAAAAAATGATGAGTCAGTCCAAGGCAATATGACAACCCGTCTCAGCATGAAGCTTAATGCTTTGATAGCAGTTGAAATGTCAGTGACTTCTGCTCGTTCCAAGTTGAGCGAGCAGAAACAGCATCCTTATTTTTTCAACTCCGCCTCGGTATCTGAAATCATTGCTGAGTAACATTCCAACATGCTTTCCGTAACATTCGCATTGGCTTCGGCGACATTTTTTGCTGAGCCAAATTCATTACGCAATTCTTCTAAAGCTTTCTTTGGGTCTTCAGATTTCGTAAAAGTAAGCAATTTTGTGTAATGACGATATTCCATCATTCTGGTAGGGTCTAAGGGGAAAATGCCATGCATATTTTTAGTGCTGGTATCAACAACACACTCAGCTAAATGTTCAACATTAATGTCATAATCTTTTATATTAAGCTCTTTTTGAGCCTCTTGATCTTGCTGAATACGTTGTAATACTGCTTGTTGATAATTTTTTTGATCACTACACCCTGCAAGTAACACCACAGAGAAGCATATTAAGCCTATTTTTTTCATTATTGATTAACCATATTTAATAAGTAATAGTGCATGAACCGCACTAAGGATTGGTATTTTTACTTCAAAAACATCTCATTTTGTCTTATCGATAAGCCTTAAGTGCTCAGTTAATATTGAATCAAGCACTTAGACACTTAACTTTATGAGTGTTTATTATTTTTTTTAGAATTAATAAAGACTCTATACCTCTAGCTCAACAGCCTAGACTAAGCTGTCAAAATATTTGCTTATGCTTCTAATTCAAGCATTTCAGCTGCAATCCAGGCACTGGCTAGGGAATTAATTTCAGCCGCTTTTTTTCCTTGACTCTCAATAACAGGACCAATTCTTACTGTTATCATTCCAGGATATTTTAAAAAGCTATTTCTTGCCCAATATTGTCCAGCATTATGTGCAATGGGTATCACTGGATAGCCTGATTTTTCAGCTAATATTGCCCCCCCTGCATTAAACTTTTTGGTTTCACCGGGTGCTGTGCGTGTACCCTCAGGAAATACCACCACCCAAAGCCCTTCATTTAAACATACCGTGCCTTGCTGAATTAACATTTTTAACGCCGCTCGCTGTTGAGTTCGATCAATTGCGATTGGTTTTAATAAGGATAAGGCCCACCCCCACACTGGAATCTGTAATAACGAACGCTTAAGTAATGTTGTTTGTCTGGGCAAAATAACGCGTAATGCCAGCGTTTCCCACGCAGACTGGTGCTTACTTAGCACAATAGCCGTAGGAATTGCTTTAATATTTTCTAAGCCCTCAACGGTAAAACGAATGCCACAACATACATTCACTATCCACATCACCCATTTAATCCACACATAAGCAATGTAATAGCGAACATGAAATGGGCAAGCAAAACAGATCAATATTAATGGCCCTACAATTAATGCAGAAATAACCATGCTGATTAATAACAGCGTTGAGCCTATATAAATTTTAATTTTATTAACGAGAGATAATGTAATGGGTTGCTTCATAAAGATTTTCAAAAACGGGGACAGTAAGGTGAGGATGATGAGCCGCAGTAAGCTGACCGTTACCAGTTTTAACCAAGATAGGCTGCGCTCCTGCCGATAATCCTGCTTGAATATCGCGATAACTATCGCCAATAAAATAGCATTCTGCTAAAACTGCATGGGTGTCTTGGGCAAAACGTTCTAATAAACCAGGCTTAGGTTTGCGACAACTGCACTCGGCGTCAGCATTGTGCGGACAATAATAAATTGCGTCAATTACCCCACCCACTTGGTTAACAGCTTGACGCATTTTCTCATGGATGCGCTCAAGTGTTACCACATCAAACAAGCCACGCGCCAAGCCAGATTGATTAGTGATGACAACGACACCATAACCATGCTGAGTTAACAGCGCAATGCCCTCCAAGCTGCCTGGCAGTGGTTGCCATTCAGCTGGAGATTTGATATACGCCTCAGAATCTTGATTAATTACGCCGTCACGATCTAACAAAACATACCGTGCAGGCGTGTTTACCGATGGATTAACTGGCCTTAAATGCGTTGTCATTTGCTGAAGCTTACGATTGTAATTTAGAAATATCTGCACACGTTAAAAATTGTGCAGATAAAAATTCTACTAAAGCTAAGCGACTAGCGCGTAAATCAAGATCTTCTGTTAACACCATGACATGATCGAAAAAAGCATCTATAGCATCGCGTAAACCAGCTAATTGCGTGAGCGTTGCTTGATAATCACGTTGCGCTAATAACGGCTGAATTGTCAGTGCTGCGGCGTGTGCTGCGACTAATAATTGTTGCTCTTGCGGTTCTTGCAAACCGCTTATTGTTAGCGCTGGAGGGGTGTCTGACTTTTTTAAGATGTTCCGAATGCGCTTATTTGCTGCCGCCAAACTAGCCGCCTCGGGCAATTGCCTAAAGACTTTAACTGCCTGTAATCGCTGCATAAAATCTAAAGGTTCTGGCGGATGAACAGTCATTACTGCATCGATTTCATCAGGACTATAGCCCTGCTCTAAACAATAACTTTTTAAGCGTTCAAACATAAACTCAGTGACGCCCAGCTCGGTTGCCGCAACATCAAATGGGTGGCTAAATTGTGCTAAGGTGATTTGAATTAAATCAACCAAATTAACAACCAACTGATTTTCGATAAGGGTACGCAAACAGCCTAACGCTGCGCGCCTAAGTGCATAAGGGTCTTTATCTCCTGTTGGAATTAATCCAGCACTAAAAATACCCACCAACGTATCCATTTTTTCAGCAATGGCTAACACTTGTCCCGTTACACTTGCCGCCGTTGGTGAGCCTGATTGCTTTGGAAAATACTGTTCTTCCAAGGCTTGCGCCACGTCAGCAGGCTGTCCTTCTAGTAACGCATAATAACGCCCCATAAGCCCCTGAAGATTGCCGAATTCACCCACCATTTCTGTCATTAAATCTGTTTTTGCTAACAACGCGGCTTGTTTTGCATACTCAGCATTGCCATGAACGCGTTCAGCTAACCACACAGCAATAGTCGCTACACGCTGACTTTTTTCTGCTAAGGTTCCTAATTTTTCCTGAAAAACAACCTGTTGCAATTGCTCAAAACGACTGGCTAAGGTTTTTTTACGGTCTTGATTCCAAAAAAATTCAGCATCAGCCAAGCGCGGCGTTACCACGCGCTCATTGCCATGTTGAATAGATTCAGGACGCTTACTGGCAATATTGCTAAAAGTAATAAAGTACGCTAACAAATGTCCATTACTCTGTTTCACAGGAAAGTATTTTTGATTAGTTTGCATTGTGGTAATCAATACTTCCGCAGGCAAGGCTAAAAACCGTTCATCAAAATGCCCCGTAATGGGGACAGGCCATTCGTTTAACGCGGCAATCTCTTCTAATAAATCATCATCAATATGGGCAATACCTTGTACCGCTGTTGCTGCGTGCAGTGCCGCTTCTTTAATCAAGGTTTTGCGATGTTCAATGTCGGCAATGACCTTGCCTTGTTCATATAAAATGCGCTCATACTGCTCAGGGTGCTGAATAACGAGAGGATTGGGCGCATGAAAACGATGCCCACGCGTTATATTTCCTGTGTGCAAGCCTAGAATCTCGGTTTCAATTAGCTGGTCTCCCCATAACAACACCGCCCAATGCACGGGTCTAACAAATTCAGTGGTAAAGTTGCCCCACCGCATACGTTTAGCAATGGGCAAATGTGCAATACTTTGACGAATAATATCGGGTATTAACTGTTCTGTAGACTGTCCTTGACACACTTGGGTATAACTTAACCATTCGCCTTTATCTGTTGTTAAGCGCTCAAGTTGGTCGATAGTGGTGTGACAACTCGCGGCAAAACCTAAGGCGGCTTTACTTGGCGTGCCATCGCTAGCAAACGCTGCCGCCAGTGCTGGGCCGCGTTTCTCAACGCATTTATCTGGCTGGGCAAGTGCTAAATTTTCAATTAAAACGGCCAATCGTCTTGGCGTTGCATACGCATTAGCTCCAGTAAAATCTAATTCAGCAGCACGCAGACCTTGCTTAATGCCTTCAAGCAAAGCCTGACTTAATTTAACCAAGGTTTTAGGTGGTAATTCTTCTGTTCCTAATTCAAACAGTAATGGTTTGCCATTATTCATTATTGATCTCCCTGTTCCTGCGCAGCTAACATGGGAAACCCCAATGATTCTCTACGTTGATAATATGCCTCAGCCACTGCCCTTGAAAGGGTTCGCACTCGTAAAATATAGCGCTGCCGTTCGGTGACGGAAATTGCCCGTCGTGCATCTAATAAATTAAACGTATGCGAAGCTTTTAATACCATTTCATAAGCAGGCAAAGGTAAATTTACGCTGATTAGTTTTTGACACTCTTGCTCATAGGTATCAAAGCACTGAAACAAAAACTCTACATTGGCGTGATCAAAATTAAACGCTGACATTTCCACTTCATTTTGATGAAAAACATCGCCATAGGTGACAATACCGTGCGGCGTATGCGCCCAAATCAAATCATAAACGCTATCAACACCTTGCAAATACATCGCTAAGCGCTCTAGGCCATAGGTGATTTCACCAGTGACTGGACGGCATTCCAAACCACCTACTTGCTGAAAATAAGTAAATTGCGTGACTTCCATACCATTAAGCCATACTTCCCAGCCCAAGCCCCACGCACCTAAGGTGGGCGACTCCCAATTATCTTCAACAAAACGGATGTCATGTTCTAATAAATCAAAGCCTAAGCTACGCAATGAGCCTAAATATAATTCTTGGATATTATCGGGCGAAGGCTTCAGCATCACTTGATATTGATAATAATGTTGCAAGCGATTTGGATTTTCACCAAAACGCCCGTCTGTAGGACGACGCGAAGGCTGCACATAGGCTGTGCTCCAAGGCTCTGGACCAATAGCACGTAAAAACGTCGCAGGATGGAAGGTTCCTGCACCCACTTCTTGATCTAAAGGCTGCAATAAAATACAACCTTGATTTGACCAATAAGCTTGCAGAGAAAGAATAAGTCCTTGAAAAGTCGTTGAATCGTTATTTATGCTAGACACGGTGGCTCTTACAAAATGCTAAAAAGGAGGGAATTATAGCGTAAAAATTGATTTTCTGAGGGTGAAAAAATTGCTCTCGTTATCGACGGCTAACTTAAGATGAGCGCACTTATTCAGCCCCCTCTTTTCCAAAGAAGGAGCTGAATAGTTACAAATACGACGAGCATAAGTTATGACCTGCAACGTGCAAGCACTCCTGGTTTACCTTGAAGACTATAATTAAAGTATAAAATGTGCAGCGTTTATATCTAAAATGCCTGTTAATTCTATTTCCATTTCAACTGTTTCAAGATTCTCATCTAGGTTAATGTGCAACACGGTATATTTTAATGTTGAATTGACCGTAACCCGTAACTGATTATTAGCTGAGAATGGGGCATTACCTTGAAAACTTAAGCTCTCTGCTGAGACGGCACTTAAATCAATACGCTCTGTAGATAAGATAAACGTATCAAAATCAGCTATTTTATCGCGCTTACCGATACCAACGCCTGAATCCCCTGCGGCAAATATAAATAAATCGTCATCATAACCACCTATTAATTTATCTACGCCCAGACCACCCACCATTGTATCTTGCCCATAACTACCATCGATTGCATCATTGCCACTGCCGCCATCGAGATAATCATTGCCACCGTAATCATAAATTTTGTCGTTGCCTTCTGCACCTAAGAGACGATCGTTTAATTCACCCCCATAAATCGTATCGTTACCTAGCCCACCGTCGATGGTTGTTTGACCCAGTGCATAAGCTTCTAATAAATCATTGCCGCCTTCGCCAGTTAAGATACTATCGTAACCATCAAAATAAATTTTATCGTTCCCTAAGCCGCCGTTTAATGTGGTGGTTTCTGCATCATTAAAATAGTTACAGTAGATATAATCATTACCTACGCCACCGTCCAAATAAGGCGATTGCCCCTCCAGACGATCATTTCCTAAGCCACCAATTAGCGTATCCAATATTCCGCCAATTAATGTATCATTCCCCTCGCCTCCATCCAGATAATCTGCTGAAGCACTACTAAGGTCAGTCTCCCCTGTTCGTCCATCTAAGATATCATCGTCAAGTCCACCTTCTAAGGTATCGCGACCTTCGCCGCCCACCAAGCTATCCTGCCCTTCGCTACCCATTAATGAATCATTTTTTGCATTACCCATAATGGTGTCGTTCCCTGACATCCCATCCATGCGATCACTCAAAGGCGTGCCTTCTAAATAATCATCGCCTGTGGATAAGCTTACGTCTACACCATCAAAAAAATCAACATCATCATTAACGATAGTTATCAAAGCTGAGTTGGCTAGCGTTAATAGCGCATTGTTAGGGTTACTTAAACTCATGCTTAAGGTTTCATCCTCTTCTAAACTCGTGTCACCGATGATGGCAACACTTAGTGTTTTTTGCATTTCGCCTGGTGCAAAAACCAGCCTGCCTGTCACAGCGCTATAATCACTGCCACTTACTGCTGTGTTAGCCACTGTTTCGTAATCTACCTGCACCGAGCTTAATGAAGAATGCGATAAATTTACGATGATCTGTGCTGAACTAAAACCTAGATCACCTTCGTTAAGTGACGTTGGTTGCAGCAATATTGTTGGCGGTAGCACGGCATTAATTGGGATTAATGCATCACTGAATTGTATGTTTGCAAACTCTGTTACCTGTGTCACTGCATTGGTTTCCTTATCTACAAAGGAAAAGGTGTCGCCGATCTTGGTAATTGTATATTCAGAAAAAGGTTTCAAAAACAAAGCTATATCTGCGCCACCACCGCCGATTAAAGTATCGTTCCCAGCTAAACCCGACAACACATTATCTGCCGTGTTACCTTGAATTAAATTATCAGCGGCGTTACCCGTGCCGTTGCTTGCTGCATTGCCCGTTAACACTAACTGCTCTACGTTGGCAGGTAAGGTGTACGTCACGCTGGTTTCTATACGATCAGCATTGCCTTCGTTTACTAATTCAGT
>Ga0247843_1005051_pt1 | contig 18849 bp, 9 predicted proteins | sample LaCruzMarch2017__FD_192420 | JGI IMG/M metagenome (GOLD analysis project Ga0247843, IMG submission 192420) | Freshwater microbial communities from meromictic Lake La Cruz, Castile-La Mancha, Spain - LaCruzMarch2017_8m | ecosystem: Environmental > Aquatic > Freshwater > Lake | place: Spain...
TCCGAATCTTTACCAAATGACCGTTTCCCTCGAAACGGGGGATGCCCCCATCGAGACGGTGGTTCGGAAGGTCGGATTCTGCCAAACCGAGATCGCCGGCAACCAGGTGAAGGTGAATGGAAAGCCAATCAAAGTCCGTGGTATCCTCCGATTCGACCAATTCAAGAACGCAGGTTCGGCGGTCCCGGAGGAAATCGACGTGCTGGATCCGATCCTATTCCGAAATGCCAACTGCAACTACCTGCGTTCATGGCCAGCCTCCGACAGTTTCTACGACAGTTGCGACGAGGCAGGGGTATTCGTCCACGGCGAGATGCCCATCTCCTTCCAAGGGGTGGTCCCTGAGGGCGGGACAGAGAATTTTCTGAAGGCCGCCGACGAGCTTCTGAATCATGTCCGCCACCACCCCTCCCTGATCTTCTGGTCGCTAGGAAATGAATCGGAATGGAGCCAACCGTTCAGCGACCTAGCACGCTATATCCGTCGGCAGGATCCGAGCCGCCCACTCTTCGAATGCCAGCCGTTTGGGAACGCAGAATGGCCGCTCCTCGACATAGACTCGGCCCATTATCCCATGCTCGACTTGCGGGGGTACTCCGAATGGTACAGACCGGTTCTCTTCACCGAATTCCACCATGTGAACACGGAAAGTATTACCGAGAACTTGAGAGATCCCGGCGTCCGCGACTATTGGGGAGGTGCGTTCCAACGCATGTGGGAAAAAATGTATGCCGCACCCTCGGTACTAGGCGGATGCGTTTTCGCAGGAGTGGACTACGGGGACCCGCAATATGGGGAGCTGCCATGGGGCGTGGTCGACCGAGAGAGACGTCCAAAACCGGAGTACTGGCATCTGAAAAAGGTGTATTCACCGGTGCAAATCCGGCAAGAGACAGCGCCTCTGATGGGAGACACCGGCCACGTGGAAGTGCTGGTGGAGAACCGTCACGACTTCTCCAACCTTTCCGAACTGAAGTCCGAGTGGCGGATCGGGAGTCGAAGCGGGGATCTCACGATCAACCTGCCGAGTCGCACTTCCGGCATTGTTCGGATCCCCGTCAGGCCAGAGGACGCCGGTGAGGATCTTTGGCTAAGATTCCTCGATGCCCGCGGGTTCATGGTGGACGAATACCGGCTTCCCATCGCATCCCGGAAGGCAACCGCGGTATGGCGGAAGGCTGGAACTGGAGGAGCTAAACTCGTCCGACTCAATCCAAACACAGTGTCCGTGGAGGCGGGGGCAGCGACGTGGGAGATCGACGAATCGAAGGGACGGATTGTCTCTGGCCGATGGAACGGCATTGAGGTCATGAAGGGTGGACCGGATTTCTGGATAACCGGCCTCGACGCCAAAGGCTGGCCGGGATGGCACGTGGAATCGCGGCAAGTCGACCAAACGGTTGAGATACGGGTGACCACGGACGCTCCCGAGGGCAAACGGACCGGTCTAAGTCCCTTCGGCTTAACCGGAACATTAACCTATCGGTTCACCGGCGACGGCAACCTGGATGTTGACTACGGTCTGACTTGGGGAATCGGATTCAATTGGTGGTATCGAGAGCAGGGAATGGCGTTCGCCGTTTCTTCGGAATGCACCGAATGGAACTGGCAGCGCAACGCCCTTTGGTCCGTCTATCCGGCGTCGCACATCGGCAGGCCCTCCGGCCGGGCAACCTTGAACCGCGATCCATCGTGGGGCGGAACCATCGAGAATCCGATTTGGCCTGGGTCTTTAGACGAATTCGGGGGAACCGCGGATTTCCGGTCTACCAAGTACGGGATTGTGAATGCAGCCATAACCCGAACCGACCGTGTCGGCGTCGTTGTCGAATCTAACGGCAAGCAGGCTACCCGGATGGTTGCGGGCATCAACGGCGAGCATCAGTTGGTGGTGAATCAAGTCTCGGGAATTGGAGGTGAACAAACCCTGGCCCAAGCGTTCCCCGACGAGGTCTTTCTCATGGTCCAAGGAAAACGCATAACGGGACGGGTTCAACTTGCCTTGGCAGAGTTGTCGGAGAAGGCGCTCAGCACTCTGGTACCCACTCCTACCCGCCCCGACCTCCGCTTGGCTCCAACGGCTGCCGACACCTTTCGCATCCGCTTGGTGGGACCAATTCAATTACATCCCCAAATCCAGCGCTCGCAGGACCTCATCCACTGGATGCCGGCGACCAACACTTTCGTCATTGACGGCGAATCAATCGAGGTCCGGATTCCCCAATCAAACCGGAGTGAAGCCGAGTTTTATCGGGCCGCGCCTTGACCGGACAACAACTCGAGAGACATTCGTCAGAACGGCATTTGACCAGACAACGCGGCCAAGACGAAGCAACAGCGAGTTCAAACGCCCCAACCGAATCAGACCTCGATAGAAACGGCAACCGATGGCAAAATGCTCGTTGGTCTGCCAATCGAAACGACATAGTCACCCAAAATTCCTGAACCACCATAATCGAGATCGCACGAACGGGACACACCCAGAAATAGGAAGATCCAAAACGTTTCAAAACCCTCCAAAACCCTTCTAAAAGCGTTTTATCGTTGACTTGAAGAAGGCAATTTTTTATTTTATATCAATTATCCTTCCAACCATCCACCTGCACTAACCACGCCGCTAAAGCTCCAAAACCCTGATCAGTATACGCTGCTTATGAATCAAACTAGCGTTAAAACACTCAGATCAGACAGCGCTCAACAGTCAGCCTTCACCTTGATAGAGTTGCTAGTCGTTATAGCAATCATTGCTATATTAGCAGGCATGCTGTTGCCGGCTTTATCTAATGCAAAACAACGAGCGCAAGGTATTCGTTGCTTGAATCAAACCAAGCAGTTAGGCCTTGCTCTAATTCAGTACAGCAATGATAACAAAGGATACCTGCAACTAGGCACGGAAGTAAACACACCAAATCCTAGTAAAACTCCGAACACTTGGGGGGCATTGCTCTTTACGAACACACCTGGAATTGCCAAAGATATTTTCGTCTGTCCAACCTACAAACCCAAGGTCTTCGTAGACTGGCTCAAAACCTACGGAGTGAGAACCGATCCACCAAAAGAATATTTCCGAGGAGAACTGGTTGATGGAGAAATAGTCGGATATTTAAAAGCAGACAGCATCGAGAGGCCATCAGAGTACTTTCACCTTGGCGACACAACTGGGGTTGCATTCGGATTGGTCAGCAGAGAGCAGTTCCACTATTTTCACTCTGACTCAACAAATGTAATGGCGCGACACTCTAAACTCGTCAACGGATGGTTCATTGACGGGCACTCAGAATCTTGCAACAAAAAACGCATGGAGGGTCTAGGGATCTCCGCAATTTTCACTGGGACACAGGGCGGATATTACTATTATTAATGCCCGGCTAAATAATTAATATCGTTGATGGGTTGCCGATCATTGCACCAACATCGTAACTTTTGCGTTTTTTTAAATAAAAAGTTAATCCAACAAAAGATTCAAGTAAACAACGATGAACCCCATGCAGCGAAACGGTTCAAGCCATTAAACAGATGTACAAATAAATTTACTAAGGGATGATTTTTAACTCCGACATCTTTCTACTGTTTTTTTCAGTTGTCATCTTGCTCTATTGGTTGGTTCGCAATAATCAAGGCCACAGAGATTGGTTGATCCTGATTGCCAGTTTTTTATTCTATGGAACTTGGGACTGGCGCTTTTTGGGTCTATTAGTTCTAACCGGAGGAATTGATTTTGTTTGCGCTTACAAAATCAGCAATAGCAACAACCAAACGATAAAGAAGCGGTGGCTGATGTTCAGTTTGCTATCAAACCTAGGAACACTAGGTTTTTTCAAATATGCAGGTTTTTTCCTAGATTCAGCTTTCCATATTCTCGAAAATCTAGGCTTTCACTCGACACGTCCTGTTCTGGCAATTATATTACCAGCAGGTATATCATTCTACACATTTCAGGCCTTATCGTACACCCTTGATGTGTACCGAGGTCAAATCAAAGTCGAAACCGACCCGGTCAAGTACTTCGCATTCTTGACGTTCTTCCCACAACTTGTAGCCGGTCCTATCGAAAGAGCATCATTTCTGTTACCGCAATTCCGCGAGAAGCGGTGGATCAATGAGTCTATACTGTTACGAGGTGTATGGTTTATTTTATGGGGTTTCTTTCTAAAGGTTGTCATTGCTGATTATTTTGCACCATTGGTTGACATGGTTTTTAGCAGCGAACATTTGGGAGGTCCTGTGCCTATCCTGGCAACTTTGGCGTTCGGCGGGCAAATTTATGGCGACTTTGCCGGCTATTCTCTGATAGCAATCGGCCTCGCTAATACGATGGGCTTTGAGTTATCACGCAACTTCTCCCATCCCTACTTGGCTTCTAATATTCAAGAATTCTGGAGACGGTGGCATCAAACTCTATCCACCTGGTTCAGGGATTACCTATACATTCCACTCGGAGGAGATCGAGCTGGTGCTTTTAGGACATTTCTCAATATTTGTATTACGTTTGTTTTAGCAGGATTATGGCACGGTGCCAATTGGACCTTTATCTTATGGGGACTTTGTCATGGCTTAGCTCTCGGATTTTATCGGATTTGGCGGACATCCAAGATTAGCAGCACTATCAAAATTCCACAGCTTGTAAGTTGGGGAATCACCATGATGATTGTAAGTCTTGGATGGCTGTTCTTTAGAGCCACATCGGTTTCACATGCTTGGGCTATGATTCAAGCTGTCATAAATGATCAGGCTCCGAGTTGGAGCGCTGATTACGCTATTGCCGTCTCATTCGGTTTGTTGGCTGTCTGGATTTACGACGTCTTTAACAAACGTTTTCCTTGGGAGAAGGTCAGCGCTTGGCCATGGACGACACGTGTACTTATGAAATCTATATTGCTGGTCTTCATTGTTGCTCGGTGGGGAAAAGAACCTCCCAGCTTTATTTATTTCCAATTCTGAACCTATGTTGCATCAACAGCACCAATCCACTGCTTCTCGAGAGGTTGGTCATGTTTACTTGCTAAACCCTATTGCAATTTCAAAGCAATTGGCAGCAATTCTAACCACTGTACTCGGATTGTTCCTTCTAATGGGGATCGCCAATTGGAGCGGTATAATGCCAAAGAAGCCTCACTTAGGCGATCCAGATTCCACAATAATTTCAACAAAGACACAACTGGCGACAACATCAACTGAAAAGCACATTGCATTCATAGGGGATTCTTCGTGCTTGGTTAACATTCACATCCCCACCTTAAAGGATCACGGGATTGATGCCATTAACTTAGGAACTTTGAGTTATCTAGGAATAGATTCTTTTGGACGCCTAGCGCAGCGTTTTTGCGAGAACAAAACAGATGCTCAAATTTTCCTTGTTCTTCATCCGGAGTGCATCCGCATCGTTGAATCGTCCCGTGAACATCAAAGGATACTTGAGGCAACCTTGGAGCAAACAACCGTTCATTCGACGCAGTTTCAATTGGAGGATTTTCGGAAGATCACCGTGGATGACTTCAGATCCCGGCTGCTAGATGGCTGGTTGCCGACACCTCTGAAAGGTCGTTTGGGGTATCGATATGGGTTCACCCACAACCTAAGGAATGAGATCTGGTCCACAGGTGGATTCATGGAAGAAACGGCTAAGTTTGATGCATCGATCTCCCACGGTTCTTCTGAGTATCGTATTGCTCGCCGTATTCAAAGTGAGTGCACCCATTTTCGATCGTATTTGCCAGAAGGAGTCAAAGTGCGCCTTTTAATTTCTCCGATCCCTCAATCCCATGCGACTCGCGGGCATGAGAAACGAATCTCGGAAATACAGAGCGAGATCGAGAAGTGGATCCAGGCCGACAGCCCTTCGGTAAATTTGCCAAGTGTTTTGCCGGATTCAAGCTTTGGGACGGTGACTCATCTTCTACCAAACTCAGCCCGTGAATACTCACGGCAGCTGTGCGCGAGGCTGTCTCAATAGTATTACTATCATTGGTCTTCTGGAAATGCCTGATTGATGTCATAAAATATTTAAAGCAATCAGAGACCCGCCGGCTTCACCCTACCAAATTTGATAAATTAAGTTTTGTTTATGAAAATAATATTCAATTTAATTTTTACATTTCTAGAAACACTGTTTCTATTTGTTTTTTTTGGGACAGTTTCTTCTGCCAACGATCTTCAACTGCCATCATTTCAACCTGACGTGGTCCAAGTAAAACGATTGAGTCGGAGCATCAATTTACTCAAGTCAGCGACCGAGACATACCACCCTGAGGTTCGAATCATGATTTACGGTCAATCCCATTCACTTGGGGAATGGCCGGGCTATCTGATTGCAAATATCAAGCAGGCCTATCCTCATGCTCGAATTGTTTGGACCAACAAAGCTGTTGTTGCTTTTTCATCAATGCTCTTGAGTCGGTCGGTAAAGGCTGATGTCATACCGTGGCAACCTGATATTTTATTCTTACATTGCTTAGGGGATGACCAGGAAGATTATCATCGGCTTTATTCTACGGTTTCAAAATTCTGCACTGCTGATGTGGTTGTTCAGGCTGATCACGTGAACACAAAGGGCGGAAGCTTAGAATCATTAGATGTTTCTGAAATTGGTCCTGATTCAAAACCGGTTCTCCGGAATTATCATTGGCTGCCTGAGATTGTCAAACAGTATAAATTCTGCTGGGCGGACATTCGAACCCCGTGGAAAGAGTACTTGGTATCAAACAATATTTTTTATTTAGACCTGCTGAGGGACGGTTTCCATTGCAATGATCGGGGCCATCACTTGACTGCTCATTTACTATCTCAATTTTTGATTCCCAAATCTGATTTTGAATCCATAGATCCGTTTAATTATTCTAAGGTTCGAACTTCGGAATTGAGGAAAGATATCGCTTTAAGCGGCGATCATTTGCCCGTTAAATTCACCGGGAACCGGGTTGATGTCATATATGAAGAAACAGCACCCTTCAATACTCCTGTATATGACTATACGTTAGACAGTAAAATTCCGGATGAAGTTCAATCACTTTACGATTTTGATCGGGCATCATTCACATGGGGATTACCATGGCCAGGTATTTTGGGTGCGGATCATGTGACGATGCCGAACGAGGAGCGGTGGACAATTTATACAAAATCCATATCATTAGTGACCGGACAGGTGTTTTTCTCAGTCGAGGGCTCAAAAACCGGACCGGATGGAGAAGGTTCTAATTTCTTTTTCCCATTTGTATCTAATTCCGGTCGATTAAAGATCGAACCGCAGGCTTTCATGCAGGGTTTGGCTTATATGTATTCACAGCAAGAACCTCCTGCCGATTGGAAGATTACCGTTGATTGTGTTTTGAGGGCGGTTCGCTCGTTTCGACCGCGACCTTGGCTTGAGAAAGGCACTGAGGTGAGCGAAACGCTGTTCCTTTCCTCAGATGATCAAAAGCACGAATTAAATATAAAATCAAAAATAGCGGGAATTGTTGGAATCAAAGCTCTTCGTGTTTACAGTCCTTCTGGACAAGCTGCCATCGAGATTCTAGCGCCACCAGTTTCGTCCGGGTTGGTAGCCGAGATGCGCGGAGATCAGGTCGTTATTTCTTGGCCAGAAATCGTCGGAAGTGGCCGGTTGCAAGTATCTAAGAATGTTGGTGAAGCAGCCGTTTGGTCCTCGGTTAATGCAGTGCCTGAGTTAAAGAATCATCGGTTTGAAATCATCGTGTCTGCTGGATTGGCGGATAGGCTGTTTTATCGGATTGGCCAATAGGACATTTGGCAAAACTGATACCTGACATACTACTGCCACCGTTTCCAACTGCTCTCGCTTGGCTTCCAATCAAGAGATTATTCCCAACGCCCCGTCCGTGGATATCGGGGAACCGTAAGTACCCAAGGGCATAATGTTAGGTTCGTTGCTGGTGATTCAATCCCTACCACGACAGCAGTGTGAATTGGGATCATGGGCCTTCAGTTTTCGTTCCAAGCATCCATATACCATGTCCCGAATGTTTCGATCCACTGAGGCCGTTGTCCGGTTGCTCATCTTGCTGACCCTCGGAGTCCCCAGGCTGTGTGCTGCTGTGCTCATCGTTTCGGTGGATCCTCCGGCAGGAACCGTCGAGTCGCTCGAACGCATCACGGTCACCTTCAGCGCACCGGTCAGCGGAGTTAGCCCGGCTGATTTTTTGATCAATGGGATTCCCGCCTCATCCGCGAACGGCTCGGGAAGCACCTACAACTTCCTCTTCAAGACCCCACCGTTTGGTCCGGTGACCATCACTTGGGGGCCGTTGCACACCATCCTGGATTTCAGTCAGCCACCCGTGCGCTTCGATGCCTCGGTGGCAGGTGCCAGTTGGAACTACTTGCTGACGGACCCAAGGCCACCGGGATTGGTTTCGGTCCTCCCCCCTCCCGGCGTGACCCTCAAGCAACTGGGACAGGTTGAGATCCAGTTCAACCGGCCCGTAACCGGAATCGATGCCGCAGACCTGCTCTTGAATGGTGTCTCGGCCCAACAGGTAGAAGGCCTCGGGGCCGGACCCTACCTGTTTCATTTCGCGCCTGCCGGGCCGGGGCTCGCCACCCTGACATGGGCCGCCAATTCCGGCATCCAGACCGAGGGTGATGGACCGCTGAATTTTGTAGGAACCAGTTGGTCGTATCCGGTAGCTCCGCAGATGCCGGACCGAAAAATCATCATCCGGGAAATACTCACCGAAAACCTTTCGGGCCTGAAAGACGAAGACCTGGATCCGGAAGATTGGATCGAACTCTTCAACGCCGGAGGCACAGACGTAGATTTGGCCGGGTGGAGCCTGAGCAACGATTCGGACACCCCAGGACTCTGGGTATTTCCCAGCCTCGTCTTACCGCCGTCGGGTTCCACGCTAGTCTGGGCCTCAGGCAAGGATCGCACCAACTCACCACCCAGTCGGTACTTGCACACCAACTTCAAGCTGAACCCCAATGGCGGATTCCTCCAACTGTCTGGACCCGAACTCCCCCGTCTGGCGGTCGATCAATTCGACTATCCCACGCAGGCCCCCAATTTCTCCTACGGACTCAATGGAAACGCGTCCGTCCGCGAGTTCCGTTTCTTTGCCAAGCCGACACCCTCCCAACCCAATGGAATTAGCACCCTGACCAATGCCGTCGCAGACTTGCACTTCAGCGTGCCGCGCGGGTTCTTCGCCTATCCCTTTTCGCTGTCCATCGCCTCGGCCCAGCCAGGAATCCTCATCCGCTACACGACCAATGGCAGCATCCCAACGCTGACCAATGGGATGACCTACACACAGCCCATCGCTATCAATGCCAGTCGGGTCATCCGAGCCGCCGGATTCGCTTCCAACCAACTGCCTTCCCGAGTCCAAACCCATTCCTACCTGTACAATCTTCCCAACAATCGACGGTTACTCCCCGTCCTGTCACTGGTCACTGCGACCAACAATCTCTACGGCCGCACGGGGATTATGGAGTTCTCGCCGCGCAACACGTTGAATCATGGACTGGCGTGGGAACGCTCGGTGTCCGTGGAGTGGATTCGGCCTGAAGACAACGGTGGGTTTCAGGTAGACGCTGGGATCCGAGTCGCGGGCGGCGACTACATCCGAGGCATCTACGCCTACAACACAACGGCGGTGCCTCAGAGCAAGTACTCCTTCCGGCTCTATTTCCGCGGAGAGTACGGTCAGGGACGTCTCCGGTATCCGTTCTTCCCCGGCACTACGATTTCCGAATTCGACACCCTGCACCTCCGGGCGGGCATGAACGATCCCAGCAACCCGTTGTTGAAGGATGAGTTTGTAAGATCCTTGTGCGATCAAGTCGGCATCGTGGCCAGTCATGGCACCTTCGTGCACCTCTTCCTCAATGGTACGTATCGCGGCATTTACAATCCCACCGAACGGGTCAACGAAGACTTCCTCCAAGCCTATCACGGCGGTGGCCCCCTGTGGGATGTGATCGGGCCGGGCAACGCTGCACTGGGAGGCGACACCCAGGCTTGGTCGGCACTCCGATCGGCCGCTCGAAAGGATCTCACGATTCGGGCCAACTACCTCGATGTGGCAGCCCGGATGGACATGGCCAACTTCATCGACTACTTGCTGCCGCACATCTGGTCCGACAATGACGATTGGCCCCATAACAATACCCGCGCTGCACGGGAGCGGGTGGCTGGTTCGAAGTTTCGCTTTTATCCGTGGGACGCGGAGTTTTCGTTCGGTTCGCACGACGTCACCTACGACACCATCGCCAACACCCTTTCCAGCCTTTCACCTCCTTGGGGCACGACCGACTACCAGTTGCTCTTCAACGCCCTGAAGCGTTCTCCGGAATTCCGCCTGCTGTTCGCTGACCGCGTCCATCGCGCGTTTTTCAACGACGGTCCCCTCACCGACGAGCGCATCCGAGCCTCTTACACGGCACTCCGATTGCGTTTGTCCCCGTCTATTCCGGGGTTCTCGGATGTCATCACCCCGTGGATCAACAGTCGCCGACGGTACGTGACCAACGCCTTTCAAAAAGCTGGGTTTTTGGCGTCATCCAATGCCCCGGTGTTGAACCTCTTCGGCGGCCGCGTGATGCCCGGAACCCGCCTGACCATGTCCCGCAAAACCGGGACCATTTGGTACACCACCAATGGAATCGACCCTCGCGTACCCTTCTTCTCAGAAGTGGCCCCTCAAGCCCGTCGCTATGCCGATGCCCTGTTGCTGCAACCTCCGGCTCAAATCCAGGCACGCACCCTCAACGGAACCAACTGGAGCGCTTTGGTTTCTGTCAGTTTTCAATCCGCCGCGATGGCTGCGCCGTTGTCGATTTCCGAGATCCAATTCCACCCTGTCGGCGGCGACGCTTACGAGTTCATCGAACTCTACAATTCGGGTTCGCTGCCTGCGGATGTATCAGGCTTTCAATTCACGGGAATCCAGTTTCGTTTCCCGTCCCCGACCCTGCCCATCCCAGCCGGCGGCCGCATCGTGCTGGCCAACGATTCCAATCCGGACTTGTTCCGCCAGCGCTATCCGGGCGTGGCGGTTTCCGGTTGGTTCGGAGGCTCTTTGGACAATGGCGGTGAGCGTTTGGAATTGAAGGATAAGGCAGGCCGCATTGTGACTTCGGTGGAATACGGTGACTCCCACCGCTGGCCCCAATCGCCGGATGGCCAAGGCCCGTCGCTGGAAAATCGCGATGCCCGTTTGGACCCGGACGATCCGGCCGCCTGGAGCGCCAGTGCACCCGGAGGCACACCGGGTCTGCCACCGCTGGCCGCCGTCACCCCGCGCGTGGTCATCAACGAACTCCAGGCCACCGGTTCGCCGGACTGGGTGGAATTGCACAACCCCGGTTCCACCTCCGTGGATCTGAGCGGCTATTCGTTAACCGACAACGACGAACCTCGGCGAATGGTCTTCCCTGGGGGCACCCTGCTCGGGCCCGGTGCGTACCGTGTGTTTCGCAACTCAGAGGCGGCATCCGGCGGATTGGATCGTCTCCCCTTCCCGCTGGATTCCGATGGCGAGACGCTCGTGCTCTTGAACCCTGCTGGGGAGCGCATCGATGTGGTGCGCTTCGGGCCGCAAGTCACCCAGAGATCATTGGCCCGGGATGGCACCGGGCAATGGGTGCTCGCACACCCGACACCGGGCACCGCCAACCAACCCTTGGCAGCAGCGGAGCTATCAACCGCACTGACAATCAACGAGTTCCAGATTTTGCCATCGCGAGGATCGCCTTGGATCGAGTTGCACAACCCGGACTGGCGGCCCGCCTCGTTGTCGGGTTGGAGCTTGGTCACTTCCAACTCGGCGATACCGCTCAACACCGTTTCGTTTGTGGAGCCCGACGGTTTCTTGGTTCTCACAGCAAATCGTAAAACGGGTCCCCGCCAACTCGAATTGGACCTGCCCAATCAGCCCGGCCAGCTCGCCTTGCAAGATCCGACGGGAGCCGAAGTTCAGCGCATCAACTACACGACCCAAATGCGCGGTGGCACCTTGGCACGGATCCCCGACGGCATTGGAGCTCTTCGGACCTTGTCATTCAGTGAGACCCCAGGCTTGAGCAATCGTGTGGACTCCTTGGGCCAAAACCTTCGGATCATGGCATTTTCGGCCCGCTCGACTCCGGATTGGGTGGATATCGAGAATATCTCCAGCGCTCCCGTTTCGAGGGTTGGCTTGCTATTGGTCATCGACCCTCCCGGACTTCCACCCATGGTGGTTTCGTTGGCTTCCACCAACACACTGGCGGCGGGTTCTCGACTGCGTGTGCTGTGCGGCACCGACCCGTCCGCCGCTCTCGGGAATCCGAACCTCATCACCACGCCGACCCGCTTGCCAGATGACGGAGGCAGTCTTCGCATTGAAACCGACGAAGGTCGCCTCATGGATCGCGTCGATTACGGCCCGCAAATCGTCCAAAGAACCGTCTTCCGATCCAATGAAATCTGGTGGTTGTCTTCAGCCGCCGGATCCGACGCCCCGCCTTTCACCGCAAACGCATTGTCCGACGGTTCCACGCTCCGCATCAACGAGTGGATGGCGACAGGTGAGGCTGACGAAGAGTTCATCGAACTGTACAATCCGGACCCACTGCCGGCAGATCTCTCTCGCTGGGTTTTGACCGATGACCCGAGTGTTCGTGGGGTCACCAATCGGTACCTACCTACGCCCAGTTTCATCGCAGGCAATGGCTTCGCCCGATTCCGAGTTGAAGGAAGTTCGTCGGTAACCCCTGGAGCGTCACTGGCATTTCGCCTGAGCGCACTCGGAGAAACCCTACGACTGATCAGCAATTACGGTGGGGTCATCGACAGTGTGGATTACACCGCGCAAGACGATGGCGTCTCGGAAGGGCTTTTTCCGGACGGATCCACCAATCGTGTGCGTTTTGCGGCACGTGCCACGCCGGGACTCCCCAACGCCGCCCCGGAGACCGACACGGATGGTGACGGGATTCCCGATCACTGGGAGCTCCTGAATGGACTGCGGCCCGACCTCGCCACCGACGCCATCCTGGATGCGGATGGCGACGGGCAATCCAACCGCGATGAATACCGGGCCGGAACGGACCCCCGCAACGCCGCGAGCGTTTTCCGGCTGACCGTGACTCGTGAGGCGACCGGCGGTTGGACATTACGATTCAACGCCCAGCCCGACCGCAGCTACATGGTGCAATCCTCAGACGCACTCGGTTCCGGTTGGACCCGCCTTCAAGAAACAGCCCCCGGAACCCAGCGAGAAGTGATGATCCCCCTGCCCCTGGATGCTGCCCAACGTTTCTACCGGGTGATCCTCCGCTAGGCTGAGACACTTCAGCCAAGAGCCATGGGGCGTCGAGGCCGTTAACGCCGGCCACTGGGCTCAGTCGGTCACGTTCAGTCTCGTGGAGACGCTGTTCGGCCAAAACCGAGCACACCTAGCCCTTCATCTTCGCCGCCCACCTCGGCACCCAGAAGCACCGCAAGAAACCCAAAAAACTGTATCAGTACCGCCGTGAGCTGACTCGCAAGCTCCGCGGCAAGGGCTACACCGAATTCGAGACATGGCAACTGAAACACCGAAACACTCCCGAGGAATCCGCGCAGTTCTGAAACTGCGGAGCATCGGCCGGAATTTGCCATTCGGGCTCGGCATTCGGACAATGATCGCCGATAAAATATCAATAAACTCGGCCCGCCTCCGCTCTCAGTATCAATCGGTGCCCGAGGCTTTTGAACGCAAGCTATAGGCGGTCATGGACTGAATCTTGCCAGAAGTCCTAAGTGGTCCTGATTCTGAATAGATTTCCCAAAATGCATAAGGTCCTGAATTGCGATCGAACGCAGGATCCGACGCCTCTAACACCTTAATTCCGTTTATCCAAACTCGAACTTTTTCACCCACCGAATCGAAGCCAAGATTATGAGACATTCCAAGGTTCAGTGGTTGGTCGAATATCGATACGGCCATGTTGAGAGTGAACCATCCGCCTTCGAAAACGTCGATTGCGACCGAATGGGAGTAGAATCGAATGTGGAGGCAATCCGTGAACCATGGTCCGCTGGTTTGCCGACAAAGGGCCATCGTGAAGCAGGTATCATTGAACCCCTCAGATCCCGCCATTTCCCACGTCACATCCATTTCCATTCGATTCGGTTTTTCAGAAAACCGTTGCCCCAGATAGGTGACAGCTCTTTGGGGATTCTCATCGACTATGGCCCCATTGAGTACTCTTGTCTTTGAACCCGCATTCCACCCAATGCCATAAATCTCCCAAGGAGCGCCAATTTGAGGATGAGGCAAAACTCCAACCTCGGAGTTCGTTTGCTGAAATACATCGTGGGCTAAAATCACCTCCGCGGGATTCTCCACCAACTGATAGAGGGTGACCGTCGACAGATTATTCGTATCGAACCAATAACTGGGTTTTGCAGTTCGCGGAACCAGACGGATCAGCTCCCAACTTTTGCCATCAAAACTCTTTTGCAACTCATGGCCCCGGCCGGATCCAGCGCCGATCTGAAATGTTGGAATCTCCTTGTTCATCACCCTAACCCGACTGACTTGAATCACCGGTTGGTGGTTTTCTACTGATTGGCCTAAGACCGAAGTGCAAATCATGCTCAACAGGCTGGTGAATATTGATAGAAAATTTCTTTTCACACTCTGCAATCGGGAGGGCTTAATTTTGCCAGCTCTGCTGATACAGCTCCACCGAACCAAACTGAATTCGGAATGTCAAGAATCTCAAGATATAGTCCCAATTCCTTGTCGGCCGCGATGGTTTCATCGGGGATCCCGGTGGACCTGATTTAGCGCCACTTTGAGATGGGTTTTTTGTGGTGCCGCAAGAAACCCAAAAACCTCTACGAATACCGCCTCGAGCTCACTCGCATGCTCGTCGGCAACGGCTACACCGAATTCGAGACCTGGCACCTGTTGCGCCTGATCGACGGGTTGATGCCTCTGCCCGAGGAGCTTATTGCGCCTTTGAGAAAAGAGGTCGATCGACTCCATCACCCCAATCCCATGCCCTACGTCACCAGCTTCGAACGACTCGCCCGAAAAGAAGGCCGCCAGGAAGGTCACCAAGAGGGTCGTCAAGAGGGCCGCAAGGAGGCGATCCTCGACATTCTGGAAACCCGCTTTGGCGACGTGCCCGCCACCGTGCGCGAGCGGATCAACGCCCTCTGCGATGAGCCCAAGCTCAAGGAACTACTCCGTCGTGCCAGCGTGATCCCCAGCCTCGAGGAGTTCTGAGGCGTCACGGCCCTGACACAGTCCCGAGGCTAACTCTTGCCTCATTACGAGCTGTAGTCACCTCAAGACGCGGTGTCTCAAAAAGCGCTTGTCATCCATCATCGCGAACCCCGGCCCAACGAGCCGCTCAGGTTGATTTCGAGATCTTGGAGACGCTGTTGAACTGGCGCTCCGGCAACGCTCAAGGGTGAAGCAAGGTTGAGGAAAGTGCTCCTCACCATCCGGATCGGCCGCTTCCGTCACACCACCTTGTGACGCTGTTCTTAAGCAGGCCAATTTCCCGAGGAAATATGCACTGGAGGCGAGGGTCGGAATCGGCCTGTTTCGAGATCCGTGACGGGCGGACAACCAACGGCTTGCCGGGGAGAGGCAGCGGCAATCATCGATGCGAACGGATTGCTCTGCTTCGGGCTTTATCGACGGTCTTGCGGATCAGGCGAAGATTTCTTGCACGACACGGCCGTGGACGTCGGTCAGTCGGAAATCCCGTCCGGCGTGTCGGTAGGTCAGTGCTTCGTGATCCATACCAAGCAAAGCCAGCAGCGTGGCATGGAGGTCGTGCACGTGAACCTTCTGATCCACGCAGTAGAATCCGTAGTCGTCGGTCACACCGTAACTGAAGCCAGGCTTCACGGCTCCGCCGGCCAACCACATGGTGAAGGCATGCGGGTGGTGATCCCGACCATCGTCGCCTTGAAGGGTCGGAGTGCGTCCGAATTCGCCGCCCCACATGACGAGGGTCTCGTCCCAAAGCCCTCGAGCCTTGAGATCCTGGAGCAGCGCGGCGATGGGCCGGTCAACCTCAGAGGCCAATCGACCATGGTCTCGTGTGAGGTCTGAGTGCTGATCCCAATAGCCGTGGCTCGCTTGGACAAATCGCACTCCCCGCTCGCTGAACCGACGGGCCAGCAAGCATTGACGGGCGAAGGACGAGGTCTTGGGGTCATCCAAGCCGTACAGCTTGCGGGTGGCTGGTGTCTCCCGATCAATGTCCATGGCCTCCGGAGCCTCAGATTGCATGCGGAACGCCAATTCAAAGGCTTCGATCTGGGCCTCCAACACCGCATCGGTTCCCACCGAAGTCAGGTGATCGCGGTTCATCTCACCCAGCAAATCCAATTGAGCCCGCTGGGTCTTGGCATCGCCGTTGGGATCGTGGAGGTAATGGATGGTGGCCCGATCCACCGGCACACCGCCGCCGATGGGCGTTCCCTGATGGACGGCCGGCAGGAAGGCGCTCGACCAATTACCCACCCCGCCATGGCCCAGCGTCGGGTTGATGGTAATGAAGCCCGGCAAGTTCCGGTTCTCGCTCCCCAGTCCGTAGGTGATCCACGAACCCATGCTCGGTCGCACCACGGTGTCGGAACCCGTGTTCAGCTTCAGCAATGCGCCGCCGTGCGCTTCGTTGGTCCCATGAATCGACTTGATGAAGCACAAGTCATCGGCTCGGGCCCCGACCAATGGAAAGAGGTCGCTGATCATCGCACCCGACTGTCCGTAGGGCCGGAATTCCCACGGCGAACGGCGCAAATTGGAAGTCTTGGCGAACTGGATCCGAGGTTTGTCGAAGGGCAACGGCTTGCCCGAATCCTTCAAGAGCCGAGGCTTCCAATCGAAGGTGTCCACGTGGGAGGGCCCGCCATGCATGAACAAGAAAATGATCCGCTTGGCCTTGGACCGAAACAGCGGAGCTCGAGCCGCCAACGGGTTGTGCTGAATCTCCGAACCTCTTGCGCGCAAACCCGGGGACATCAATCCCATCAGGGCGAGGTTGCCGAAGCCGAGCGCGGAACGACGCAGGAGTTGGCGTCGTGACATCCGTGAGTGCATGGCCGGGTTCATGGGAATCAATCGCGGTACTGGAATTCAGAACTGGCCAGGAGCACCTGGCACCAAGCCAGCCACCGATCTGCAGAATCCGGTGCGGTGGCCGTGGTTCCCGGTTTGGACAAAAACGCGACCGCTCGACCCTGCTCCGCATCGGTCGGCAACCGGCCGAGAACCCGCTCATAGGCGAGGCTCACCCGTTGCTGCATCGATCGTTGCTCCCCCGATCGGACATCCGATGCCAACGCCCCCGCCTGATCCTTGACCCAAGGACTGTTGATCCAGAAGAGCGCCTGATGGGACACCACCGTGGGAGTGCGTCGTGACACCCCGACACTGGGATTGGCGAAGTCGAAAAGGGTGAGCAAATCATAGACGCGGTCGCGCACCACCGGCAGATAGAGGGTTCGACGCCGGGAGGTTTCGGAGACCGTGTCCTCCGGCGTGTATTCGTCATTCTTCCACGCGACCAAGCTCCCGCCCATCGAGCGATCGAGGCGTCCGGATACGGCCAGCACACCATCGCGGATCATTTCCGCCTCCAACCGTTGTCGGGGATAGTGCCACAGCCATCGGTTTTCCGGATCGGTCTCAGTACCTTTCGGATCGCCTTGGATGCGGCCGGCCTGCCGCCAGGTGGCACTGGTGAGGATCTGGCGATGCAGTTGCTTGATATTCCAACCACTGTCGACAAACCCTCGCGCCAGCCAGTCCAGCAATTCGGGATGCGTGGGAACATCCCCGCGCACACCAAAATTGTCGGAACTGCGGACCAACCCGTTTCCAAAGTGAGCCTGCCAGACCCGGTTGACCAAAACCCGTGCCGTGAGTGGGTGATCGGGCTGGGTCAACCAGCGCGCCAACTCCAGACGACCACTTTGTGATTCTGGAATCACCGGAGCCTGTCTCACTCGAATGGCTTTGGGAAAACCGCGCGGCACCGGATGAGCGGCCAATTGAAGATGGCTGCCCCGGATGTGCACCGGCAAATTCGCCACCGTCCCTTCTTCCACGGACAGCGCAAATTCAGGCGCTCCCGGATCTTGCCGTTTCAAAGCTTCCCGCTCTTGATCCTTCTGCGAAAGGGCATCCCGGACGGCTTGCGGGTAGAAGGGCTTGGGATCCTTCGGCACGGCGAGAACTCCATCTGCACCAAAAACTGCTGCACGCGCCTCAGCCCATTCGGCTTCTCGGCGCTCAGAGTCGGTCAAGTGATCGAAGTCCAAGCGAAGCAATGCCGGCCAATCGCGGGCACGTTCCGGCGAGTTGTACGCTTCACTGACGCGATCCGCGGTCCAAACCTCGTCCGACAAAATCACTTCATCCAAACGTCCCTTGAAGTGGACATATCCATCGGGCCGCTGGCCCACTGAAAAACGCCCGGATCCCGGCACACGAGGTTTGCCAACCTCGACTTGCCCAGCGGGCTTCCCGTCCACGAAGAGGCAGAAAAGTTTGCCATCGTAGGTGGCTGCCACTTGATGCCACTCCCGCCGCTGGATGGCCTGCGTCGCTCGAAGGGAAACCACACGCTCCGGGCCGCCCCCAATGTTCAGGTAGGCCATGGGATGCTTCCCATCGAGCAGTAGCGCGTAATGTCCTTCGGCCCATTCGTTGTCGTTCTTGGACACCAACCACCGACGCGCATCCCCCTCCTTGCCGAACTCATCGGCATACACCCAGGTCTGAAGGCTCCATTGCTTGGGCTCGAGATCGGGGCTCGAGGGGCGATTGATGTGGTTTCGGCCATCGGCCTGAAAACCAAATCCCACCCGACCTGAAGCCAACTGAACCCCAG
>Ga0247843_1005052_pt1 | contig 18847 bp, 21 predicted proteins | sample LaCruzMarch2017__FD_192420 | JGI IMG/M metagenome (GOLD analysis project Ga0247843, IMG submission 192420) | Freshwater microbial communities from meromictic Lake La Cruz, Castile-La Mancha, Spain - LaCruzMarch2017_8m | ecosystem: Environmental > Aquatic > Freshwater > Lake | place: Spain...
CTGTACGGGTGGCTACCGGAGTGGACTGGCCCCCGAACGCTGCCACAATGCGCTGCGTGCTCCCTTAGCTCAGCTGGATAGAGCAGCTGCCTTCTAAGCAGCCGGTCGTGTGTTCGAATCACACAGGGGGCGTCTTCAAAAAGCAAGCCAGAGCAAGGGTTCTGCCTTTGACGGGGGCGGGGCTGCTGGGGCTTGCATGGGCATGTTCGCGCGATTCTGCGCGAGAATCTGCGCGAAGCGACCGGGCGCCTTGATGCCTTCCTCCAGCCCCCGCTGGGTGATCACCCTGCGCGATGCGATCAAGCGGGAGCACGGCCTCGGCTGGAGCGTGCGGGAGATGAGCGGCCGGATTCAGCTGACCCGTCGATTCGATGACGGCACGCGCAGCAGCGTGACCCTCGATCTCCCCTGGAGCCCGGCCAGCACCACATCCGCACTCAGTCAGATCAAGGAGCTGCGCGAACGGATGGAGAGCGCGGGGCTCTCGATCAAGGAGGCCCAGCAGTTGGTGTCCTCCCCGGTAGCCCGTGCCGAGGGGTGCATCGACTGGGAGCTGGTGATGCAGCGGTTCGAGAAATACAAGGTGCTCGACAGTGGCGATGTCCGCCCCAGCACCTTTGAGCGCCTGTACCGGCCCGTGCTCAACCAGGTGCGGGAGGTGGTGCGCACCAGGCCGATTCCGCGGGATGGACGATCGGTTCTGGCGGGGCTGCGGGACACCTACGGCGGGGCTCCGGGTAGCCCTGGCCGTCGCCTGCGGATCATGTATGCCGCCCAGCTCCTGCGATATGCCGTTGGTCAGATGGGCGCGCCGGCTCGCTGGGGCCCTCCTGATGATCTCGTGCCGCTCATCGGCCGGCGCGATGCCGCTCTGAAGAATCCCGCCACCCCCCTCAAGGACGAACAGCTGGCCCGACTGCTGGAAGGGATCCCGGATCCCCGCTGGCGGTTCGCGGTCCAGCTGATGGCCACCTTCGGGCTGCGACCGGTGGAGCTCCGCTACCTGCGGGTGAGCGGGCAGAAGCTGCGGGTGGAGTATCAGAAGCGCACCAGCCGGGGGATGACCAAGCCAAGGGAACTGGCGGGCCTGGATCCGCTTGGCATGCCTGGGCTGGCCCAGCGTCTGATCGGCCGACTGGCGATCGGCGACGCGTTGCCGCCTCTCGGCAACAGCGATGCCACGACGGCCACAGCCCTGGCGACCTACCTGAAACGCCGTCCCCCATGGAACAGCCTCAGGCAGGAGATCGCCGCGACCGGCGGGAAGCTCTCGGTGTACTCCTGCCGCCATGGCTTTGCCCTGCGGGCTGCCCAGCTCTACGGCCTGAGCCCCAGGGTGACCGCTGCCCTGATGGGCCACAGCCTGCAGACCCATGTGAATCACTACGGCCACTGGACCGATGCCGACACGCTGGACGAAGCGGTTGCAGCAGCGATCCAACGAACTCAGGCTTTGCACGCCAGGGCGATGGCGTGATCGCCGCAGCAGTGGTGGGTATGGCGGTGCCAGTTCCTGCCCATTGTTCATCGCGTGATCACACCACTTTCACGGTCTTGTGCTGTCCAACGCAGTCCGTCTCTGTCCGGATCCGTCCGCGCCTGACGGCGATCGCTCTATCCACATCTGGTGGATTCGAGATCCAAGGGACGGTTTTCACCACCAGCTGTAGCGGTCGCAGGCTTGCCGCAGCAGGCTCCAGCCCGTACACTCATCGCACGCAAGGTTGGGGGTATCCACCGTGTGGCAACTCTGTTGCTCGCGGCGGATCTTCGATCCATCCAAGGGGGCCTTGGCTCCTGCCGGTGCGCCATCACAGTTCCGCGGTGATGGGCTGACTCACGGGCGATGCAGCACCAGAGGCTGCGCGGGAACAAGTCGATCCGCTGCACAAAATCAGGCAGCTCTTGTTTCCGTTCCCGATTCCGCCCATGTCCAAATCGCACCGCACCGTTCCACGCTTCCTGCATGGCCGTCGCTACGACGTTCTGCCCGAAGTCTTTGATTTCGCCAGGCATGTGATTGCCTGCAGCGACAACCAGCCTGAGCAAGAGGTCTGGTTACGACAGATGGCCGCCCCACAGAACAGTGATCCGCTCTCCTGCACCCTGCGCCGGGTGCTGAAGGAACGGGGTCGCCAGGCGGGAGCCTGAGGGGTGAATGCAATGACAACGTCGATCGAGACCCGCTGGCTGCCCACCGGCCAGGCCGCCCGTGAGCTGGGGATCAGCCCGGATTCCCTCAAGCGCTACGCCGATCGAGATGAAGTGCTGCTGCTGGGCGAGCACTGGCGCCACGGCGTTCACAGCAACAGTCCGCGGGTGTGGAACCTGCCGCTGTGTCTTCAGGCCCTGAATCGGCGCGGCCGGTTGCAACGCCAGCAGCCTGCGCCTTTGACCATCGCCGCCGATCCAGGCAGCGACACCAGCCGCTCCTGACCCCAGCCCGAACGACCATGTCAGGGAACTCATCCGGGTTCCTGTCGGATGCTGCTGGGCATCGACAGGTTGATCAGCCAACTGCCTGCCGGTTTTTGCGGGCACTGGGCAAGGAGCCGGCCACTGCACGGCTGCGGGCCTTCCCCCACAAGCACAGTCTCCGCAAGCGTGAGATCGGGGCGCGCTGCGGAGGCTGGGATCTGCCACGGGCGCACCACTGGCAGCGGGAAGGCCGCGGCATCTATCTGGTGATCAATGACGGTGGCGACAACGTCCGCTCGATCCGGCGCTGCCGCGCCTTGTTCATCGAATGGGATGACCGCCCGCTCGACTGGCAACTGCAGGCCTGGCGGCCGCTGGGCCTGCCCCGTCCCTCGCTCACCGTCTCGACCGGGGGCGGCAGCGCGCATCTGTACTGGGTGCTGGAGCCAGCGGTGGCGCCGGAGCTGTGGGCCCCGATTCAGGCCAGGCTGATCGCCCATGCCGGCTCTGATCCCCACTGCAGAGATGCCAGCCGCGTGATGCGACTGCCCGGTTTTGCCTACATCGGGGGCGACGACCGTCCCGTCGCCAGGGTTGAACTGCTCGAGTGCCGTGACGATCGCTATCCGATCGAGCGGATTGCTGGCTGCCTGCCGCCAGCGGCGGCGCCTGCTGCAGGCGCAGCTCGGCCAGAACCTGTGCGATCCAGGCGGAGTTGGCCAAGCCCGCGCCCCGGCTCGACGTCCGGGCAGCCCAGCCGCGGCGTGGCTGAAATCCAGGCAGCACTGGCCCGCATTCCCAGGCGGACGCCTGGACACAACACCTATGCGATCCATCGCAATGTGCTCTGGGGGCTGATCGCTGCCTGCGAGCAGGCCGGTGCGGATGCGGATCTGGCCATTGCCCTGATGGAAGCCCACAGCCCTTCCGCCTGCTGCGGCTGGCAGGTGGCCCAGGTGGCGCGCAGCGGCAACGGCAGCGTGGGCGCCGGCAGCTTCTGGCATTGGGCCCGGTACTACGGCCATCGACCCTGGCAACGCCGCCGTACCTGCCGGCCGGATAGCGAGGAGCGGATGCCTCACAGGGCAAGCCCTCCGCAGCGCCGGAGTGACGGCCATGGATGAGACGGCGGATCGGCAGCATCTGGCCGAGGACATCCATGGCCTGGAGGCGCGGCTTCCACAGGCGGAGGACCCCCGCCAGCTCTATCGCCAGGTGCTGGAACGTTCCCGGCAGGTGGGCCTGCGCTACCCCAGTGATGGCGACCTGATCGGTGTCCTGGCCAGGGCCGTGGCGGATGCAGCTCCCCAGCGCAGCCTGGATCGTCGCCTGCTGGCGGATCAACTGCAGGAGGCCATCCGCGGCACCCCCAAGCGCTGGATGGAGCAACTCATCGCTGAGCGATTGCAGGAACTGGATCGCGCCAAGACTCAGGAACGGGAAGAGCAATGGCGCAACGAACGGATCACGGCCGGTGAGGATCCCGACTGGATGCCTCCGCCGGAGCCGGACACCCGGTTTGGCCATGAGGCCGTGCTCGAACTCTTCGATGGGGGCAAGGGGTATGTGAGCACGCTGAGCGACACCTACCGCTGGGTGGGCAGCCATTACGAGAAGGAAGACGAAGCCGATCTGTTGCGCTGCATCAGCACGTATGCCACCACCAAGATCGTGCAGACCAAAGCCGGTCCCAAAACCAACTTTGCCACCAGCAGCTTCATCCAGGAAGCGCTGAAGATGCTGCGATTGATGACGCGGATCAACCCGGCCTGCTTGAATCCTGGGGGTTACATCAACTGCCGCAATGGTGTGCTGCGGTTGCAATGGCAGCACGGCAGCCTGCGACGGGAATTGCTGCCCCACACTCCGGACCTGGTGTTCACCTCGCCGCCGGCCTGCGCCTATGAGCCCGAGGCCTGCCGCGACCACCTGGACAGGATGCTGGCCTGCCTGGATCCACAGCAGCGGGAGCTGTGGCTTGATGTGGCCGGAGCCTCGTTTGCAGTGGCGGAGGTTCGGCGGCTGCATGGCCGCATTCCTGCGGTGTTTCAGCTGGGGCAGGGGAGCAACGGCAAGGACACCCTCAACAGCTGCCTGCAGGCCCTCCACGGCGAAGGAGCGGTGGCGCGCGTGACCATCTCCGATTTCCGTGGTTTTGATGCCGGCAGTGGGGCAGGTCGGTTCAAGGTGCAAAATCTGGCAGGCGCGCGACTGAACATCGCCAGCGAGAACAGCGCCGGGTTCAAGGTGGAGAACTGCGAATCCTTCAAGAACGCCATCAGCGGTGACATCCTGGTGGTGGAGGGAAAGCACGAAAAGCCCTACGCGATCACACCGGTGGCGGTGATGTTCTTCAACTTCAACAAGCAGCCCCTCATCGATGCCACCACGGAGGCGATCCTCTCAAGGGTGTTGCCGATCAGCTTCAATCGCACCTACTCCAGTGAGCCCAGAGCGGGAGAACTGCTGGCGGATCCCCGCTTCAAGGAGGATTGGGACTGGATGGCGGAACATGTGCTGCCGGCCTTCCTGAATGCGCTGCTGGATGGCCTGGAGCGGGTGCTGCAGCGGGGCTTCCGGCGTGAGGCGAGCCGGCCGACGCTGGAGCGACTGCAACGGGACTCAACCCACCTCTGGGATCTGATCGAAGGCCTGGGTCTGGAGGCTGGCGGTGATGACGAACGCATCCAGCCGAAGGATCTGATTGAGGAGGTGCATGCCTGGTACGAACAGGAGCAGATTCTCAGCTGGGATGTGAGGCACGACCGGGATGGCCTTGAACTCAGCCGTCGTCCGATCTGGCCGCTGGACTGGCCGAAGGGAGATCCTCTGGTCAAGCGGCCCAGGGATCTGTTCGATCGGTTGCGGCGCTGCTTCCCCAAGCTCAGCCGGGCCAGCGGCAAGGGCGGCGTGACCTGGCTGGTGGGTCTGCGGCAGCGGACGGCCGCCATCAGCGCCAGAAGCGAGAAGGGGACCCTGATGGTGACCCTCAAACCCAAGCCAGGACAGGATGGTGACCCTGAAAAGCTCGATCTTCCCTTGACGATTCATGCATCAGACAGGGTGCAACGGATGGAGCTGGACGTGTTGGCGGCGGAATGGGTGAGCGATGGAGCTGCTGGTGAGGAACTGATGCAGGCCGCAGCCCCACCTCCTCGCTGCGCCAATGGCTTGAGGGTCACCCTCAGGGTCTCTCCATCCAGCCGCGGCTACCACCGGAGCGGCCACACGGCCCGGCCAGCGGAATCGGAATCGGCATCAGCGCCGCGGCCAGGACCGGAGTCGGCCGACTTTGCGGTGGGGGAGGCAGTTGAGAAGTATTCCGGCTCCGAGGATCGTTGGCTGTCGGGCTGGACGGTGCTCGAGGCCGACGGCAGCCGGCTGGTGGTCGGCAACGGCATCGGCCGGGTGGAGGTGTTCCCCTCGGAACTGCGGCACTGCGGTAGAGCCGCATGAGCCAGCAGAGCAGGCCGGCCCGCTGAGTGGAGGGCGGCCTGCAGGCCTGCGGTTCAGATCACCGAGATGGTGCCGAGCCGGCGGGCCTGCAGCTTGCGGGCCAGCTGATGGGCCAGCTCAGCTGGGATGAAGCGGGGCTTCTTCACCGGGCGGCCACGGCGGCCATAGAAGACCACGGTGGGCAAGTGGTCCGTGCGCACCCGTGGAGACACGCCTGAATGATGAAGCTGAGGTCAGCAGCTGCTGCCGCATGTTGCAGCAAAGAATCCAGCCTGAATGGTCCGACTTCGTGGGAGCGAAGCAAGACCAATATGAGCCATTCAGACAGTAGAGTTGGGTCATGATTGTGCTGCTGCGCATCAGTGACTGGAGCAGGCGTCATCCACGAGCGCGTGATTCTGATGACCTGGTCGTCGAGGAGTTGAGCGAGTGAACCAGCCACGTCCCCACCCACCAGCAGCCGCGTTTCTGCATGCCGCGCAGGATGAGGAACACCGCGAGGCCCAGGTGCACGGGCTGCGCGACGCTCCCAGCGCCGAGGACGACGACGGCCAGCCGCTCAGCGATGACACGGCCTCGGGCAAGGTTCGTCGGCGGGCGGGCGCAGCAGCACGTGGGAAGCAACGCAGCCCGCGCTCCAGTGATCCTCCCCGGCCGAGCAAGGAGCGCCCGTTTGCACCGCGACCAACCCATCAGGAGGTGGAGCATCGCATCGCTGAGGCGCAGCTGTGGATCGCGCAGCGGCTGCCGTTGGTGGAGATTCGGGCCAATGCCCGACAAAACTGGGGGATCACCAATGTGCGCACCGTGAGCCGCTACCTGGGGCTGGCACGCGAACGGATGGTGGAGGAGCTGATCCAGAACCGCCTGCAGCACCAGGCCGAGCAGATCTACGGGCTGAACGAACTGATCCGCCAGGCCATGGCGGCCGGCCAGTTCAACGCGGCGGTGGGCGCCTACCGCGTGATCGCCGAGATCGGTGGGTTGCTGCGGGCACCGCTCAAGGCGCCGGACAGCCGGCACTAAAGCCCAGGTGCCTGGCTCCCCACATCCCCTTTCAACCGATGACCAGGTGCGTCCACGCAGGAGCTGTGGCTTGGCGCTCTCTTGAGCCCGATTCAAGCCTCGATGGGGGAGCCCAAACACTTCACGGGGGAACAAACGCCTCAAACTTATTTGCAAATTCTCCTCGATAATGACACCTTGAACTCAGACTCCTGCAGTAATTCGAGGCTGCTCATTGCTGCATCGTGAATGAGGGGGTATTCCCCTGAAAAGCAGAGGACCCGCTGGGCTGACTCGACAATTTCCCAGGTTCCGGGCACTCAGTCCCGCGGGATAAAAGAACCGCCAACCAGCAGAAAGCCCCCGGGCGGCCGCCTCTCCACTGGGGCCTTGGGCGCACCCTGCTCAACACTCCGCCATCGCTGGTGGCAGCTGCGGGCCAAGCTGTTCATCGGTAGCACGAGGATGATCAGCTCCACCACTCACTTCGGCAAGGTGACCCGCCCCGATGGGGTGATGCTGCAGCTGGGCCAACGCTCCAGCGAACGGGACGTGTGGCTCTGGGTGCCGACTGGCACCGGCCACAACCAGATCAGCCCCTGGAGCTCACCCCTGACCCTGAGCCACTGGCGGGAGTGCAACGAGCTGCATTTCATCAGCAGCTTGCCCCCGGGTGGGTTGCAACTGGTCTCCGGTTCGGCGAACTTCATTCGCCACTTCCCGCCGATGAGCGCAGTTGGCGCCCGCCAGCACCCGCAGCAGGGACCACTGCTCTCTGGATCCAGCGGCGGGGGAGGAGGAGTCGGAGGTGGTGGGGACTCATCCCGGCCCAGCAGTGGACTGCTCTGGCCGCGGGGGATCTGAATGCCTTTCGCATTGCAGATGGCCTCACCGTAGGCCGCAAACCTAGTGTACAGCCCCGGAAATACCAGTTAAAACAAGGAGTGTCTCCTGAGGAGGAGTTGCTCCATGACAGTTGGTCGCCCGATGCCGCCGCTGGTTCTCAGCGACGACGAGGTTCAGCAACTCCAGAGCATCGCCAACTCAAGGTCGTTGCCCCACTCGATCGTGCAACGGGCACAGATCGTGTTGGCTTGCGGAGCCGGTGAAACCAACACAGCCATTTCCAAGCGGATGGGCTTGACGGGCATGACCGTAGGCAAGTGGCGCAGGCGTTACCGGGATCTCGGCCTGGAGGGTTTACACGACGAGCTCAGGCCAGGGCGACCCCGCACCTATGAGGATGACAAGGTGGCCGAGGTGATCAACCGGGCCCTGCAGAGCAAGCCCACGGATGGCAGCACACAGTGGACAGCTCGCTCCTTGGCGGCTGCAACCGGCATCTCCAAAAGCACCGCCCACCGCTGGCTGCAGACTTTTTCGCTGCAGCCGCACCGCCAGAAATCCCACCGCTGCGCGGAAGCCTGACGGCTACAAGCTCTCCAACGATCCCTTCCAGTGCCCTATGGACATGACATAACCTCTGGAGGATGAGCCAAGCGATAGGAAGGGTTAATGACACATGTGGAGCTGGCAGAGACCGATCAATTCGATGCAGCTATCAGCAATTCCCGCAGAAGTCCGGACCTGCTTTGCCAATCCGCTCCTGTGACTGGCTCTGGTTCCCTATCCAGGATTCCCCCCACGGCGATTCTGAAGTGGCTCGCTGTTCCACACGCTCCGGCGCCCACCCACCCCGACGAATGGCGATCCCTGCTCGCCCAGTGCCATGGCTTGAGGCTTCTGCCCCAAGCGGCTCTGCGCCTGACAGCTGAGCCAGAGGCCCTGTCAGCCGCCATGGAGTCGGAGTTGAAGCGGCTCAGGATGGTCTCGTTCAGCCGCACCGCCTCTGTGCTGCGGGGAGGGCTGAGGGCTCTGAATGCGCTCGCGGCCGCAGGCGTTCCGGCCGCCGGCTTCAAGGGGATCGCCGCGATCGGCTGGTTACAGCAAGGGCGGGCAGAGAGGGAGATGGCCGACATCGACCTGTTGGTTGCACCGGAGCAGGCGGATGCGGCTCTGCGTGCGCTCACGGCGGCAGGCTTCAGCTACAAGGTTCAGGGGGTGCCGGCTTCCGGTCTGCGCTCCTTCTCACGGGCATCCCCGGGCAGCGCCGGCAACGAAGCCATCACCCTCTGCGATGAAGCGGGAGCGGAGATCGATCTTCACTGGAAGGTCGGACGGGTCGACGTTTCCCAAGCCATTGCGGAAGCCTCACCCATACGCCTGCTCAAAGGCCAAGTGCCAATCGTGCGTCCCGCGCAAGCGTTGCTGTTTTCCAGCCTTCATGCGCTGCGCAATGACTTTCTGCCTGCGGTGGTGCTGCGCGACCTGCTGGATGCCGCGGGCTGGTTCGCGCTCCTCGCCAAGGATCCCCACGAGCAAGGCGTGGCCCTCCGCCTCGCCAAAAGCGCCGGACTAGAACCCGCTCTGGGCGCCATGGCCTGCATCTTGGTCGATCTCGAAGTCAGCGGCGGCGACTGGGTGGTGCCGTCGCCTGCAGCACGATCACTGGCTGACCTGTTCAGCGAGCAAAGCCAAGGTCAAAATCTCAACAGAGATCTGGTCTACTTGTGCAGTCTTCGCCCGGCTGCCCAGATCCTGCGCGGTCTGATCACGACCGGGCCGGGCTACTTGGCCACCATGCGGGCGACCGAAACGGCCTACGGCCAGGAGATCAGCCTGCGCGGCCGGCTGAAGCACCTGATGCGCGCGGCCCTGAGGACGCCTCTTGGTCGGTGGTCTCGCCTGCGTGCTCTGGCGGCCGCCAAGGCCCCTCTGAACTGAAGCAAGCGATTTGGGATAGCTGCGGCTTATCAGCGTGGCCGCTGCGTTGCCTGCCTCCAAGCTGGCCTGCCACCAAGTGGTCTGCCACCAAACAAAGGAAGCCGCGCACAACACTACCGAAAGTGGATGTCGGTAGTTTGACGCAAAACTCAGATGCTGTACAATCGGAACAACGTTAAAGATGCCAGTTACCTGAACATGGAGATCAGTGATGGCTATGGCGCAGCGATCATCAGACCCATCCTGGAATTAGACATAGCCCGGGAAATTGATGGACCGACCGTGATTGCCGATGAGGTCGGCGGTGAAACTTTGGCCATCAACTTGAACACGGGTTCCTACTTCGTCATTACGACTGGCAGCCTTGCCGTTTGGAACGCCCTTGCTTCCGGGGTCCCGGCTGCATCCCTGCTGATCGACGACGACGACCCCCGCGCTACCGGACTCCGCTCCTTCCTCTCCCAACTTCTTGAAGCTGGATTGCTGCGCGAGGCGGCCGAGGCTAAGGCTGCTCCAGCCTTCGAATGGAGCGCCGAACATCTACTCATCGAGCAACATACCGACATGGCCGATCTGCTTGGCCTTGACCCGATTCATGATGCGGATGCGAATGTTGGCTGGCCGATGCGCAAGCCGGAATGACGGATCCCCTGGCGGACTGGATCCGTACGGTTCATGCCACTCTTCTTCCTGATAGCAGCGCTGCCCGTGGGGCGTCTTGGGGGCCAGTGCGCATGGTCCATCGCACCACGCGCCCCAATTGGTTCGCAGCCATCGACAACGCCTGGGCCTGTCCGAGCTTTGACCAGCCGGGAGAGGAATTCACTCCGACCGACGGGTCGGACGAGGCAGACCGCACGGACCGAAAGGCCAGAACGATCCGGATCAACGTGATCACGGCAGCGTTTGTCGACATCCCTCCCCATATCGCGCCCCCACCTCTGCGCCGAAGCGCACTGGGACCGCGGGGAGAGGCCCCCATCCCCCCTGGCAACAGCACCCGCCTCACCTGGGAAGAGCAGGGGGATCAGGTGGTTGGTTGGGACCCCCAAAGCGGTTGCGCACTGCTGTTGCGATCCACCCCTCTCAACGGTTACGACCTGGTCAGTCCCATGCGCTGGCTGGTGCACTGGGGAATCGCCGCCGCAGGGGGGATCCTGATGCATGCCGCCTCGGTGGGCCGCCCGGAGGGCAAATCGGTGCGTGGAGCACTGCTGATCGGTGAGGCTGGATACGGCAAATCAACCACCACCCTGGCCTGCTTGTCACGGGGCTGGCTCACATGTGGTGACGACGCCGTGGCGGTGATCCAGGACGGTAAATCCTGGGTGGCCCACGCCATTTACGCCGCCGTCAAGACCAAACTTTCCCATCCGGCCAGTGCCCCACCGGATCTACCGAGCGCCGGGGTGAACTCCGTGACCTGGGATATCGCTGGCACCAAGAGGGTTCACCTGCTCAGCAGCACCGATTCCCAGACGCTGTGCCAGCGCATGGTGATTGATGCCCTGATCCTGCTGGATCCCGACGCCGATCCTGGTGCCAACTGTGTGGCCGCAACCCCGGCACAGGCTCGTCTCCGGGCGACACCCTCCACGCTTCTGCCTCTTCCTTTCGAGCGGGAAGCGGCGTTGCAGCGGATCGGCGCTCTTGCCTCCCAGGTGCCGGCGACCCTTCTGCCCCGTCGTGCCACCCTCGCTCAAACGATGATCGATCTTGCGCGTTTGCTGCCTGGATCGACACAGCTCCCATGATTTCAGTCATTTTGCCGCTCTACAACGGCGAACGGTTCGTCGAGGCGGCGGTGCGAAGCATCCTCGATCAAACCGTCGGACGCTTCCAGATCATCGCCGTTGACGACGGAGGAACAGAACCAACCCTTGCGCGGGTTGAGGCGATGAGAGAGGCGATCGAGGCGGGGGGGCACCACCTCGATGTTGTGGTTCAGGGCTGCAACAGCGGCATTGCGGCAGCCCGAAACGCCGGTGCCGCAATCGCCGAAGGCCCTTATGTCTCCTGGCTCGATCAGGATGACCTCTGGCCGGCGGAGCGCACGGCGACCCTGCTGCAGGCTCTGGAGACGAGCGGTGCCAAGGTGGCCCGGGGCCGCATGCGATTCACCGATCTCAGTCCCGGAGTTCCCAGGCCCTGGGTGCGGGACATCTGGTTCCGCGGCGATCACCCCGGCTATGTGCTCGGCGCGCTCTTGTGTCACCTGGATGTACTGGCACGGATGGGTCCGTTGGACAATGTCTTACGCGGTGGCTACGACGACGTCGACTGGTTCATGCGCCTGCGCCAAGCTCAGGTGCCTGTGGTGGATCTCGATGCTGTGACTGTGATTCGTTCGATCCATGAGAGCAACCAGTCAGGCCGGGGCCGAAACGATGAGTTGCTGCAAGCAGTCCGCAACCACATCCAGCGCAGCCGGGAAACCGCATGAGCACGGCCGTGGCTAACTGCACCGCTGCCCTGGAGGAGGCCCTTGCATGAAGATCCTGATGATCGACGGCGCCCTGCCGGCCCGGGACTGCTCGGCAGGCGAGCGGGCCACCTTCGATCTGATCGATGCCCTAAAGGCCCTCGGCCACTCCGTAGTGTTCACGGCCCTAGGAACCAACGGCAGGGAGAGCCAAAGGCTGCCCGGCCTTGAGGCCGCCGGCGTCACCATCCTGCGCGGCCATGGTGGTGGCCTGAAGCATCTGCAGGATGCTCTCTCAGAATCCTGGGACATGGTGATCGTCCACCGTCCAGGCCCTGCCCTGCTGGCGGCTGAGGCGCTCAAAGCGGCCGGTGTCGTTTCGGTGCACTGGGGCCACGACATCCACACCTGGAGGCTCGAGGCCCAACGGCAGCGTTGTGACAATGTCCCGCGGCACCAGCTGCTGGTCACGGATGTCACCGAACGACGCTGCTGGCAGGCTTATGACTTAAACGTCTACCCCACAGGACGCGAAGCCGATCATGTCAACAGCGCCGGTGGTCGTGCCGTAGCGCTCCCCTACTACCGCCTGACATCCGACGACCTGGCCCCCACCCTCTGGTCCCGCGCGCGCCGAGGATGTCTGATGGTTGGCGCTGCCTTCCATGAGCCCAATTTTGATGCGGTCGCCTTCGCCGTGGCGGAGATCCTGCCGCTGCTCGGGCCTGATCACGGCATCACGGTGGTGGGGGAATGGCCGGCCGAGCGGCGCGCCTCATTCGAGGAGAACGGGGTGCGGTTCACGGGACGGATCAACGAGCAGGCACTGAGACGGCTGCACGCCGACCATCTGTGCCTGTTGGCACCGCTCCGCTTCGGTGCAGGCGCTCGCCGCAAGCTGGTTGCAGCGATGGGACTGGGTCTGCCGGTGGTCACGAGCGAAGAGGGCTTGCGGGGTCTGCTGGTTCGCGATGGCCTGCCGGCAGACGGTGTTCGGATCGCAGCGACGGCCGAGCAATTTGCCGACCAGGTCACTGAACTGGCGACAGCGCCGGCACTCTGGAACACCTGTGCGGCCGATGCGCAGGCCGCTGTCAGCGCCGTGTACTCCTCATCAACATTTGATGCCGCCGTGGAGCAGACCCTGCAGCGCGCCGAGGAGTGCCACCATGACCGCTGATTGGCCGGCTGAACAAGAAAATGGCATGGATCAGCCTGTGATCGACGTGGTGATCACCAACCACAACTACAACCGTTTCGTGCCGGGGGCCGTGGAATCCGCGCTGGGGCAACACGAGGTGCAAACGAGAGTTGTCGTTGTCGATGACGGCAGCAACGAACCACTCGTTGGCTTTGACGCCGAGGATCAGGTCCGGATCATTCGCAGCGAAGTTGCCGCTGGCCTCGGAGTGGCGATGAACATCGGCGTTGCTGCCGGATCCGCTCCGCTGGTGGCTTTTCTGGACGCTGATGACCTCTGGCCGAGGGACAGATGCCGCTTCCTGTGCGAAGTGATCGACCAAGCCGATTTCGCCTATGGCGCCCAGGTAATCTTCTCGGATGGCGATCAGCCTGATCTTGATCCCTCTCCCGAGCAGTGGGCTGAGATGGGTCCGATTCCCGCAGGCTTGCTTTCTGGAACCACGTTAATGCGTAGAAGCCTGCTGGAGCGGTTGGGGCCGTTTCCGGCGACGTTACGCAAGGGACCCTTCGCCTTCTGGATGGCCGTCGCCCGCAAGGCTATTCCACCCGTCCGCGGGGTGGCGCTCCAGCGGGCCGTGCTGTTGCGTCGCTCCCATGCGACGAATATGACCCGCAACAACACCCAGGTAGGCGACTATTTCCAGGCTCTGGCCCAACACCGCCAGATGGACCGGAACAGTTGAACCATGGCCTCGACCAGTCCTTCGATCAACAGCCCCTGGCATGGTCCATCCCCCACCCCAACCCAGCGGCTGCTCCTTGCAGCATGTATGGAGTTCGAGCATAAACGGGCCGTGGCGGCCTGGCGTGCATGGCGCGATCACTGCGACTTCGAGCGAGAGGATGGCGCGAGCCACGAACTCGCCTCCCTGCTGGTTGCCAAGCTCGGCATGACTGGGGCTGGCGGTGGCATCGCCACCCGCAGCCTTGGCTGGTATCGGCGCGCCTGGTTTCTTTCTGAACTTGCCGCCGCGGCCGCCAACAGCCTTGCCGAGGTCTGCAACGAACGAGGGATTCAGGCGACGGCGATTGGAGACCTGGCCTGCTGGCTTTCCGCCACCAGATTTGCAGGACGCCGCCTGCCAATCCGGAGCATCGAGCTGGTCGTGCCCAGCGCCGATCGTCGCCTCTGTCGTGAACTGCATGCGCTGGCCCTTAGCGGACATGCAGGCGATGCGATTCGAGGCCGACAGATCGGCCTGCGCATCATTCCCCTGATCGGAGATCGGCTCGCTGCGGCGACCGCCGCCTCGGCAACGCCCAGGGGCCATCTGGCCCTGCCCACGGCGGGAGCGCAGATCGCCCATCTTGCTGCCCGAAACTGGTGCTGGGATCCCCCGCAGAAGCTGCGCTGGATGATTGAGATCTTCTTGATCGTGCTTGCCAGTGCCGATGACGAGGGCCTTGCTGACCAGATGGGCGTAGTGATCGGCCTGGTTAACACCGGCTGGTCTGCTGAACGGGCATTGCTGGCCTTGCAAGCCGTCATCCCCGGGCAGGCTCAAGCACGAAAGCTCGACCCGTTGATCGCCGCTGCTGCGGCCCGCCAAGGCGGTCTGGCTGCACGGAGCCGCGGCCGTCTTCGACTAAGCCCATTTGGCCCTTCGCTCTCACGCTGTCAGCTGAGCCTCTCAGGTCTCAACCCCAGGTGGTTGGGCGCGCATTGAACCCGAAAGGAGACGCAATGGTTGGTCCAGAACAGGCCCAACTTTCGCAAGAAACCGTTTCGGCTTTGGGGGCACTGCGCTCTGGTGATCCCGATCGATGCTGCCGCACCTGGATGGCTACGGGTCCTAGGGTCTATGCGAGCGGTCAGCGATATGCCGGTGCTGATGCTCACGGCCTGCTACCGGGTGGAAGTGACGACCCGGCGGCGGGGCTTGAGGAACGAGGCAACGAAGTCTCCTTAACGGAGTTTAGGGATCAGCAGATGAATGTTCCCGATCCGGGTGGCCAGGGTAAGGGGCGGTAGCCATTGCGAGAGCCGAGCCGCTCATCCGTCCGTTCGTGCCGGTCAACACCGAGCACGGCGACAACCGCCAGCTCAATCAGCTCCTGCAGGCCGTGGTATGTCAATTCGGGATCAACTCTCAGGCGGAGCTGCCATCCAGCAGCGAAGCAAAAGAGGCGCCAGAATCCAGCTTGGGCATGGTTCGTCTGGATAAGGTGGTACTCGAACCAGGAGAACAGCCCCGCCCACCCCTTGCACCGCCAGCCGTGGAGCCGATCACCTGAGGTGCAACAGGGTGGGGGGTGACGGGGGAATTACACCACTCCCGCGGACGGCAGCGCTTCCCATGAAGCTTATATAAATCCTCCTTCCGTGAGCTTAAGGGCACCTCGAAAAATCCCAATTCCCCGTGGTTGAGCTGAGTGAGACTCATGTCCCAGCTTGAGCCGCCCCGATCAGGAAATCCCGGCAAGGGCGATTTTTCGAGGTGCCATTAAGATATCAGGGACCATATCTATCCAACAAAAGGCACTTACCTCAGTGAGGACACGATGAGATGCATTGTGATCACCGGCGCCGCCGGCAACCTTGGTCAACGGCTGCTTCCACACCTCGAAGCCCGCGGACACCTGGTTCGTCCAGTTGATCGTGTCGCGATGCCGCACCCATGTTCGTTTGTGACGGATCTGTCAAGACCGGGAGATTGGCACAAGGTATTCGCCGGTGCAGACACGTTGGTACACCTTGCTGGAGTAGGCCCACCGGGTGCTCAGTGGACCGACTTAGTCGCCGACAACATCGACGCCTGGTTGCACGTTCTCGACGCCGCATCTCGTCACGGAGTCAGTCGAATCGTGCTAGCCAGCTCCGTGTGGGCGAATCGCGGACGGCGGACCTCGCGGGGGGTTATTTCGGCCGGTCCCGCCGATCCCGGAAACAACTCGTACGGAATCACCAAGGCGTTAGCTGAACGAACACTCGCCGCATTTGTAGCCAGATCGGGCGCCACCGGCATTGCCATGCGAATCGGGGCCCGCCCACCCCGAGATGTGACGCCGGTCCGTATTGACGACTGGGAGGATTCCTGTTGGCTAGGTCCTAACGACTTCCTCACCGGACTCACCCTGGCAGTCGAGGTTATGTCGGACGGGTTTCATGTGGTGAATCTCGTGTCCGAAAATCCAACGGGTCGGTGGAGTCTTGACGAGGCCCGAGATGTGCTCGGCTTCGTGCCATCCGAACGCTACGAGCCCCGGGGCCGCAGAGGCCGAGTGAGCAGGCTTATGAGTCGACTCGGCTGGAACTTGCACCAATCGTGAGGCTCACGGAGCCCCATGAGCTTTGCCCAAAGACGCACCACGCACAAGCAGACTCAATTGCAGGAACGGAGAAAGGCACAGGCACGGTTATCCAGTGACCAGCGATTTACCCATCTCATGCAGCCAAATCTTTCTGAGCGCTATCCAGAGACAGCCTGACCTTTGCGAGGCGAAGCAACAGGCAAAGATAAGGACAAAAAGAGGCAGATTAGCCTCCGGATCATCCCAGTGCACATCACCAGAAATGCCATGGAGATCGATGTTTCTGCAGCTTTGGCAAACCGAGCCATGATCAGCTTGAGTGCAAACTTCCCCATCCCCTAGAGGCGACCCGCCTGACAGATTAACGATGAAGCCTGTCTAGAAATTCAGACCACCTCAGCCTTCCCAAAAGGGTCATCGAAGGGGACGAAGGTTACTGTTTTGACGTGGGCCCCAAAAACTGAACCAGTCTTTATGAGAGCTTCCCTATCGGCCAGACTTGGCCAGGAGAAGCCCCATGAAACGCAAACGCCACAGCCCCGAGCAGATCATCCGCAAGCTGAGAACGGCTGATCAACTTCTTAACCAGGGTCAGAGCGTCGCCGACGTCTGCCGAGCCCTGGAGGTTTCTGCTGCCACCTATCACCGCTGGCAGCAGCTGTACGGGGGAATGAAAGCCACCGAGGCCAAACGCCTCAAGGAGCTGGAGCAGGAGAACTCTCGGCTCAAGCGATTACTCGCTGATGCTGAACTCGATAAGGCCATGCTCAAGGAGCTTGTTGCGCCGTGAGGCGCACCTTGCGGTGCGACGGGAAACTTCTAAGCCCGGAACGTCGCCGCAGAGCTGTCGTAGTTCTGCAGGATCGATTCCGGGTTTCCCAGCGCCGTGCCTGCCTTCTGGCAGGCCAGAATCGGAATACGCAACGGCGACCCACGCCGTTGGCCGACATCGAGGAGCAGAAGCTCCGCAGTCGCATCCGGGAGCTGGCCCGGAGCCATGTGCGCTGGGGCCGTCGGCTGGTCTACAGGCGCCTGCGAGTGGAGGGCTGGGAGGTCAATCACAAGCGGGTGCAACGGATCTGGCGTGAGGAAGGGCTCCAGCGCCCCCTGCCGCGCAAGCGGAAGCGCGCTCGACCAACAGATGGCTCCAGAACGCTGCTGAGAGCTGAGTACCCGCACCATGTATGGGCGATTGATTTTCAATTTGATCAGACTATGGATGGCCGCAGACTGAAATTCCTGAATATTCTCGATGGATACAGCCGCGTCTGCCTGGCCATTCGTGTCGGCAGGCGCTGCAAGGCAGTGGATGTGATCGCTGCGATTGAGGAACTCCTCGGGCAGTATCCAGCCCCCACCCATCTGCGGATGGACAACGGCCCTGAGTTCATTGCCCATACACTGCAAGAGTGGTGCACAGGCAATGGATCGGGAACGGAATACATTCCCCCAGGTTCACCTTGGGAGAATCCATTCGTGGAGTCATTCAACGGCAGGCTGAGAGATGAGTTCCTGAACATCGAGCTGTTCGCATCATTGGCTGAGGCCAAGCTGTTGGCAGAACAGCACCGAATCGAGTACAACGTCTACAGACCGCATTCGGCTCTCCAGGGGCGTACGCCCCTGGAAGTCCTCCAGCAATGGAAGGCGGCCTGATCACCCCAACAGCTCTCATACGGACTGGAGCAACAAGGGGGTCACGTCAAGAGAGGGGAGAGAGCCAAGGAAGCCAGTGACCATGAATCTGGGTCAAGATCCGGCTTGCCTCAGACCCTATAACGCTGCCCCAGGGATTGAGTCTTGGACTGGGGTCGGCGAGTGGAGATGACTTGCCGCTGAGCCGTGAATGAACGTCGATGGAGGAGGAGGCCCTGCTCTCAACCCTCCATGACCGGATCCAGCTCCAGCCCCGGGTATAGGAAGGCGCGGCTGAGCCGCTGACAGTCGCCGGGGCTCACCGCGGCCTCGCGCAGGCTGGCTTCCCAGCTGGTCGCCACGGTGGTGAAGATCCGCGTGAGGATCGCTTCGGCTTCTGCCGGCTGGAGCAGAAACCGGCCCGCCGCGGCCAGGATCGCCCGGCGGTTGGCCCAACGGCTGGGGCTGCGGTCCACCAGGCCGCAGGCCATGGCCAGGTCGCGTCGGGTCTCGGCCTGCACGGGTGCAGGGGTGAGGTCGTAGGCGGGGCTGAGCTGCCAGCTGCGGGATCGGGCCAGCAGCGCATGGTTGCGGGGATGGTCGTCCATATTCGAGACCGCGGCGTTGAAGCAGATCCGGCTGAACAGCTCCCGCAGATCCACCGCCGGTTGA
>Ga0247843_1005053_pt1 | contig 18841 bp, 17 predicted proteins | sample LaCruzMarch2017__FD_192420 | JGI IMG/M metagenome (GOLD analysis project Ga0247843, IMG submission 192420) | Freshwater microbial communities from meromictic Lake La Cruz, Castile-La Mancha, Spain - LaCruzMarch2017_8m | ecosystem: Environmental > Aquatic > Freshwater > Lake | place: Spain...
CACCATATTGAGGAGTTGGCTGCGATTGGTGTGCCTCGGCCAAGTTCTGTTCCGCTTTTTTATCGTGTCGCCAGTCAGACGTTATCTCAAGCTTCAATGATCGAAGTGGTTGGGCAAGAGAGTTCTGGCGAGGTTGAAGTATTTGTCTTTACCCATCAAGGTGAGTTGCTGCTTTCTCTGACGTCCGACCATACGGATCGTGGGCTGGAGACGGTGAGCGTCGCCTTATCGAAACAGGTGTGCACCAAGCCAGTCGGCTCAGAAGCATGGCGTTTTCAAGATGTTGCGGCGCACTGGGATCAATTAAGGATTGAGTCTTACATTACTGAGGATGGTAAGCGGGTCCAATATCAATCCGGTCTCTTGTCTGCATTACTGCATCCTATAGATTTAATTGCGCGCTATGTCAAAAGTGAGATATTGCCAGCAGGAGTGGGGATGAGTTGCGGGACTGTTGGAACACAAGGTGCGATTCGTCCCGCTGCTCATTTTGAGATGCGCCTGATCGATCCTGTGTTGAACCGATCGCTCACGCATCGTTATGATGTTGAGAACTTGCCCAAAGTAAGCTAAGTCCCTTATTGTGCTTACTCAGGTTTGATCCCAGCTGTCTGAATTGTTTTGCTCCATTTCTTGATTTCATTATCAAGAAATGCCGCAAATTCTTCGGGTGACATGGCGACAGGCTCTTGTCCAGCTTTGTTCATCATTTCGATCACTTGAGGATCTTTCAAGACTTTGTTGAGCTGAGCGTTCGCTTGTTTGACAGCTTCGGGGGGCGTGCCTTTGGGGGCGACAACGCCAGACCAAGAATAAGCTTCATAGTCTTTGACTCCAGCGGAAGCGATCGTTGGGAGGTCTGGAAAAAATACGGACGGCTCAGGATTGCCGACCGCGAGCGCACGTACCCGACCTGACTTGATAAAGGGAATCGCGGAGGTTGAGTCGGCAAACATCAGTTGTACCTGGCCGCCTACGAGGTCTTGCATGGCAGGCGAGCTTCCTTTGTAGGGAATGTGCTGCATCTTGACGCCAGTCAGGCTAGCGAATAGCTCGCCCGCAAGGTGTGTACCACCACCAGTACCTGCAGAACTGTAGGACAGTTTATTTGGATTCGCTTTCGCATAGGCGATCAGTTCTTGTACGGATTTGACTGGCAAAGAAGGATGCACGACTAGAACGATGGGATAGCGCGCACCCATGCCCACCGGGACAAAATCCTTTTGAATATCGTAAGGCAACTTTGTATTTAGGCTGGGCAGCACGGCGTGATGAATGGCCGCAAAAAAGAAATGATGGCCATCGGGTGGCGCTTTGGCAGCTGTTTGAGCGCCCACAATGCCGCCGGCACCTGCTTTATTGTCAATCACGGCAGGCGTCGACCAGTTTTTTGCCATTGCCTGGGTCGTCATTCTGGCTGTGGTGTCGACAGGTCCGCCCGGGGGAAAGGGCACGATAAATGTGACGGCTTTGTCGGGCCAGCTTGTTTGCGCCTGAGCTTGAGTCATTGCGATTGCGGTGAAACCAACGAATGCTAGAGCACAGAGCTTAAAAAAATAGCCAAAGCGGCGTGATGTGCGCATAGAGATCCTTTTTTAGAGATAAATTTGATTGATGAATATAACTGAGGCTTTAAAGTCCGTCATTCAGTTATTTCCCTTGAGTCATAAAGCTGCTAAATTAAATCAACGCTTCTCTTTTTTCATCCAATTTTCAGGAATACGCCATGATCACTAGACTTAAATTGCTCGGCGCTGGCCTGGCGACTGCTGCGTTTCTCGTATTTTCTCCAGTTTGGGCGCAAGCAGCACCTGATTTGGGTGTGCCAACGTTACCTGCTCCTGGCTTTAAAAAACTGAAAGTCGGCGAAATGGAAGTGATTGCCTTAAACGATGGCATCAGTCGTCGTACTTTGGTGGCTGAGTTTGTAAAAAACGCACCTTTTGAGGAAGTGAAAGCCTTGCTAGCGGCGCAAAACTTACCGACGCATTACATCGATATACCTTTCACACCCTTTTTAATCGTGAATGGGAATCAGCGTTATTTGATGGATACGGGTTTCGCCAATAACGGTGGACCTACGACAGGTAAGATGATCGAGAATATGGCGGCCGCAGGTTATAAACCCGCAGATATCAATCATGTCGTGATTAGTCATTTTCATGGCGATCATATTAATGGCTTGCTCTATAAAGACGGATCGCTGGTGTATCCAAACGCCAAGGTGTATGTGCCTGCAAGTGAGTACGCATTTTGGATGGATAAAGAGCGCCTGGAGAAGGCAACTGGGGGTTTGAAAGGCGCGATGACGAATGCGCAGCGGGTATTCAATCAGATCCCCGCTGATCGTTTGATCAAGTTTGAAGCGGGTTCTGAGGTTGCGCCAGGCATCACGTCCGTTGCCGCCTTTGGCCATACGCCAGGCCATTCACTTTTTACGGTAAGGTCAGGTGGGCAATCTTTTATTTATGTGGCGGATCTGACCAACGTGCCTGCGTTATTTGCGCGTAATCCTGACTGGGCCGTGTCGTTTGATATGGATCCCGAGATGGCACGTCAGTCACGCCGCAAAATTTTTGACATGATCGTCAAAGAAAAGATGATGGCGGGAGGTTTTCATTTTCCCTTCCCTGCGATGGGCACCATCACACCCTCTGGTAATGGTTATCAGTTCAATCCGATGAAGCAATTGGGGTCTTGTCCGCCTAAGCGTCTTACAATTGTCATCTATGACACTTTAGGCGGGCATCAAGTATGAATGTGTTGAACAATCGATTGGTAACGTTATGCTCCGGCTTCGCGATCCGAGGGCTTTTAATCGCTGGTTTGCTCTTAAGCGTATCCGCAGTTTCTGCTCAAACAGATAGTTTTGATAACTGTGTGAAAGGTCTGCGCCAATCGGTCGTTTCTCAGGGTATTCAAGCTGCGGTGTTTGATCGCGCGATGAAGGGTATCGAGCCTGATCCCGATGTTCTGAAGGCGTTTTCTTTTCAGCCTGAATTCAGAACAGCAATATGGGATTATCTTGCAGGTCTTGTGGATCAAGAGCGTGTAGAGGATGGGCGTGCCAAGCTCAAAGAGTGGTCCAAGGTCTTGGCCGACGCTGAGCAGAAATATGGCGTTGATCGCAACGTGATTGTCGCGGTCTGGGGCGTGGAATCCAACTATGGACGCATTCAGGGCAAGCGCGAGATCGTGCGTTCTCTAACAACCTTGATTTGCGCGGACAAGAGGCAAGCATTTTTCAGAGGTGAGTTAATCGCGACCTTGCGAATTTTGCAAAGCGGGGATATTCCTCCCGAATTACTCGTGGGCTCGTGGGCCGGTGCGTTTGGTCAAACGCAGTTTATGCCCACAACATATCAACGACTAGCCGTTGATTTTGACGGGGATGGCCGACGCGATATCGTGGGTTCAGTTCCGGACGCTTTAGGTTCCACTGCCAATTTTTTGCAAAAAGCCGGTTGGGTGGCTGGTCAGCCTTGGGGTGTGGAGGTCAAGTTGCCAGCCAATTATTCTGGACCATCGGGGCGCCGGACAAAACAGTCTTTGGCGCAATGGAAAAGTTTGGGCATTCAACCGTTGAAAAATACGGGTAAGGCTGGACAAGTCACGAGTATTGCTAGCTTGCCTGAGACGACACAAGCCGCACTTCTGCTTCCGGCGGGTGTTCAAGGCCCTGCATTTTTGGTGTTTCGAAATTTCGATGCTATCTATAGTTACAACGCAGCAGAGTCTTATGCGCTCGCCATCGCGCACTTGAGTGATCGACTTCGCGGTGGTGGTGTATTTCAAACGGCATGGCCTACGGATGATCCAGGAACAAGTCGCGCTGAACGACGCCAAATTCAACAGGCACTGTTAGACCGCGGTTACGATGTTGGTGAAGTAGATGGCTTAATCGGGGCGAAAAGCCGCGAGGCAATCAGTGCCTTTCAAAAATCCAAGGGAATGGCTGTCAACGGTCGCGCAGGTCAGCAGGTGTTAAAGGCGCTGCGATAAAGAGGCATCGATGTTAGTCACGCTCGTAGGTCTGGCCTTTTTATTTGGTTTGATTCTCAAACGCGTGGGCTTGCCACCGATGGTGGGCTTTTTGCTTGCGGGTTTTGTTTTTAACCTCTCGGGCTTTGAGGCGCCCGAAGGGTTAAGCATGATTTCACAACTCGGCGTGACCTTATTGTTGTTTTCAATTGGCCTGAAGCTTGATTTTAAAAGCTTGGCGAACAACGAAATCTGGGGGGTTTCGCTCGCCCACATGATGGTTTCGACCTTGTTTTACGCGAGCGTATTGTGGCTCGGTCAAGCATTGATGCCCTCAGCGATTTTTGACATTTCTCCGTTAGTCATCGTTCTATTGGCATTTGCTTTGTCATTTTCAAGTACTGTTTATGCCGTCAAGGCTCTTGAAGATCGTGATGATATGCGTGCCTTTTATGGGAAGGTCGCGATTGGAATTTTGATCATGCAAGATATTTTTGCTGTCATTTTTCTAACAGTGAGTGAGGCGAAATATCCTTCGGTGTGGGCGTTGTCGCTGCTGTTGTTGCCCGTGATGCGTAAAATTTTATTCAAATTGCTCGATGCGGCAGGACATGGTGAATTATTAGTCCTGAGCGGACTGTTTTTTGCGCTTGGTGCAGGCTATGAGTATTTTTTCTCGATTGGCATCAGTGGTGATTTAGGAGCCTTGGTATTTGGCGCTTTGTTGGCGAGCCATCCCAAAGCAAGCGATTTATCCAAGTCACTTTTTAGTTTTAAAGAATTGATGCTGGTCGGATTTTTTCTATCGATTGGTATGCAGGGACTACCGACACCCACGATTATTTTTGTTTCGTTGTTCTTGTGCGCTTTACTACCGTTTAAAACTTTTTTCTACTACTTGTTACTTGAATTTTTTGGCTTACGTGCGCGGACGTCTTTATTTGTATCCCTCAATCTAGCGACTTATTCCGAATTCGCCTTGATTGTGGCGGCTTTAAGTGTCATGAAGGGGTGGCTGCCTGTGGACTGGCTCATCATCATGGCAATTTGTGTGAGTTTTAGTTTTGCCTTGGCAGCACCATTTTCGATGGGATCCGAACATCTCTACAAGCGCTACAAAAGTTTTTGGAAGTCTTTTCAAAAACCTGTCTTCCACCCCCGAGATCAATTAATTCAAACGGGTGAGGCGCGTGTGCTCGTGATTGGCATGGGTCGCGTTGGATGCGGCGCCTATGATAATCTCGGATCATATTTTGATCAAAAAATCATCGGTATCGAACATGATACTCAGCGTGTCAAACAACAACGCGATGCTGGGAGAAATGTGGTGCATGGGGATGCGACCGACTCGGATTTTTGGAGCAAACTCAAAACAGGTACGACCTTGGAGCTGATTGTTCTCGCGATGCCCAATCACCGCAGCAATATTTATGCGGCCCAACAGATTGTCGGCAGTGATCTGAGTTGTAAAGTCGTCGCCATCGCGAAGTTCGCCAGTGAGGTTGATGAGCTCGCAGCCTTAGGTGTTCCATCGTTCAATATTTACTCCGAAGCGGGTTCTAGCTTGGCTAGGCATGCGTTGGATGCGGTACAAGATCGCGTTCGAGCGTAGTTTGTTGTCGAAAAGCATCGACTTTTCAGACTTGAATTGGATTGATCATCGATCTGTATGGTTCGGTCAGGGTTTTGGAGTTTAATGAAAACAATGGCTGCTAATTCGCTCCTTATTTGTTTCATCGTTGCTCACATGACCACATCGCTTAAACCCCGTCCCAACTCACTTGGTGAATTATTCAATACGTTCAGTATGCTCGCGATTCAGGGGTTTGGTGGTGTCCTTGCCTTTATCGAGCGTGAACTTGTCGAAAAAAAGAAATGGATGACGCGCGAGGAGTTTGTCGAGGAATGGGCGATTGCCCGCACGATGCCCGGTCCTCCAGCTCTCAACCTTTGCATCATGGTGGGTGCTAAACATTTCGGCTGGCGTGGGGCGTTGGTTTCTTTGGCGGGTATGTTTATGTACCCAACAATATTGATTTTGACCTTGGCGATTGCATATGCGCATTTTGGAAATCAGCCGCAAATTGTTGATGCGCTGCGAGGAATGGGTGCGGTCGCAGCCGGTATGATCGGTGCGACAGGACTTAAGTTATTGTCTGCGCTTAAAACCAATCCATTGGGCGTGAAAGTGTGCGCAATACTCGTGATCTTGAGTTTCGTGGGGATTGCGATTTTGCAATGGCGATTGTTGTATGTGCTGATCGTACTCGGTGGGATTGGTTATGTTCTTGCTTTCCTAAAGCTCAAGGAGCAAGCATGAACGAGACTCTGACGCTCGCCATGCTTTGGACCGACTGGTTCAACTTGTTCAAGCATTTCGCTTCGATATCAGTCGCTTCAGTGGGTGGCCCCCTCGTACTCCTGCCTGAAATCCATCATTTTCTTGTAGATAAGCAAAATTGGCTCACCGATGCACAGTTCAGTGCGTCGATCGTTATTGCGCAAGCATCACCTGGACCGAATGTAATGTTCGTCGCGTTAATGGGATGGAACATCGGCCTGAATGCGGGTGGTTTTGGCTGGGCCGCTTTTTCCGCATTGATTTGTATGGCTGGCATTTTGTTACCGAGTTCGGTGTTGATTTTCTTTACCGCGCGTTGGGTACAAAAAAATCAAGATCTTCGGGCGGTACGCGCTTTTAAACTTGGTCTTAGTCCAGTTGTCATTTCCATGATGGTCGCTGCCGGTTGGTTGTTGGCGACGGCAAATACAGAGGGTGTGCGTGACTGGCCGCTCTGGTTATTAGCCGCGGTGACTGCCGCCATTGTTTATCGCACCAAGTTGCACATGCTGTTATTGCTCGCAATCGGTGCAGTGTTGGGTGCGAGTGGCTTGCTAGTGGGTGATTGATCGTCCTATCCCAATAGGACACGCAGGCGCTCAAAGACCTCTGGACTCATGTCTGCAGGTTGAGTGACCAACGCGCTCGACAGCGCATGGTGCGCTTCTGAGTCGGGTTGCTCTTTTCCTAATAGAGAAATTGCCTGAATCAATATTTTTTGAGCTGTTTCAGCATTTTTCATCAAGTTCGCGATTGCCGACTCTGCGGTCACGTTGGCTTCCCGAGGGTGCCAGCAATCAAAGTCCGTCACCATGGCTAAGCTTGCATAGGCGATTTGGGCTTCTCGTGCTAGTTTTGCCTCGGGCATATTGGTCATGCCAATCACGCTCGCTCCCATCGATCGATACCAGTGTGACTCCGCGATCGATGAAAATTGTGGCCCCTCGATGCAAACATAAGTTCCACCACGATGCAAAAGGGGTTGCTCACTCGATTGTGTTTGGCCACCACTATTGACCCATGCGCGCGCCAAAATATCGGTCAGCTTGGTGCATATGGGGTCTGCCATCGAGACATGGGCGACTGCGCCAACACCAAAAAATGTACTTTCACGTTTTTTGGTCAAGTCGATAAATTGATCAGGCAGTACCATATCAAGTGGACGATAATCTTCGCGTAATGAGCCCACCGCGGAGACGGATAATAGGTATTTGACGCCAAGCTGTTTAAAGGCATGGATGTTGGCGCGGAAGGGCAGCTCGGAGGGGAGGAGTTTGTGTCCGCGTCCGTGTCTGGCCAGAAATGCAACCGGTACATTGCCGACTTTTCCTGTCATGAGCGCGTCGGAAGGTGTACCAAAAGGTGTATTTAGCCTATGCTCGACGGGATCTTCAAGTGCCTCCATATGATAGAGACCACTGCCACCAATCACACCAATGATGGGCTGTTGCATGATTAACCTCACTTTTTTCAATCTTTTCAGGAAGACCGTACAGATTTTTTAACACTATGATGAGGGAAGTGTAAGAGATCCATGGACGTTTACGACTATACAGATAGAAATCAAAAGTAAGTGCGGTAAACGACCCGCAAGCGGGGGAGTGTCATGAAACGTTTAGTCTTGGTAGGAGGTGGGCATGCCCATCTTTCTGTTCTTGAAAAGCTCGCCCACTCATCCATAGCGGGAACGGAGGTGGTACTGATCACGCCGAATCGTTATCAAAATTACTCTGGTATGTTGCCGGGCTGGATTGCCGGGCACTATACCCGCGAGCAGAGTAGGGTGGATTTGCAGCCCCTGGTTCGGGCTTCCGGTGTCCGGATGATCGAGGCGCGTGTGACGGCGATGTCTGCTGACACGCGTGCGTTGACCTTGGAGGATGGTCAGCAGGTGACCTACGATTGGCTGTCGTTGGATGTGGGCAGTGAAACACAAACCGAAGATCTCTCAGCACTAGGTGTGCGCTTGTTGCCTGTCAAACCGCTGGATGATTTTTTTGATCAATGGCCGGAGATTCAAAAAAAGGCCATTCATCAAAAGGATTATGCTCTGGTCGTTATTGGTGGCGGTGCAGCGGGTGTGGAGCTTGCGTTTGCCGCGCAGTACGCGCTCAAGCGTGCGGGCGCGCAGGAGCATGTGACGCTTGTGGTTTCGCCAGATGGCATGCTCAAAGGGCATCATGACTCGGTGCGTCGTCGTGTGCAGGCTTATACGCGCAAAGTGGGTATTGTGTTGTATCAGCAAGCTGCCAAGGGGGTAGTCGACGGCTTACAATTTTCCGATGGTCATCGCATCTATGCAGATCAGGTCATCGCCGCGACGGGAGCAAAACCTTTGCCGTGGTTGCGACAATCGGGGCTATCGCTCAACGAACAAGGCTATATTTTAGTGGATGCCTGTCATCGCACGCATTCCCATCCAGAAGTCTTTGCGGTGGGAGATACCTGCGCGCGAACGGATGTCCCCATGGCGCGTTCCGGTGTGCATGCGGTCAAGGTGGGTCCTGTGCTTGCAGAGAATCTCCATACCGTATTGGCCGACTCAGCGGCTCAACTCAAAGACTATCAGCCCAGAAAGAGTTCACTGTACTTATTGGCCTGTGGTCCCCAGTACGCGATTGCTTCCTGGGGCTGGATTTCCTTTGAGGGACATTGGGTCTGGCGACTGAAAGATTGGATTGATCGGAGATTTATTAAACGGTTTAGTTAAAACTATTCCAGCTACGACTATATGGGCATCTAGGACACAGGATTACTATGCACGCTACCCTTCCCTTACTAAAAGACACCGATTTTCCTCGGATTAAACGAGATGCGCTCACGACGCTTCAAGTCAATCTTGGGTACCGCTGTAACCAGTCTTGTGTGCATTGTCATGTCAATGCCGGTCCAAATCGCACCGAAATGATGGACGAGGCCAATATCGATCTCGTGTTGCAGGTGCTCAAGGATCGAAAGATCGAAGTGCTTGACCTGACGGGTGGCGCGCCTGAGCTGCATGTTTCCTTTAAGCGCCTCGTCATCGCGGCACGTGCGATGGGTGTGCGGGTGATCGACCGTTGCAATCTGACGATTTTGCTTGAGCCCGGCTATGAGGATCTCGCTGATTTTCTGGCGGAGCAGGGCGTGGAGGTGATCGCCTCAATGCCCTGTTATTCATTAGAAAATGTCGATAAGCAACGCGGTCAAGGCGTTTTTGACAAGAGCATCGCGGGGCTGCAGCGCCTCAATGCATTGGGTTATGGTCAACCCGACTCACCATTAATCTTGAACCTTGTCTATAACCCCCAAGGCCCCTCATTACCGCCCGAGCAAGGCGCCTTGCAAAACGACTATAAGCGTGAGTTAGCAAAACATTTTGACATCGTGTTTAATGAACTCTATGCCTTGACGAACATGCCGATTCAGCGTTTTGGTTCGATGCTGATTTCCAAGGGCACATTTAAAGGCTACATGGAATTGTTGCGTCATAGTTATCAGCAGGCAAATCTGGCGAATGTGATGTGTCGCAGCATGGTCAGTGTGGATTGGGAAGGCTATCTGTATGACTGCGATTTTAATCAGCAGCTGGCTTTGCCGCTGCCGCGCACCATCGAAAAAATAGCGGATCTGGACCGTGGTCTGCATCTCGAAGATTTGATGGGTGTTGATATTGCCGGGCGTTCAATAGTCGTGGCGGATCACTGTTATGGGTGTACCGCTGGTCAAGGTAGTAGTTGTGGTGGAGCCTTGAAAGAATCATGAATCAAAAGACGGCCACGCGGGTCCTGATATTGTTGGTAGCGATTGCGTTACTGACATTATTTTTTAGCTTTGATTTGCATCAGAAGTTGACGCTAGAAGGGCTAAAGTCAGGGCTTGTGCAGCTGCATGCGTGGCGTGATGCCGAGCCGTTGCAAATGGCCCTCGGTTATTTCTTTCTCTATGTTCTGGCGACGGCGCTTTCACTGCCTGGCGCGTTGGTCCTAACGCTTGCGGGTGGTGCAATTTTTGGGTTTGTGCAGGGTTTTGTGCTGGTGTCGTTTGCATCGACCGTTGGTGCGACGCTAGCTTTTTTAGCGGCGCGTTATGTCCTACGCGACTGGGTGCAGCAACGTTTCGGTGAAAAGCTCAAACCCATGAATGATGGGATTGAAAAAGAGGGTGCGTTTTATTTGTTTACCTTGCGGTTGGTGCCGGTCTTTCCATTTTTTCTTATCAATCTCTTGATGGGACTGACCAAGATGCGCACCCTGACGTATTACTGGGTCAGTCAAGTGGGGATGCTGGCGGGTACCATAATCTATGTCAATGCGGGTACACAGCTTGCCGCGATTGACTCACTGAAGGGGATTGTTTCGCTCCCTATTTTCTTGTCCTTGGCCGCACTGGGGCTGTTCCCACTCATTACTAAAAAATTACTCACTGTCTTTAAGAAAAATAAGATCTATGCGAAATGGAATCATCTCAGGCCTAAGAAATTTGATCGCAATGTCATCGTGATCGGTGCTGGGGCGGCAGGTCTCGTGACTTCTTATATCGCTGCCGCTGTCAAGGCCAAAGTCACCTTGGTTGAGGCCCATAAGATGGGTGGAGATTGTCTGAATTATGGTTGCGTCCCCAGCAAGGCCCTCATTAAAAGCGCCAAGGTCGCGCAGCAGATCCGTCAGGCAGATCATTATGGTTTGAAAGCGGCGCAACCTGAGTTCAGTTTTCGTCAGGTGATGGCTAGAGTCAACGAGATCGTCAAAAAAATCGAACCGCATGATAGTGTCAAGCGATACACAGAATTAGGTGTTGAGGTTTTGCAAGGCTATGGACGTGTCATCAACCCTTGGACCGTCGAAATCAAGGACGAACACGGTGTGATACAGACGTTAACGACGCGCAGTATCGTGATTGCAGCCGGCGCTCAGCCTTTTGTACCGCCGCTGCCTGGCTTGGATGAGGTCGGCTATGTGACGAGCGATACGCTGTGGGAAAAATTTTCCGCGTTCGATGCACCGCCTAAGCGCCTCGTTGTCCTCGGTGGCGGCCCGATCGGCTGTGAACTCACGCAAGCTTTCGCCAGACTGGGTGTACAGGTCACGCAGATTGAAATGGCGGGGCGCTTGCTGAGTCGTGAGGATGCTGAGGTGTCAGAGATCTTGACCGAATCGATGCGCAGAGATGGCGTGACGATTTTGACGGAACATAAAGCCTTGCGTTGTGAGCGCAAAGAGGTCGGTGGTGTCACTGTCAAGTCAATCGTGGTCGAACACGGTGGCATTGAGCGTCACATCGCGTTTGATGAGTTGTTATGCGCGGTGGGTCGCGTGGCGCGCCTAAAGGGCTATGGTCTGGAGGAGTTAGGGATTCCAACGCAGCGTACGGTGGTGACCAACGAGTATCTCGAAACGCTATATCCCAATATTTATGCGGCAGGTGACGTGGCAGGTCCCTATCAGTTTACACACACGGCTGCACATCAGGCTTGGTATGCCTCGGTCAATGCGCTCTTTGGTGAGTTCAAGCGCTTCAAGGTCGATGACTCAGCCATTCCTGCAGCAACCTTTACATCACCAGAAATCGCGCGTGTGGGCTTAAACGAGCAAGAGGCTGAGCAAAAACGAATCGCTGTTGAGGTGACGCGCTATGGCATCGATGATCTGGATCGTGCGATCGCTGATGGAACAGACCATGGTTTTGTCAAAGTCCTCACCGTTCCAGGCAAAGATAAAATTTTAGGCGTAACGATCGTCGGTGAACACGCGGGCGACTTACTGGCTGAATTTGTGTTGGCAATGAAGCATGGCTTGGGATTAAATAAAATTCTTGGCACGATTCATACCTATCCGACATTATCGGAGGCGAACAAATACGTCGCTGGTGAGTGGCGACGTGCGCATACTAATCCAGTCATCATGAAGTGGCTCGCCTGTTACCACGCATGGCGTCGAGGCTAGTATCGTGAGGACTCTGGTCGTCGTTCCAGTACTAAACGAAAATGCTGCGCTCTCTCATCAGTTAGACGCATTCGCTATGTTGCGTTCTATGGGAACTCAGGTACTGTTTGTCGATGGCGGAAGCACTGATGGGACGGTACAGTTGGCCCGTGACGCCGGATTTGACGTGTTGGACTCTGTGCGTGGGCGTGCACAGCAAATGAATGCAGGTGCACGTGCTGCATCGAGTGATCTGTTAGTTTTTCTTCATGTCGATACCCGACTTCCGCATGGTGCGTTGCATCTGATAGAGCATCAGCTTAAAGGTAAAAGAGGATGGGGACGTTTTGATGTACGCATCGTTGGGCATTCACCCTGGCTTAAGGTGATCAGCTTTTGTATGAACTGGCGCTCACGATTGACAGGCATTGCGACCGGTGATCAGACTTTTTTTATGACACGTGACTTATTTGAAAAAGTGGGTGGTTTTCCCGAGCAGCCTCTGATGGAGGATATCGAAATGAGTAAACGACTCAAGCGACTGAGTCCTCCTTTATGTTTGTCTGAGCGTGTGGAGACTTCGGGACGTCGTTGGGATAAGAAGGGCGTCTGGAAAACAATTTTTTTAATGTGGCGCTTACGCTGGGCGTATTGGCGCGGGGTTCCGGCCAATGAACTCTCACGTTTATATCGCTGAGTGATGACATGTTTAGACAGACTCGCATTGTCATTTTCGCCAAAGCGCCGATCCCTGGATTTTGTAAAACGCGCTTGATAGATGTGTTAGGTGCTGAGGGTGCGGCTGCACTCGCAAAGAAAATGTTGTGCCGTACCGTTTCGATCGCTCAAGAGGCGAACATTGGACCTGTAGAACTCTGTGTGACGCCTGATCCTGACCACCCTTGTTTACGCTCATTGGATCTGGCAGGTAAGGTTGTCTGGAGTCGTCAATCCGAGGGGGATCTTGGCGCGCGAATGGCAGCAGCGGTTGAGCGCACTTTGGATGATGGGGAAAATGTATTGTGCATTGGCACAGACTGCCTCGAGCTTGAGGTGAGGCATTTAAAAGATGCCGCTCGTGCGTTGCATCATGTTCCTGTGGTTATTGCTCCTGCCCTAGATGGTGGTTATGTCTTGATTGGTCTGAGTCAGTTTGAGAGCAGTATTTTTCAAGACATGATGTGGAGTACTGATAGCGTATTCAGAGAAACCATACGTCGTATTGATCTTCTGGGATGGCGTGTCACCCAGTTGGAGACTTTGCGCGATATTGACGAACCGGAAGATCTCGCGTTTTTGCCCGATGCGTTCAAATAAGCAACCTTTACTGTTTCGGAGAGTACCATTGAGACATACATTTTTATTCATGCTGTGGATTGTGTCGAGTACTGCACTTGCTCAGTCAGGGGTCAATATCATCGGCAGTTTCCCTCCCACAACAGGTCCTGTACCTGAACCTTGGCGCATTATCCATTTTGATAAAAAGATTGCGCCGACTTTCTATCAAACACGAGTGTGGGACGGTGTGCCGGCGGTCGAGGCAAAAGCCGATTCGAGTATGGCGCTACTTGCCCGCGGGGTCGAGGTTGATTTGAAGGCGACCCCCATGCTTTGTTGGCGTTGGCGGGTCGAGGATGTAGTCAAAAATGCAGATATGAATACCAAAGCGGGCGATGACTATGCGGCAAGGGTATATGTTGCCTTCAAGTTGCCTCCCGATAAAATTGATTTTGGTTGGCGTTTCAAGCTTCAGTTCGCGCGTAATCTGTATGGCGAGGATGTACCAGATGCCGCGTTGAATTACATTTGGGACAATAAAAATCCTATCGGTCACCGTCAATTTAATGCGTATACCGATCGGACTCAGATGATTGTCCAACGTAGCGGTACGGCACAGGTGGGTAGCTGGGTGTCAGAGCGTGTAGATGTATTGTCCGATGTTGTGAAAGCCTATGGAAGTGACCAGGCCAAAATCAGTTTTTTGGCGCTCTCTTCGGATACAGACAACACGAAATCGAAGGCACAAGCAGGTTTTGCTGATTTGCATTTTGTGGGCCTCGATACCCCATGTGTCTTTCCATCGGCCTCATGATTTAGATTTTAGGATTCTAAATGCGTCAATCTTGACAATGAGCCCCAGGGGTCGGAGGGGTAGATTTCTTACCACCTCCGAATCAAGGTAAACCTTAGTTGACTTCGAGCAACTCGACATCAAAGACTAGTGTGGCATTGGGTGGAATCACGCCACCTGCGCCGCGCGCGCCGTAGCCCATTTCAGGAGGGATGATCAAGGTGCGTTTACCACCGATTTTCATGCCTGCAACGCCTTCGTCCCAGCCGCGGATGACATGACCTGCACCCAGAGGAAAATCAAACGGATCGCCGCGATCGCGCGAACTGTCGAACTTAGCACCTTTGTTTTCAAGCGCGGCTGCATCGTGAAGCCAGCCGGTGTAGTGGACAGTGACGTGCGCACCTTTTGTGGCTTCGGTGCCGCTACCAGGAGCAACTTCAATTATTTCGAGTGAACTCATATTGTTTCCTATAAGTTGAAAATCAAGCCGCGCTTGGCACGACAGGCGGTTTAGGGAGTTTGACGCGTAAGCGGTGCCAGAGCAGCCCAACGGTCAAGAGACCAAAGACGCTGTGTACTAACCAGACTCCAATGCTGAAAGAAAGCTTGCCGCTGATGATCCAGCCTTGGGAAATATTAATCAAATTTAAATAAAGCATGGCAATCAAGCCCGCGATGAGCAGGTCACCTGAGCGTCCCATGCGAGGATTGACGGCACCAAGCGGGATCGCCATCAACGCGAGATTCAGTGCTGCCAGAGGAACGGCTAAGCGCCACATAAGCTGCCCATAGGAAGCGGGAACCTTGTCCGTGAGGAGTAATTCGGTTGGACGTGAACGGCGACTTGTCAGTGTTCGCTCACGTGCAGTTTCCAAGGATTTTTCACCGTCTTTGCTTTCGATCCGAGCGCCGAAGGCGTCAAATTTTGAGAGTCGTACTTCAGACGCTCCCGGTTTGACGTCGTAACGCTGTCCAGGTCCTAAGACTAGAAACTTGTCTCCATTGGCCTCGATCACGGTATCGGCCGAGGAGGCCGTGATGAGCGTCAACCAGTCGGGATCGAGGATCCGCATAAATACTTGACCGAGCGGTCCATCGGGCGTGCTAGGGCTTTCGACAAAAAAGACGCGGGCGCCGCCTTCTGTTTCAAGAAACTGTCCAGGGGTAATTTTGGAGAGATCAGAACGCAACTCGAAACGGGCTCGGTACTCGCCGATCTGTTGATTGGCCCAAGGTGTGGCAAACAGGGTGAGTGAGGCGATCAGGACAGCGACGGGAATGGCCACGCGCATCACAGGATTGATCCAGTTCAAGAGCGAGAGGCCACTGGAAAACCACACGATCATCTCAGATTCTCTGAAGTTGCGGGTGATGGTCGTCAGGACGCCGATAAAAATCGAGACCGCTAAAATGATGGGGAGTGCCGCAATCGTGGTGAATGCGGCCAGGCCGATCACGACATCCGCGCCAATGCGGCCCGCTGCGGCCTCGCCAAGCAGGCGAACCAAGATGACACTAAGCCATACAACAATCAACGTCGATAGAACGACGCTGAAGTGGTTGGTGATCTCGGAGACGACGGAACGTTTAAATAAGGACATTATGCGCGATGCAGTGTTGCATCAAAAGAATGCTGCGGCGCAAACAACACCGACAGCGTGAATTTAGCACAATGAGACTATCCAGGCGCGGGCTTTAAATTCTAAGCGTTTGGCAGGCTGTCTATCAACTGGATCATCCGTTTACGCATCGCCGCATCTGGCAAACGACCGACTCCACCGGCCATGTTGTCAATCATGTTCGAAACGCGGCTTGTCGCGGGTGTGATACATGTGACGGTGGGATGACTGGCGACGAATTTCAAGAAAAACTGGGCCCAGGTTGTAGCATCGAACTCCTTGGCCCACTCTGGGACGGTTTGACCTTTGACGCGACTCCATAGCCGGGTGCGACCAAAGGGGGCGTAGCAGAGCACAGCGATTCCGCGCTCTTGGGCCAGTGGCAAGATGGTTTTTTCAGCGAATAAATCATCGATGGCGTAGTTTGTACCGATAAAGTCGATCTTTTGCGTACGCATTGTTTCGATCATGCTGTCATATTGATTGCTGAAGGTCGTCGTCACCCCGAGATAGCGAATGCGACCTTTATCTTTGGCTTCACGCAAAATCGGAAGTTGCGTCTGGACGTCTCCCATGTTGTGGATTTGGACAAGATCGATGACGGGTTTGCCAATACGTTTGAAAGACGCTTCGAGTTGCGCGCGAGCGGCGGTGACATCGGCGGCCCCACCGCCACGAGGCGCGACGTTGAGCTTGGTCGCCCAAAATAATTTTTGAGCAATACCCAAGTCCTGCGCGATCTTGCCGGCGACTTCTTCGGAGGCACCGTAGCTCGGAGCGGTATCAAAAAGGGTACCGCCAAGTTCAACCATTTTCGCCATGACATTCTTCAGTGCCTCGCGATCTTCGGAGCGGGCAACTTGTGCGAACGTGGCTGAACTGCCAAGACCGATGATGGGTAGGCGTTGACCGCTTGAGGGGATGGCCCGTGTCAAGAGAGGACCACTCGTTGCCAGTGCTTGTGCCCAAGTACTGGCTAATGTTGTGGTACCAGCTGCAGCCAGAGCGGTTTGAAGCCAGGTTCGACGGTTCATCATGCGAGTCTCCTAAAAAGATGCTTTAAAGTTTTAAGTCAGGGGTGACCGACTCACTGCGTTTGGATTGCGTATAGCCAAGCCAAAGGCCCAGGCCCATCCAAACCACGGCGAGGGGCACGGCAAACCAGGCGAGACCTGCGAGCCCCATTCCCAGTCGCCCCAACAGCCCTTCGGTTTGAGAGCCAAGGGCATCACCACTCCGATATACAAAAGTATCGATGAAAGCTTTGGCTTTATAACGTTCGGCCCGTGGTACGGTTGTGAAAAGGGTTTCGCGAGCCGGGCGCATGATGCCACGTTGCACGGCGCGAAAAGCAGACTCAAAAGCAATGAGCGCGGCGAGCGATCCCAGTACAGCTAAACCGATAAAGCCAAAAGCAACAGTGATGGGTAGAAGTGCAAGCGTCAAGGCAATGCCGAAGCGCTTAATCAGATGGCTTGTGAGAAAGGCTTGCAACACAAAGGTTGCTGCTTGTGTGTAGAGATCAATACGCGCGAACGCTGCAGTCCTCGTATCCGTATCGAGCGCTAGGGCTGCAACCATCTGCAGCCGCGTGAAATAAAGCAAGGTTGCGACGATCGCCAAAATCAGGACATATGCTGCGATACCCAATAGATAAGGCGAACGTATCACTGCGGTAAAGCCTTCCCAGGCGCTGCCGCCGATAATGGCACGCTCGGTGTCAAGATTTGCAGTTTGCGTGGCTGAGGCGTCATCGCTCTGATCAGTTGTCTCGACAGGAGCCTTTAAATGGCTCAACCACCACGCACTCGCCACTGCGCACAACAAAAAACCAGCAGCGATCAGGAGCAGCAAAGGGGTGCCAAAGGGTTTGGCCAACATACTCGCGAGCCACGGCCCAAACATCGCACCGAGTGTTCCTCCAAGAGAAATGGCGGCAAAGAGACGCTGGCTCTGTTCTTTTGTAAAGCGATCGGTCATTAATGCCCAAAAAAGCATCGTGGCGAAAAGATTAAAGACGCTGAACCATACGTAAAAAACCTGACCGCTCCAAATCCCGATGTGTGCTGGCGCCAAGGTCAGTAGTGCATAAAAACAAAGGAGTCCAAAGGCAAAGAAAGAGTAAGTCGTGGTGATAAAGACCATGCGACGATAACGGCTCACTAGTAAACCAAATAGCGGATTGACCAACAAAGTCACCACCAGAGTGGCCATAAAGAGCCAGCGGATCGCCTCGATGCCACGCTGCATCCCCAAGGCTTCGCGAGCGGGCCTGACCACCATCAGCGCGCTCAAAATACAGAAAAAAAACAAGCCCGCGACTACGGTGGGCAGCAATTCTTGTCGTTTGATATTGGAGAAGGTCTGCAGTAGGCTGGTCATGGGGAGGTGTTCAGAATTTCTGCTCCATCTTAATGAGTAATAATTGGTTTTTGTGTATTTGTTGTTCTTTAAATGAAACCAACTCTCATTCAGATACTGAAAACAACACTAAAAATAAGTTTGTTTTCAGTGTGTTTCGTGAGAAAGATAAAATAAACTATCGCTAGGATATGTTGTCTTAGCCATCTTTGTTCCGTTTTTGAGAGAAATGCCGTGCCACTGCTCCCAACTGTTGACCGTAAAGAGGTCCACCAACGTCAGATCGTGATGAAAGCCTACCGAAGATCAGACGGCTTGTATGACATCGAGGGTCGTGTGGTCGACACTAAAACCGAGCCTTTTCTGTCTCCTTTAGCGCAGGCGGAGCGTAAACCGGGTGAGCCGGTCCACGATATTTGGGTGCGTCTTGTCATCGATGAGTGGTTTGAAATCAAAGATGTGGCGGCGAGCTCTGATTCGACACCTTTTGTGATCTGTACCCACGCGCCACCCTCACTCCAAGCGCTAATTGGCGCAAAAATTGGTGCAGGCTGGGCCAAGC
>Ga0247843_1005055_pt1 | contig 18837 bp, 20 predicted proteins | sample LaCruzMarch2017__FD_192420 | JGI IMG/M metagenome (GOLD analysis project Ga0247843, IMG submission 192420) | Freshwater microbial communities from meromictic Lake La Cruz, Castile-La Mancha, Spain - LaCruzMarch2017_8m | ecosystem: Environmental > Aquatic > Freshwater > Lake | place: Spain...
GGCCGTCAAATTCCACCACGGCGACCAACGCGACGATAAGCCCAGAAGTAGCTAGGAAGTAGCTAGGAAGTAGCTAGAAGAGAAAAAACAAGTTGTTACCCGACTCGTAGTAAGCAAAAAATAGTAAAAGAAATCTAAACGTCACTACCGTTAAGTATATTTTGTCACTATTGGGACAAATCGTGTCACTATTGGGACAAACAAACTGTGTGGGCCTTCGGACGTTGTGTCCAAAACGACTCCCGGGATGCAAAAAAAATGCACAGTCATTCTTCTGGTTTCTTCACTACTAACACTACAAAGGTGGGCACTACGAAGGCAGTCACTACGAAGGCGGGTGATAATGCTATGGTGGCCGATGAGGAGTGGGATGATGCTATGGCGGCCAAGGTGGAGGGGAAGAAGAAGGAGGAGGAGGAGGGGAAGAAGCGTAAGTCTGAGAAAATCACTGGTGACGATGACGTATATGGCCGTGAGGGGGGAGAAGCAATGATGGTTGAGGAGGAGGGGAAGAAGGAAGAGGAAGTGCAGGAGTTGAAGGAGGAGGCGGTGGACGAGTTCGCTCCTCCAGAGCTATTGGTGAGGGAGGAGGAGGAGGAGGTGGAGGATGAGGACGAGGAGGAGGAAGACGACAACAGTGATGAGGAAGAAATGGATGAATTCACGGAAAGTTTTCATCTTAATATGAATTACAAGGACAGTGGTAATTCGGTTGTATTAAATGCCACTGACTTACAACTTGATGATGCGGTGATCTTCCTGTCGGTTTTGAAGTCATCGTACGTCCTGAATCGATTGATTTGGATAGTGGCTTCGTATCAACAATGTTGAATAATGGTCGTCTTGGATTAGCCCATTTCAATGAAGGAGCACATGCATCTCGGAGATGAGTGCAGAATTGTGGAGTTTGTGTGCGACGAAAGGACTCACAGCATTGTGGTATGGTAGACGTGGAGCAACATCGAGTGGTTTCAATCACAAATGGACACAATCAATCCTGCAGGACAGTGAAATATTTGGTCCAATGGTCAAGGCGATTGCATCTACTAGATACGGTGGATTAAAATCCATCTGGGTTTCAGCGAACTTCAGCGGTAAGCATCCATGGCATCGGGATAAATACAAGCAGGGGGTAAATCACCGTTGCATTTTGTCTCTCGGCAGCGCAGACAAAATCATGTGGTTTCGGAATAACGAAACAAAGGCTTTGTTTGGAATCAGAGTACCACATGGTGCTGTTGTTACCCTTGACAGGTATGGCTCTGGTATGGAATCTGATATCGAGCATCGCATTACGGGAGGACAAGATTCGTGGCTTATTGCATGGGAATGCGTTGCATGAAAAGGAGGAAAAAATAAATATATATAATGAAATGTTCAAGAGTAAATATAATGACGAATTCATTCAATTTAATTGTATGTCATAACCGTTGTTGTCATAGTAAATATTCCCCCTCCTCACGTGCATTGCAATCATCTTCTAATGATACATCTACCATATTCTAACCATGCGTCAAAGCATCCTGAGCTGTCGATCTCCGTACCCAGCTCCACATTTGTGTCGTTCAAACAATAATTCGAGCTCCTCTAAGAAAATAGCATGCCATTTATCAACTGATTCCTGTTTCACATTTTCTCCTTCCTTTGGTATGTCTATTGCTATAGCATAAGAACAGGAAGTGTGAATAGAGTGGATGGAGTGAACGAACTTCGCTCGGTAGATTTAGCAAATTGTCTTACCTGGGCCTATAACAACATGAGCCTTTCTTGGATTTGGTATACCAAATGGTATTAACCAGCGGCCCCAAAACAATAGCGGGGCAAATCCAAGAATCCGTGATACCTTCTCCATTATTTTTCCACGAGGCATCCAGTACCCGTAGCTTCCATCTAAATTGAATGAAAAGACAGGAACAACTGGAGAACCCGTCGTAAGTGCGAGCTTAATAAAGCCTTTGCGATTTTTGATGTAAAGTATTAACTCGTTCGGTTTCGCTGGATTTAGATTCAACACTTCCTGTACACCTCCGGGACTAAATGCAAACGATTGACCATTGTTTAGCCTTGCTAAAAACGTTCGCTTATCCACTGGCAGCCCTCCAACCCATGTGTATACTTGTCTGATAAAAGGAACACTGAATATTGCCGATGACATTAAAGCACGTGTGTCGTCGCCAATTTTTCCAGGAAGACGCTTTAATGATGGACCGAAAGCAAAGATAGAGTATGGAAGCATATCATGTGGGTTGAACGCAAATATGATCGCTTTGTTTTGGTTCGCATGACGAATAAGACCTTCTTCATCTTCTACTACTGTCTTTAGACCAAAGTATTTCTCCGCCTGAACGAACATCCAATCACCTAGACGATAACCCAATGCGCCTGGAAAATTTACAGGCAATATCATTGATAGAGTAAACAACCCCATAATGAACATGCGATGCCATTGTCCAGCGAGAAAAATGGCGTACAGTATCAACCCCAGGATGATGCCATTCCAACCAAGCCAAAGAGTTACACCGACGGTTGGGAGGAAACCCGAATCTTGGGGCGTGTCGATGACTTTCCACTTCGATGAATCGACAACGCCGTTCGTCTTCATCTTTTCCATTTTGTGTTTCGACCTTGGTACGTATTTATGTATTTATCACTAAGATATCTCACAAAACGATTATTTAGGGAATCTCATTTTTCATGATTCTCGCACATGGTCCACCTCTTCGGCGTGCGCACCATCCCATGGCTCGATTACCCCGTCCTCATACCAGACCCTTCACCACACCATGACATCGCGATCCACCGTTTGTTGCGGTCGAATTCGTCGGGGCCAATCGATGGAAGGATGAAGAACCATATAAATATACAAGTGCTATACATAATTATGCAGCGACGAATCTCATCCCACGTCATGACGATGGCATCGAATATTACCACCACTTAATGATCGCCCCATGGCCATAGCCGATAGGACAACGCGTAGACGAAGACAACGACGACGACGAATAATACGACGAATGATCAGGCTGCCGGCAATGCTGTCTCTGTTGCAAATAATTCAAGCAGTTGCAGCAGCAGTTGCAGCAGAGGAAGGAAAGCGGGTGTGGCCAATGCCAACAACAATTCGGAGACGACCAAAACCGCCGGTGATGATAACTGCGTGGCTATAATCAACGACCTAGACGACACGATTTATACGGTAATGGAATATATAAACTACGGTCACATGCAGATGGCCACAACATTATAATTCTTGAATAACACAACAATAAACTATATCGCAGGGGATGGGAATATCGCTCAGGTGGTGACGCCATCTGATAAGGTGATATTTCCATTTGGGGGGCCGAAAAGAACCCTTTCCCGTTACCATAAGGTTGTGATTAATACAAGCATTCGATCGACTTGGGGAGGCACATCGACGTACTGTCAGGCTGGAACGTCAACAGATGGAGGAGGAGGAGGAGGATGATGATGATGTTCGTCGCGACGTATTTTGACGAGGACAGACGTGGCATTGTTACATGTTTAGTGCCGTGTGCATGTTACATGCCCAAGAACAATTTGATGGCATTGGGGACCATTCGTTCCTAACATAATATACAACAATCAAACAAACTGTACCGCGTGGTGAGAGTGGGTTTATGACGCGATAGTATGTATCTTCATGCATACAATTCCGTCGTCATCGCGCGTGTCGAGGCTAGTTTCAATCCCTCCCATTACACAGTGTATGGAACAATCGTAACATTTTTCGTCGTCGTGGAGTGCCTTCAGTGTCGGCTCAAGGCACCATCGCTCGTTGCTGGTATCAAGATGTCTCTTCTACCGTCTAACTTCGAGCTTGAAAATCCTCACTACCTCATTAAGCCAGAAACCAAGAATCATGGCGAGAAACTAGCCGCTGCGGATAGCATTGATGTGACGAGAGCTAGGAACAAGCGTCTCATGCAACTACTCTGTGTTGGAGACAATGCAATCTGCAATAGGATCAAACCATTGCCAAAAGATGTTCACATCCCTCATCCAGAAGATCTAGAAGAACAGGTCCGAGCAGTCTTCTATCTAGCAGTGCCTGATGAAATCAAAGGCTCGTTAAAACAACCACACCAGGCAATGCCAAGTGTTATCTACGATCGTCAGCACGGAGAAACCTTGGGATTTAAGGACGAAGAACTTCTATCCTTCTCTATTAGCGATTTAGAGGAAAAAGGAGTCGACATCCTTGCTTTCTGTAATACAGCAGTGGAGTCCTATGACGTTGTGAAAGGAATGTCCGGTCGCAAAGCATGTAAAGATTACGTTTATGACCTAACCGAATCGAAAATTCTCCGTGGAGACATGCTTGTGGTGCCGTACAGTCCGCACGCAGCGAATTCTGTACCAGCGCATCTGTTAGTAACATCCAAAGACAGTCATCAACGCTTGAAAGGGATTCGACGTATCGCAACACGTATCAACAGAAAATGCAAGCCAATTTCGGTGAAAGAGTGTGCTACTTCGGATGTTCTTGCAAAGTGCGACTCACAAGTTGCTTTGGCAAAGAATCTATCATTATTTGGTTATAGAACGTTTGTTTTCTGGTTGTACCAAAGAAACCACGAAAAAGATTCGGGGTTTAGCGGGTTTTGAAGTTCATATTGGAGCATCATCGCTACTCAAGTATGATTTGCTTCAAGTGGCTCAAGGCGGTGATCAACGTCTAGAGGCAATTCTTTCGGCCGGGAAAGGAAGGATGGACAGAATGAAAGAGGTGTATGAAAACAGCGGTGGAGTATTGACAGAGAGTACAATTGTCAACTTGTTGGGGAGTGGCTATACAAGAAAGCAAGTGACAGGCTTTTGGCGTAAACGTCGGTAGAAACTCAGCCGAGAAGAGATGAGGTCTACAAGTGGCAGCAGAGGAATAGACTAAACATACAAAATAAACTAGTATTTCCTAAATGGCGCTTTGCTACATCTACATCGCCTAATCGTCAACAGCCACCGATACTAGCGATTTCCGGAGCTAGTGCCATGCTGGCATTCTCCTACTTTCATCCACATGGACATATTATTTAGGTATTATCTTTTCTGTACAAAGCGATTCAGGTATAAAATTACCTATATAAGGCAATTTGCACAGTGAGCTATCTTTATCTGATGACCAGGACATCTCGTACTGATGCGTATGTTATTTTTTTGTGATCATCTGATCTGATATATTGTAGGAGTAGGCACCTATGATATTTTCTTTCATATGGGATTGAACACAGGCACACAGATACATTGGAGAAAAATAAGATAAAGCTGTAATTGTAAAACGTTTTGCTCCAAATGCCCCAACAATATAAATAGATGACAAATATCTGGAAAGTGGGGAGAGCTCCCTCCACTCCTCTTCCCTAACCAAAAGGGCAAGCACAGACGGTGTGTGGGTGAGTTTAACAGCTGACTGAAATGAAAGCGATGATGTGGATCTCAAAGTAAAGATTGACCATAAATCGTACGTGTCATGTTCAATGGCAAATGGGACGCGTTCTTCTAGCGCAAACAGGATGACAGTCGCACAATTGTGGGTGTTACGACGTTTCTTTTGTGTTGTTTAAACAACAGCTTGTTGCGCTGTTTTGATAGAACGAAGTTGGCCACGCCCACTCACCTTCATAGAAATTTGGAATAATCGCCGATGCTAAATCTCCTATTGTCAATCGCCTTCACCTCGGAGTGCCTTGGCTTCCTTCGCCTTGGCCCTGCCAGCATCAAATGGTTGTTGTATCGGTGGTGACAACGGCGTCAAAGACTCTGACACTGCATAGTTTTTGTCGGAATCCATAAACTCATAATCACTATCACTAACCAAACCTGCACATGCCACGAATGGCACGATGATGGGTACAATATCCACGCCGGGATGTTCGCGCAGCCCACCTACTCCACCACAAGATTCGTCCCATCCACCCTCCAACTCAAGATTGAGGCATTTGTCAACATTGAGGACACCACGACCAAATCCACGACATACCGCAAATGATTCAATGCTTGCATTTCGACTTGCTGCAGGCTTAGCACATGTTACATCTGCAAACAATAGACGAAGTTGAGCATAAACAAGTCCAACGTCGCGACCTCTAAAAATCTTGGCAACAAATGTACCACCTGGCCGTAGGATGTGAGTGGTTATATTGATAGCCGCAAGCAGGAGTTGATGTTGGATGTATTCATCGAATGCATGGAGTCCAGTAACGTCAGGTGCACCGTCGCAGACTACAAGATCTGCCCGTTCACCACAATAATAGTCAATAATCGACGTGGCAGTATCGTAGGAGGTAATATCACCACGGATAAAATGTACGCCCTGTAACGGCTCAATGGGCCATAGGTCGACCGCCACTATCGTTGGTGGTGGAGATGACGATGATGGCGGTAGCTCGATTGATACAAAATTTGGTTCCTTTCGTCGTTGTTCGTCGTCTTCGTCCTGATCATAGACGGCCGTTGCGCCCATTTTCTCGACAAGGACCTGGCTCCAGCCTCCAGGTGCAGCACACAGATCCACTGCCCTCTGTACCACTCCTACACTATCAGGACAGAACAGATCGAATTCGGCAATGATTTGCTTCAGCTTGTATGCGCTACGTGCACGATATCCCTGCTCCTTCGCTCTGCGATAATAGACATCGCTCTTATCTCTAGAAAGTTTCCCCATTATATGACGACGATGATTTCACGCCCACTGGAGCTGTCAGTCGGACGACAAGTTATAATGATTAATCGCTTAACTCTCTCACCTCAACATTGGAAACGCACCAACATGACAACCCTGCCAAACAAAGCTGGCTGGGCGTTCCCGACGCCTTGGTCTGTCCCTCTCCCACTTTTTCATCTTCGCACTTCCTGAATGCTGAATGCGCTATCGTATGTATCAAGATCGTATCATGCACAGAGGATACTGCACAGGAAAATGCAGAGAGAATCTGGAAGCAGAACAAAAGTCGTCAACCAATCTCATTACTCTTATCCACCACCATCATCCATGCTCTCTAATGCTACGACTGCCTTACCAATGACGTCTGAATCCGAACCAATCTCTTTCTATCTAGATACTCCTTGCGCTAGAGTGGACGACCTTCTTGAGCTGTCAATTGGCGTTGAGGATTGTCACTCAGTGCATCGACACCGACGCCGTAGCAGGTCTGATGGTATAACACTCACCCTTGAGAATTGGGAACCACAACCTCGCCGCCGAAAAGTAACAATTGAACATCTACTGGCGCCGCGTGTGACGTTTTACCCATCCGCTGATATTAAGCCGTACGATCTGGACTTACAATACGAACAAGCCAAGTCCTACTCGAAAGAAGATTACGAGAGCTTCTCCAAGACTATGTATTTGGATGTAGTCAGGATCAAGAGATATGTTCAATCAAAGACCACATCCAAGCAATCAATCTTGAGGTTAATCAAGAATGACATTCTATTGTCAGAAGAGGTCCGTGGGATTGAACATCTACTAATGTGCAAGACATTCTCCAATGTAGTGTATCAAGCACGGCGGGATCATGTTAGGGATGTCCTATCGGAACAAAAACGTCTTGCAAGAGAAGCCAACCTCTCGGAAATGTCAGCACAGTTTAGCGCCTCGAGATCCTCCAAGTCAGCAACGCATGCGAGAATTCGCGCTTACACTTGATCGAAGTATATGACGGATGAAATCAATGAGATAGCGTGCCGTTACTCTTACACTTCCAGAAACCTAACCTGTATTGAACTTTACTCCTTACCTTTTGTATGAAGTTTTGCTCGTTCATTGCAATTCTCCACCATCGTCTTCTATACACATGAACCACTCCCTCGGACGTTCTGGCCATTTGATTGGATGATCAACATTCTGTACGTAAATCACATTGCAGTCGCTAAATGCAGTTTCTAAATGACAAAGCACTCCGGAGTCCAATGTCGTGTCACACCCTCTACCACCGCGCCTCTTGCCCGCATTGTCAACTACACTAATGGGAATCTCCGTGGCAAATGGTGCAGCGACAAATACAGCGTTCGTGTCGTCCATCCGCTCACAAGAGGATATAGTTCGCTCTTCGTACGCGAGGAGACTGTTGCCGAATATAATCACAGGATCATGAATTTCCCCGTCGACATCATCCACTGGAGGTGAAGACGAAAAGAATCTTGACCAGTGAGCCCAAAGAACATTACTGTAAAGTCGCATGGGACAATGGGGCATGTAGAAAACGGTGCATTTTGAATGGCTTTGTAATCGATATTGTATCGATGACACTTCATGACGACATTGCATCGATTCTGATTTTAGCTTTCCCATATCATTACAATCCAGAATATTCACATAAAATTCATTTTCTAATATCTCCTTCTCAACAGGGAGAATACACGGGTCGTAGTAATGGATGGGTACTCTACTTTGTTCGTCTCGGAATGATAATTCGTTGCAAGTATTACCGTCGTTCGTTGACAAGTTTTTGGCAGCAGCACACCGTCGCAGAAGCAAAAGACAAGCCAGCTGCAGCATGGACGACTTGAATCTGTCCGTTGAGAAATTTCCAATGCCATATGCAATAATATCATTCAGGTGTAATTGATCACTGTCGATGTGTTGGTGGGAGCAAGATGACAAAGATGATGACACAGCTAACCTCATCGCCATCATCAAGCGGTGGGCGAATCCACTCCTCGTGCAAAGTTGATCATCTAGTGCGTGTAGGCATTCTAATACGTCTCGCTTTATTCGTTCGGTCCTGCCGGCCGAATTTTCTTCATCATCCTCACAATCCTTGCCACTGACGACTCTTCCATAGAAGCCATTGCAGCCAAGCGCATTTCTCCCTGTGCTCGCTGCCTCCTTCTTCAAGCTGTATCGATTTCGGCCGGGGCGTTGCGGTACCACATTCCAATCGTCCGTCGCCATCGCCTTTTACTCCGTCTATTTGAGCTTACATAAATATAATACATGAAGCTTCTTGTGGTGATCAACATGAGATTCGTGGCAGCCATCGGCATCGCTTATATTATGGCAATGGCAGTAAGAGAGAGCCGTGAAACAACATCATCATGCTAACTTTCGTAATGGGGTGGGTAGCATGCTTGTCTGCTAAAGTATCACTGCAGTCATCATCTCTCCTGATGATGGAACAGCCGCAACAACGAGAACAGAAGAGACAACGGCGTGTTCGTTACTCGGGAGCATTTCCAAAAAAGTTTGAGGAACGTCACAAGGAACATGATGGGGATGATACCACCATTGCACGAGTGCTGCTTAAAGGAGGGACTCCAGCTGGTAGTCACGTGCCGATTATGCCAATTGAGTGTTTATTGCATCTAGGTCTCCTCCCAAAGACAAATTCGATGACGTTGATGGATGATCCGGGTGATTCCGCTGTCTCTATCGATGACTTTGATTACGCAAGAGATGGGCCACTTATGGTCGTAGATTGCACATTAGGCTACGGTGGACATTCTCGTTTAATCCTAGATGCATTGTCGGAGTGGGTTGATGACAACAGCAACGTCGTAACATCTACATCTATGCGTACGAAGAGTGCCATACTGGCATCGTTCGATCGGGACGGCATTGAGCTTGTTAAAGCCGAGGCACGTTTGAAATCACGATGGGCACAAGAGTTCGACATCAATGGGAACATGCGTCTTGAATGCATATGGTCATCTTTCGCCAATATTAGAGACGAATTATCTCATCGATCATTGCCACGGGTACATGCCTTACTGGCTGACTTAGGATGCTCTTCGATGCAGGTTGACGACCCTCGACGTGGGTTCACATGGAAGGCGGAAGGGCCACTCGATATGCGCATGGACGATAGTGCCATGATAACTGCTGCCGATCTCCTTGCTAACTCGACTGTTCCGACTCTTACGTCAGTGCTGCGAGAAAACTCTGACTTTGATAAAGCGGATGCACGACGACTTGCAATGGCAATCCTTACAAATCCACGTCCTACGACAACATTGGAGCTCGATGTTAGAGTTCGTGGTGTGACGCCACCGCTGCTTCCGGAGACGGACGGTGGGAAAGGAACAAAGTCGAGAGAAGTCCAGAAGGATAAAGAGCCATTAAACAGCCGTGTCGCCAGAGTTATGCAGGCCCTACGGATCGAGGTAAACAGTGAATTCGACCAGCTTGACAAGCTCCTTAAGACACTACCATCAGTCCTCGCCCCGGGCGGAAGAGCAGGTACGTTTTATCATGAGGTGATTTATAATTGTTCAGTAGACGACAGAAATACAACTAAATTATCCTTTCAGTATTCTTAACCTTCCACAGTGGCGAGGATCGTCGTGTGAAACAATCAATGAAAGAGGGGTTGAAGGCAGGACTGTACACAGAGATTTCGCGACGTGTAGTCCGAGCGGGGGCGGAAGAGGCGCGTGCCAACCCCCGAAGCAGGTGCTGTAAACTGAGATGGTGCATCCGATCAGACGTAGATGTTGCTACTTGATGATTATGTTGTCAAATAAAAGCTGGACCAGTAATTCTGCCTCGCTTGCCACCATGGAAGTTCTGTCAGAATGACCTTCACCTGTCCTCCAGGGAAAATATTGTGTACAATACTCCTTAAAACTTATGTACCAGCATCGTTAGATAATCTAACACAGGTGGTGGAGTATGTATTAGATGACAATAATCAACAGGAAATGAAATTGATTGTTAATGCTGCCAATTCATGGTGTAAACGAACAATTACGAATGAGCAATGGCAAACGATGCAGTAGCTGAATTAAAAAAGTATGAGGTTGCACTACATGATGTTTATGGTATTAGTTGGGTTGATGAGTGGATGCAAGTAAGGCACCGATTAATGGATGTTGTTGATTTCGTGGAATGCAGGAGATGAATAAATGTCATTTTGTCATCCTGTCCATCAGGAGGAGAAGACACTGACAAATTATATGATGGCTCGGATATAGAACAATGTGAATGTCCTAATATAACATATCTATTACAAGACATTTACACCATAATATGATCTCCATTTATAAGCTTCCTCTGTACTGCTTCAATCTGGGTAGATGGGTCAACATAATACTGTGTTCTACTACTACTATGAGGCCCAGTTCCTCCATCCGTGCCGCCGCACCCAGCACCACCCTCACCACAGGGGAAGTTGTTAGATGTGGTAAACTGTCCAGGTGTTGCCCAGGAAACACTTTCTTCAATACCAAGTAGGTTGGAACCTGTCTTTATACGAAAGAAACCCATTTCACCCCAATACTGACCCCAACTATTACGACAGATCCAATATTCATCACCTGCATCATCCACACCCCAACCAACAATACTAACAATATGATCCATTAACATATCCCATATATTACCACCCGTTTTTATTACACCACCTTTATATTCTACTAATGGGTTAGCATTCACTCCAGTTGCCACAGGTCCACGACTATATATCTCAGCTTTAATCTTATGTAATCGATTAATGGATAATAAATTGTACGACCCATATTCTGCTATAGTAGCATTGGGGAAAGTATTAATCTCAGTACAGGAACCACCAAAGCTAGTAAAGGTACTACATGTTCGACAGACATTATTGGTATTACAGGTAGTGTCAACATGTGCACAAAATCCTTCCGTCGAGTCAGACGAGCATGCTAGATAGGGTTGACACGTGTCATACGGGATATAACCCCGAGATTTAATAAATTCATACACACCGGTATGACTTCCACCCCAGCATGACCCAGCTATGCCTTTGCCACAATTTAATACAAATTGGATAGATAGATTGATATCATCCCCTATACCGTTACGTGCAATTTTAATTCTGTCGGCGAGTGCTGATAATGCACCATGTGCCCAACAACTACCACAGTCTTTTCGAGTAGGTAGAGATGAAGTTGTGTAGTGTGGAGTGTGTGCGTCAAATCGTTTCGTTTTTAGAGCGGATGTGTAAAAAATTGTCAATAGTGCGCGAGCAATGAGATACACACTTACATTGTGGTATATGCTGATTTAGCGATTTGGTAATGAATGACTTGCCAGAAATATTGCGCCAGTCCCATTCTTTGGCTGCAAACGATTAGTTTTAGTTTTAGTAGAATATATAATTTGAGCGAGAACATTGTTCTCTCACAAATACATGTTATAAAAATAATAACAGCGCCTGAAAATACAGATATGTATCACTTACGTAAATCCTCCTCGGCGATATATTCATGAGGCAATGGAGAGTAATAGTCATCCGGCCGTGTGTGTCCTTCCAATATCTAATCATATTCATATGTTGTTATAGTACGCGGAGAGCAGCACAAACAATAAGGATGGAAGAAAAACTTTACTTGTGTTGAGTGAAGAAGATACCTTTTCGCAGTGCCCCAAAAATCATCAGCAACGATGATGCAGCAACACTCACCACGAACTCATTAATCCGATGAGGTGCTGCAGTGACGACATCAGTCGCCGCCGATAGTACTAGTAAAACGGCGAGGCGAGGAGTCAAGCCGAACATCATTCCATCTTCTTCTTTTGTGTTCTCGCAGATTCTTTCCCGCCTTTATTTTTCAATTAGAATTTTGTGACATACTATCTAATCTTCTCCTTACTGGTCAGCATATTGTGTTCAAAAATTCTCCTATCATGGATCTAGTTATTACATCCAGGAGTAAGGATCTGTGATCTCCTGGGCAATCCACGTAGTTCAACATACATAAATTTAGAATCTCGAGTTCAGGTTCAGGAGATATGTATCCGCCGTCTATTGGAGCGCTGCCTCTTGCATGAGTTCTAGGTGGTTCTGATCCCCAGCATTTGTGCGTGAATTCCTCCATCCCGTCTGATCCTGCCTTTATTGACTTGTATAAATTATTTCTGAGAGGATCTCCATTGATATCCATTAGTAGGATCACTCGTTCTCCTGCGCTTCTCCACTTTTCACTTTTTTATCTGGTCCGATAAGTCTCTGTCAAACATTTCTAATGGTATACCCTGTATATTTTCCCTCCGCATGTAACTTTTCTGTTGTTGATAATACACTGCTTTTAGTTCTTTAACTTTGGCTAAGCATGGCCTGTAAGCCACTACTATTCTCGTTGAGTGGTTGGGATTGTTGAAAAATGGCCATGAGCACCACCTGCCTAGTCCTCTTTCATCCCCACTAGAGGCTTCTTAGCATACTGTAAGAATTCATGCTAACTAATATCCCAGTACCTCCTGGTTGATGCTTACCAAACGCCACGTCGTCCTGCGACACGACAGATCTTACCTCCCTGTCCTCCTGGAACCATGAAGATAGATTTGCTGACGAATTTTCTTTTGTCCAGTTTAAGTTAATTCCATAAAAAGTATAATGTTAATGTTATATTTCTTTATCAACCGTTCTGTTGCCGCTATCTTGATCGCTCTTACTCTTACTTCTGGACTCGTCATTTCTCCCATCTGACACACTAACATCTCATCGCCCCGTCCTCTCTCTCACTTGGTGTACTACCAAGTTGTTCTAATACATTATATTGGGCTACGGATTTCTCCATTGACCTAACTTCTCTTTTCATAGTCTCCTGGTTTAGCTCCCCGTCTGCTCTGTGATCGTGCCATTCCTTTACTAGTGTTCTAATTTCCTCGTCTGTCAATTTTTCCTATTTATTCAACAGCGTTCGTCTCTTAATTAGTTTTTTTATTTCAATATAATTCATCGTGGTCGGCCTGGTTGTTGTTCTATTTGTATTCCTCGGGCTCCCCATTTCTTTGTCCTCAGACGTGTTATTAACCCCGCTTAAATTATTGTTGTGCCCTAATGGCTGCCCCTGATTGGCTGATTCTTGTGGGTCGAGATTCTGCCTGCGAGTGGTCACTCGCCTCCCTCTACCTCGTTGTCTGAAGGTAGTGGCTGAACTGTTTACTGTAGCGTTCGGTGTTCCCTCTCCATCATCTACAGTTATGATGGAGCGGCGCCTTGACTCAACCATTTTGAGCCCTGCTCCCTGCTCTCAGTGAGGATTGAGGATGACCTCACCTTGAGTCTTACGGGCTTGAGTTGCTGGCCTGTATCTTCTGAATCCATAATACTTTCACTCAACATTTTGTTGGTGCCGTCTGTATTCTTCTGGGTGTCCGTATCGCCTAACTTTGCCCGATTGTCCTTATTTGGTTCTGTTTCACTTTCCTCCCACCTCTCACATCTCCACCAGCGGGAAATGTGATGCAGCTCACCCTTGCAGAGTGATGGTATGGTATGGTGTTGCACCCTTATGGCCACCCACCACATAGACAACATGCCAAACACCTGTTATAGGTATGAAGTGAATCTGGTATGAGTATGAAGTGGATGGGAGGTCGCAATCATATCCTATAGCATGTCCCCAGGGAGAAACCTACTGAAAATCCCACGACTGTGCCCACTCCTTCTAGAATGATGGTATGGTATGGTGCTGCATCCTTATGACTGCCAGCCATGGTTGAAGGCTTTTAAACACTTTCTATAGATATGAAGTGAATCTGGTATGAGTATGAAGTGGATGAGAGGTCGCAATCATATCCTACATCATGTCCCCAGGGAGAAACCTACTGAAAATCCTACAACCCAGCTCACCCTTGCAGAGTGATGGTATGGTATGGTGTTGCACCCTTATGGCCACCCACCACATAGACAACATGCCAAACACCTTTTATATGTATGAATTGAATCTGGTATGAGTATGAAGTGGATGGGAGGTCGCAATCATATCCTACAGCATGTCCCCAGGGAGAAACCTACTGAAAATCCTACGACTGTGCCCTGTGCCCACTCCTTCTAGAATGATGGTATGGTATGGTGCTGCATCCTTATGGCCACTAGCCACATATTAAGCATGCCAAACACCTTTCATATGTATGAATTGAATCTGGTATGAGTATGAAGTGGATGGGAGGTCGCAATCATATCCTACAGCATGTCCAGGGAGAAACCTAATGAAAATCCTACGACTGTTCCCACTCCTTCTAGAATGATGGTATGGTATGGTGTTGTGGCATTATGACTGCCAGCCATGGTTGAAGGCTTTTAAACACTTTCTATAGGTATGAAGTGAATCTGGTATGAGTATGAAGTGGATGGAAGGTCCTAATCATATCCTACAGCATGTCCCCAGGGAGAAACCTATTGATAAGAATCCTATGACTGTGCTCACTCCTTCTAGAATGATATGGTAGGTATGGTGTTGTGGCATTATGACTGCCAGCCATGGTTGAAGTTGAAGGCTTTTAAACACTTTCTATAGGTATGAAGTAAATCTGGTATGAGTTTGAAGTGGATCCTAGCCTTAACTTTGTCATGGTACTGTGATTGACCCAGTTAGGGGGACAAGGCCAGGACATGGCAGTGATGTCCTAGGGCCGGACCCCCTACTCTTATCTTTGTCTGATTCCCACGGCATCCCTGGAGCAAAGTCTTTGGTAATCGCAATAGGCAGATCCCATGGTCCTTGTAGTTCTCTCCTTTCTTGATTGCCTTGAGTGGCTTTGCAAACTCGAAACTCGATCTCCACATCTTCTACTCGTATTGACATTTGCGCGCCCAATAACACATGTTCTGATACTGTTTCTACTTCCTGGAGTTCCCTGTGGTAGATCCCAACGCCTAGATTCTTGAGATTGGCCCCTGCTTCTGCAAGTAATTTCTTGGGATTGGATGTAAAGTACATCAGTGCCGAGCACTTAATAGAGCGGCCGGAGGGCTGATTAACTGCATTGATGTAAAAAAACCTCCTCATGTCCATTATGTATTTAGGGACGTCCAACTTCTTCTGAATTCTCCTTTTCGAGCTTAATACACCTCCTAAATGATCGATATGCAGTATTGCCACATCCTTGTCTAGACCTGCCTCTCTTAGAAATACCAGCGCTTCACCCATCTTGTCCGTGAATGTTTTCTTTGGATCTTCTCCTTTGTTTACTTTCACTATTATACTTACTACTGCTGTTTGACTGTGCAAGGCTTTGATCCTTGGTGTCATGACTGCGTCCGCAAATGAGGCTGACTTGGTCGTTTAGGTTGTTGTGCTTGATGCTTGATGGTGTTGCGGTGCTTGGTGGTACTTGTTTTGTTGGCCTTTTATCAGCCCTTAGGTTACCCTTGTACCTGACTGTTGTAGAGGGGAGTTTCTTAGTATGTTGATATAGATCGAGATGATCTTTCATATTGAGAGCATCATCCTGCAGTCTGTTTTCTCCTGCGCTTTGAGTGAGGAGTGTTTGCTTATTTCAGGATAATGACTGTCATGTCGCCATGCATTTCTTTATCACCTACAAGAATGTGTGTACAAATGACAATTAGCGGAGTATTTTATCTTAGGTATGTTTATACGTACAGTTCCTAGATAAAGCGCTTGGGATCTTTCTTTGGCTCTCTCCTACCCAATCAACTGCCCAATTTGTGTGTCGAGGCTACCAAAACGTGTAAGAGTAAAAGTGGATAATAGAGTTCATAATTTGTGAAAATAAAGATCCATCACACCGTTAGCCTGTTGCAACTACCATTGCCATTGCTGAAGTAATACCCCAGTCTTGGTCAGCTACCCCTTCTAACAAGATCGATCATAACAGCAATACAGGACCAGGGATTGTACAGCTGTATCTGTGTTGCCTTGATTATTTTGGATGAGGCACAGGGGATGTTGTACCAATTTTTAAGATCAAGTGATCAAAGCATAAGAAACAGAGGACGCAATTAGAAAATCTAGTTCAATTACCTTGCCCCAATAGTCATCCAATACATCCATATTTTCAACCTGAGCGTCCATCATGTTGTAAACATCGCAGACTGACTCATCGCCAGTACAAAGACGGACGACTATCTTGACGGGGAGCTTTGATAATCAAACACTTAGCAAACAAGCTTAGATTCCTTATCACACAGTTCATCCCACAGAATACTCATCAACTGGGTCTGGTTTTCCGTAAAATCTTGTGGCAGTTTGTCCGGATGGAAAAAGAACTTGGCCTTCTTTGCAGCTGAACCTCGATTTGGAAATATCAACATATCAACAATTTGCATGAAACACAAGTAAAGGTGAGTATGACAAAAAAATCTACATGCATCAACAAAGATACAGATATAAACTAGTATGCAGTGAACGTACCTTTCGCCAGTAGCTCAACAAGCTCATCACCACTAAAACCATCAAATGCAACTTCATCAAATGATTTCCATTTCCCAAAGTATTCATGCATCTCAACAACTCAACAGTCATACTAGTTGGTGGGAGCATCTGAGGAACGTTGAGGAGGAAATGCTGCAATGGATTACATGGAGGAGTGCTGTTGGACTGTCTGTGTACATTGGCCGACACATTTGGTGGTTCGCTATAGGATCGTTCATATTTTTTGGGCATCTTCTGTTGCTTAAAGTCTCCTGGTGGGTCTGACATCGATCGATGATTATCCCGGCTACGGCAACGGCAACAATGAATGGCCTTCAACCTCGCCATGTCAATCCAAGGCATCAACCTCTTCCTGACAGGATTCCACTGCATTTCCTCCTTATCAACCAACATCTTCATTGTTTGGAAAAAGCTCGTCAGTGACTCTCTTGGATGGGGCAACTTAATTCCACTCTTGTCTCCAATAAAGACGAGTGCACTGATGCAGAACTCGTGAAGCTGGTCAAGTGTAAATTGACGCTCGTCGAGGAAATCGAATACATCGGGTAGTAGACCTGCCTCCCTTAGGCGATGCAAGCCCATTCCGTAAGTTAACCAGGGATTGTACAGCTGTATCTGTATTGCCTTGATTTTGTTGAATGAGGCACAGGGGATACAAATTTGTTAGAGTGGTCAAAGCATAAGAAACAGAGGACGCAATTAGAAAATCTAGTTCAATTACCTCGCCCCAATAGTCATCCAATACATCCATGTTTTTAACACGAGCGTCCATCATGTTGTAAACATTGCAGACTGACTCATCACCGGTACAAAGACGGACGACTATCTTGACAGGGAGCTTTGATAACTTCTTCATTGCACTCCAAAAGCTGCGTTGGACATCCCGCGACGTCTCTCCTTCATCGTCAGTGGGCACCCCTTGTGTGCAAATCACAACAGTAACTGTTTCGCCATTAGAAACAAGTGAGTGTGCAACATTGGTTATCTTCTTGATCAGCTCTTGTAGTTGGTCTGTCAATGGACATTCATCATTGCTCATTGCTCAACTTGGATTGGTTCAACGTGGCATTGAGACAGGATAATTCGTTGGCCACGTCGTTGGGACTGCCACAGCAAAGGTGAAACTTGCGGGTGGAGCTCCTGTCGTCATCGTTAATCAGCCAGAAATGAGAACGTATCCAACACTTCGATGCCATGTAGGTGTGGAAGGAGATGCAATCTCGGAGTTCGCGCCAATGACTAACATCGTCGATACTGGTCATTCCATCACTGCAGACTACACGGCTATCACGTACCTTCATGGAGGAGGCAGAATCGAGTAGCCATAGAGTGGAATTGCATGAATTGGTGCATTCCAGTACCGACGAGAGTATTCCCGAGGGTAGCCGCAACGTGGGTAGAAATTCTTGAATAGAGGCTCTAGTCGAGGCCTGGCTACTACAAGTTGAAGGCGCTGTTGGAGCCGTTGATGCAGGGGCCGATGTCCTGCGATTCAGTACGACGTTCGCAACGTTCTTTGATCCTGTTTGTATGCTTGATCGAAATCCGTTAACACTGAGATGTGGTACGCTTGATCGTCGTAGGCCTTCAGCATTGTCCTTAGCTCCACATGTCGCCGACATGTCGCCGACATGTCGCCGACACGTGTCAATGTCGCCAAATCTTGGCCGACATTGCGTGTCGTTGCGACACAGAAGAGTCCCCGACACACCCAATTTATATCAA
>Ga0247843_1005059_pt1 | contig 18808 bp, 12 predicted proteins | sample LaCruzMarch2017__FD_192420 | JGI IMG/M metagenome (GOLD analysis project Ga0247843, IMG submission 192420) | Freshwater microbial communities from meromictic Lake La Cruz, Castile-La Mancha, Spain - LaCruzMarch2017_8m | ecosystem: Environmental > Aquatic > Freshwater > Lake | place: Spain...
GGGATGGGTTGCCATTTATCTCATCAACCAGTCAAATGAGAGTATCACACTGCGATATGGTTTCAGTATCAAGGATGGAGACGACAAACAAATTGTGAACAAGCAATCATCAACCCAACACACTTTTAGTCCTCGGGGCAGCCAATCAAGCGGTCGAGGTTGGAGTAATGTTGCGGAGCGCTCAAAATTGCTGAATGCCCTTGTTAATGGAACTTTAGTCGTAGAAGTTCACATGAAATCTCCAACGCCAATCAAAGCAGCGCTACCACACTTTATTCCAGAAAATCCTTTCTGTAATAACATGCTGCAAATGTTCAATGATGATGAATCTGCCGACATTGTGTTTGAGGTGGGTGAGCACCGATCGAAGAACAACGCAGAAAAGGTGGCAAAGATTGCACCAGTGACATTGCATGCTCATAGTCTAATCCTAACAGCTTGTTCAGCTGTACTTGCGGAATTGTGTGAATCAAAAGGGGATCCCTCAACTCCGATCGAGATTACAGATGTATCCCCTGAAGTTTTTAGACACCTTCTGTACTACATTTACGGGGGGAAGATTGATGTTGACGATATGAAGTCCCACGCCAAGGATATTATTAATGCTGCAAATAGGTATGGAGTTGCCACACTAAAATTAGAGGCTGAGGCCTTTCTTGTGGAGGGGACGACGTTTACTTTGGAGAATGTAATGGAACATCTAATTTATGCGGACTCTATGAATTGTGCTCTATTGAAAGAGGCAGCAATGGATTACATTGCAGAAAATAAGACTAAAGTCATCGGTAAGATATCGTTCAATGACGCGCCGGGGAATTTAATGAATGACCTCTTAACTGCAGTTGTAAGAGGTGATAGGGAGGAGAGGGAGGATGATAATGCTGAAAATGCTGAATATCAGTTCACGACCGTCAACGAACTACGCCGGAAATCTCACGAGAAGGGTCTAGAAGTTGATGGGTCCAGGGAAATGCTTATATCTGCACTGAAAGCAAACCCTTGAGAAAAGAGAGAGAGAGAGAGCGTAGGGAAGGTTGTACCATATGTAGGTGTGATAGTTCATACCTATCATGTATCTAAAGTAACATATGCTAGCACCCAAGTAGGAGCTAACAAATTTGCAAATTTCTTCAAAACCCCTCATTGTGACAACACCTATGATGATGATGTTGTCATATTCAAGTATGAAATTAAATTGTCTGCAAATGCCAATAAGACAACATGCTGACTCCATCGTAATTCCGATGCAAGGCTCATAGCACGTATGAAGTCAGGTGTATCCCATACTACTTTCTCTTGATTGTCATCATTTGTTATTTCTGTGGTAGATTCCAATATCAAATTGTATGCCGTCTCTTTTGCTCTCTTGGCAATGGCAAGCAATATTGATGGTGCAAGACTAACCTCATCATCATCATAATTGCTGTTTATTTTATTGTTGTCGTCGAGGACGTTGATCTCATCATCTAGTACTGCCTGTGCGGTAGCAACTTCAACTAATTCATATGGCACTGACAATGCATTAACCATAAATTGACGACCATGCATCCATAATTCTGCTTCATTGTCAGTATTATCATTTACCTCCTCCTCCTTGTAGTTCACGGTTGATGATGGTACAAAACCATATGATGTTAAACATTTCCATTGTGGTCGTGCACTATCACCATAATCAATCAATATCTCATCACCTTTGTTTATTGTACGTGTCGCACGAACCACCAACCACCTTGACGAATCATCAAGTAGTATATTATTGTTATTATTGTTGCCGTTTATATTGTCTTCCACACCAAAACATGCATTTGAACCACTACCACTGCCACCATGATTGATAAAATCAAATACAGGTGCAATAATACGTATTGGTGGTCCCCATACACGTGGTGGTACATTATCATCATCATCGCCATCATCACCACCACCAAACAACTTACGTTCTACGCGACATGACCGTGTTTGCACAATATCTAATGCATCATGACACTTCCTTGTTAGTAATTGTTGTTGTTTTATCACACCATCATCATCCTCCTCCTCCTCAGCAGTTGCAGCAGGATTGTATCGCTTCTTGATTAATCGCGATATAGCCGCCTCGCGTACAAAGTATTGTGCATCCACCATTATATCAATATCTGTACATTGCGTGTGGGCTATGGCAGTACTGGACCAATGGACGGGTAGTGTCGAGCGTAATATATTTGAATTTGGTAAACTATTATGCCACATTTCCCAGCAACAGGATGATGGTGATGTTGTTGCTGATGGGTCAATAAGTATATCTAAAACTTGTGCCCCCAAGCGTGTGAACCAGGCCGTCGACGAATCCTCCTCCTCCTCAATAATATCATCAAATCTATCAGCATCATAATTAGCTGTGCCATAGTACCATGATGGTGGATTATCATCACGTAAGCAGCTAGTTAGTGGGATTGACAATATAACATCGCCCTGTTGGATGGTGGGTAGGCCAAAATAGTACAATCCCCTCCTGCTATCATTGCTGCTGCTTATGGTAAGACAAAGACAGCTATTGATAGAAGACTCCAAGCTACCCCTTGGACCCACAATGCCAAACACGCGACACATTTCTGCAAGATCAACTACTGTCGAAGAGAATGTCAACAAGGAAGGGGTCTCAAGATTGGAAGTTCTTGATTGCGGCCTTCGCAGTGATGATGACGACGATGATGATACAGCAAATGCTGCTGTCACTGCTGCCCTTGCCACTGAAGTAATAAACGGTGGCGACATTGTATTAATTATTTTGTTTGTATCTAGATAAACTCGACTTCCTGCTTCCTTTCTAGAGCTATTTCGTGTTGCTTTTGGTTCGTTTTGCTGGCGCGTTGGCGTCAACACACACAAGGTTGAGATATATTATTGTACACAATCAATAGTCTTCCTCCTCTGTAGACAACAAGACCCGCCGAAAAACAGTCTTGGTGATTTGAAAAATAATGATCATGAAGATGCGACTGCCCGCCCTGCGCCGATGCGGCGAGAGGGAGGCGTCAGTCTCAAGATGTGCAAGGTGTGTATGCACGCCAGATATTGCAACGCCGCGTGTCAAATGAATCATTGGCCGAAGCATAAGAAAGAATGTAAATTACGTGCCGCTATACTACGCGACGAGGCTCTCTTTAAGGACCCGCCGGACAAGGAGGACTGTCCAATCTGCTTTCTACCAATGCCTGTAAAATTGATCTGTTGTGCCTCGCTTCCACTGGCGACGATATCGTCCGTGCCTCTTTACGACTTTGCGATTGCAAATACGGAGTTGGCAAGTAAGGGTATTGGAACATACTATCCATGCTGCGGGAAGAGCATTTGTAGAGGGTGTGTGTACTCCTTCGTTATGTCTGGAAATGATGATAAGTGTCCCTTTTGCAATTCCGACCGAGGTAAAATAGAAGAAAAGGATAATGAAGATTTAATGAAGCGGGTAGAGGCAAATGATGCCGCTTCGATTTACTTGCTGGCGGATTCTTACTACCAGGGATTAAACGGTTTCCAGCAAGATCAGACAAAGGCAATAGAGCTATTTACTAGAGCAGCAGAGCTTGGTTTTAGTAAGGCTCATAGTTCCCTAGGTAACATCTATCATGAGGGGGGAAATACACGCCGGCCAGACCGTCAGGATTCCTATGCATCAGGACACGAAGTGGCAAGGTGCAACCTTGCCACATGGAGGATAATTCTGGAAACATGGAACGTGCTGTGAAACATTGGACCATTGCTGCATCAGCTGGGCATTATGAAGCCATGCATGTACTGAGAACAGGTTTTGAAGGAGGTGAAATCAGTAGAAAATCAATTGACTCCACTTTGGCAGCTTACAATCGTTCTTGTGTCGAGATGAGAAGTAAAGCAAGAGACGTGTACACACGACGTTTTTATTGATCGTTTAACGACAATGACTTAACTTGTGGCGGGAGCCATCAAGGCAACAAAGACACAACATCTCCAACTAACAATTCTCCTCGTATTTTCAGAGTTTTGGAAATCAGTTAGCAGTTTGAACTTGCATTTACGCTAGACTAGTTGTTCAGAGTTCGCTTTCAGCATTTTGTTCCTTCAAGACTAGATATGTATTGACTATCATCACCTACATCCTTCACAACAATCTCTCTCTCTCTCTCCTCAAGGGGTTCCTTTCAGTGCAGATATAAGCATTTCCCTGGATCCATCAACGTCTATTCCCTTCTCGTGTGCTTTCTGGCGTAGTTCACTAATGCGCATGGTTGTGAATTGGGTATTGTTATCCCCATCAGCCCCACCCTCCTCTCTCTCACCCCTTGCATATGCTGCCATTAGATCTCTCATCAAATTCCCAGGGATCATTTCATCAAACGATATCTTATCCATGACTTCAGTCTTATTTTTGACAATATAATCCATCACTGCCTCTTTCAGTACAGCACAGTTCATGGAATCCGCATAGATGAGATGCCCCATAACATTCTCCAAACAAAAAGTTGTCCCCTCCACTAGACACGCCTCTGCCTCCAATTTCAGTGTGGCAACTCCATATCGATTTGCAGCATCAATGATCTCCTTAGCGTGTGGCTTCATATCATCATCAGAAATCTTTCCCCCGTATATGTAGTGCAGAAGGTGTCGAAAGACTTCAGGGGATACGTCGGTGATTTCAATTGGAGTAGTTGGATCTCCTTTTGTTCCACACAGATCAGCAAGTATAGCAGAGCCAGCATTATTTAGAATTAGACAATGGGCATAAAATGTCACAATCTTTGCTACCTTTTCTGCATTGTTCTTTGATTGGTGCTCACCCACCGCAAAGACAATGTCGGAGGATTCCTCATCATTCAACAGTTGTAGCATGTTATTACAGAAAGGATTTTCTGGAACGAATTGTGGCAGCGCTGCTATGATTGGCTCAATAGGTTTCATGTGGACTTCTACGACTAAAGTTCCATTAACAAGGGCATTCAGCAATTTTGAGCGCTCCGCAACATTAGGCCAACCTCCACTGTTGCTGTGGCTAGGATCAAAAGTGAAAGGGTTTACTGTTTGTCCGCTCGCAATTTGGTTACCATTGCCATCGTTGATGCTGAATCCAAAATTCATATCGATGCTCTTATTTGAACAGTTGCAGAGATAAATGGCAACCCCACCCGTATTACTACTTACGACTCCACCTGGATACAAACACAGGCGCCAGGGGTTACCCACTGCCATAAATTCGGATGAATCGACAGGTACATCTCGCTCGGCAGACAAATCCGCGAAGCCATGAACGTGAACTTTAGTCGTCGCCCATTCTCGATATCCCTTTGGCGGCGTACCAACATGGACTGATGCAAGAGTGGGAGCGTTCATTGTCCGCTTCGTTCGTTACTTGCTATCTTCTACTATGGGGAGTCCGTGATACCAGGCATAAAATTTTGGCGGGTTATGCGCCGCCCACAACTGTGGGGACACACCGGCACCGCGAAACACACGCACCACTGTGAGACGTAAATGTCGTGGATGCAACAACAATGAATGAAGCTAATAATAATTATGATGATGGTGAGGAGATTAATGATAATACAATTGTCGTTCCCGCCGTTACCAACAGCGGCAATGACACTCCATCGTTGGTGTTTGCAACAGAGGTAGCAGCCTCCGCTACAAACATAGCAATGCACGACGAATATACGACGGAGCAAATAGGCCAACTACCAGCAGCAGCAGCAGATTATGGAGGAGGCAGAAATAATGGCGGGGATGGCGACGCAAAGGCTCAAAATATATTAGATAAACCAGACTCAACAAGAAGCAGCAACAATTCCATTCCAGCTGCGAAGGGGGTTGATATTAATAGCAGTAACAACAACAACAACAACAACATTATTGGCGACGGTGACAGAGAGAATAACAATATTAGCGAACGAGAGCGTAATATACTGGCCAGTATAAAACATCGTCGACAATTATTAACATGGATAAGAAATTGTCAAATTGAGACAAAAGCTGTTTTAGCTGAAATGCTAATGGCCGAAGAGGAAGAGCAGAAGGAGGAGAATGAAGAGAAAGAGGATAATGATGATAACAGCCACAAGAAGGATGAGCAACAGAAACAGAATCTGCAAAATAAGAAGCGCCAACATCGGGGATTTATTAATACCATGCTTTCCGACTACTATTCCTCATCGTCCCAACCGCAGCAATCCGAGCAATCACAATTATTGCAAAATGCATCCATGACAACAATATCATCGTCATCCTCTTTTTCGACAGAAGTTGCAGAATTAGAAATGAAAAATTATCAAACAATTACTACATTGGCAGATCGTGCCACAATGCCACAAATTAAACGTGTACGAATAAATGATGCGACAACAAATGATGATAGAGGAATACGCAATTCACAGTCTCGTAGTAGTAGTAGTGGGGGGAGATACGGTACAAAATCAATTAACAGTAATATGATGACAGATGTGGATGACAACATGAATAATAGCAGCAACAATGATTATGCAGCACATTCTTCCACGATAGGGAAACAATTTCATAAATCAACAGACAAATCCAACACAACAAATAATACCAATACCAATATAAAACAGAAGAAATCAAGTAGAAAACGTAAGTCATCCACATTATTATTATCAGATAATAATAATAGCAGTGGGACGTCGTCTTCGAGTGGAGGTGGTGGTGGTGGACTACAAAAAAATGTTAGTACTAATAGTTCTATTTCTACTATAGCAGCAGTGGTACCAAGTTTATTGGCTGTGAATTTATTACAACAACATGAACAATTATTAACACGATTGGATAGTATTCTTCATAAACAAGTACAACGACAGAGAATCATAAAGGCAGAGCACGATGATGATGACGATGATGATAGTGTCGAACAGCAGCCTCGAATAGTAACGGTACCAACAACAACAATGCCGTCTTCGACGACAGCAATGGTGGCTGCTATCAATGATACTGATAATTGTCAATATGATAATACAATAATCCATAATGGTGATCCAACTTTGGATGATTCAACAATACTGCCGGTATCAGTAGTGGATTCGTCATCGACGACGATGACGATGACAGAATTGCCTTCGTATCCAAAAATACAACCCCTTTGCATAAAAAAACAACAACAACAATTAACTCTTCCTCCACCACCACCAAATTTACCGCTCCGACGTAGGACACATTGGGACTGTGTACTTGATGAAATGAAATGGTTGGCTACTGATTATCACGAAGAACGTAAATGGAAGATGGCTGTGAGTAAGACAGTACTGAGTAGTGCGATACGTGAATATCATATTAAATTATCATCGTCGTTAACAAGAGCAACAGCAACAAATAGAGCAGTATCCGGAGCAGCTGCAGTAATAACTTCTACTACTACCACAATACCAACACCAACAAAGAGGAATGAATATATGGCATCTGGTTTATCAATTGCTTCATCATCAACGTCATCCTCATCACGATCAACACGAAGAAAGCTTTCTAAATCAATCGATACGAATACTGTTATTCCTACTATCGGTGGTAATATCATCGATGATGAAACTGATGGACCATTATATGTCAATGCAAGTATTGAAGATGTTGAGAATGTAAAGAAAGTTTCATATTGGTTGAGTATGAGTATTATGGATTACTGGGAGTCCAACAACACATCGTCTTCCTCCTCGGAGGATATTGGCCAGCAGTTGAGTCAACAGAGATTAAATAAACTCAAGATGAGTTTCTTGTCAAACATGGACGACGACGACGATGACGGCAACAATGAAAGCACCAATACTGAAGCTGGACAAGTAGTAGTAGTACAATCATCTACCAACTTTAATGGACAAAGTCATGATAGAATGATACATCATGATACAACGACGACCAATGATACAAATGAAATTGACAACCGTAATCAATCATCATCGAGAAGAAGTGAAATGGGGTATAATGAAATCTCATTACGGATGAAATTATCTCTCGATAATATGAAATCAATCATAATGAAAATAAAGCAATCGACGAAGGAGGTAGCAATGACATCACAATATTATCAACAATATAATGAATCTATAACTGCTGCGAGTACTATTCGTGATGGAGTTAAACTTGATGATGGACAGATCCATGCGGTTCATATGATAGAATGTCTATGGAATTGTTATACAAGTCATAACAACAGTGTTGGTGGTCGTAGTCATGGTGGTGATGATACTACCACATTCCTCAATGGGAATAGTAATAACGGGATTAATAATAATGGTGATGTAGATGCTGTAAAGAAATGCAGGAATATTTCCATAATTGTCAGTGGAGGATTTGGTTGTGGTAAAACGATCACCGTATGTGCACTATTGTGGAGTTATCGAAACTATGGTCCACAATTAATTGTTTGTTCCACTAGTGCACTTTACCGATGGAGGTATGAGTTAAGAAAGTTTGTTGACTTGAATGTTACGATGTATGCAGGAGGTGGTTGTTTTGATGACATGAAGTGTAAGGCGTCCGATGTTGTGCTTTGCCACTACGATTCGCTATTGGAGTTAAGTGGTAGGCGCAATCATTCGTCGTCAACTAGTCAAACAAGTCTCGACTTTGCATCCATGATACTTGACCTACGCCATCCATGTTCGACGACACCTGATAGTGAGTCAATAGTGAACGTTAAGTGGTGGATTGCCTTGAATAGATTTGTTACAACATGCTCAGATGATATGAAACGCCTCTTAATCGAGCACACGGACGTTCCACAAAGCTGCATCCTCCATACACTTTCCAGTACTACTGAAGCAACAAGACGTGATGACGAATTGTTGGCAATGAAAGTCGCATTTATTTACCATCCAGCAATCTTCTTTTCTGAACAAGTCTCTGTTGGGAGGAAGGTCATTTCATGGGCTAAGTGTGAGTCTAAAGATCAGTTGACAACAGACACGAGTGCACACAATAAAATTGTTGACTTGTCTTCATTTCGATATAGATCTGTGCTAGTGAAATCGTTGAAGAATATTTGCGATCCACTTGTAAATGTGATGCGTGTTGATGATGACCAAGTCGACTGGTCAGACAAATTTGCTTGGGAACTGCATATGTGTCCATTGACGAAACTGCAACAAGATGCTTACAACAAAATGATTTCCACTGTTGGGGGCTCGGATGATGAAATTGTAGATGGTCTAATCAAAATGCGAAAGATATGCATTTATTCGAGTATCGATCAATTTGTGGCCAACTTGTTGGCTCCCATCTACTGTAATGGCCTCAAGAATCAGGATAGTGTCTATGGAACAAATATTATGCGAAGTTCTAAGAAATGGTTAGAACCCAACATTGACATTGCTAGAAACATAATGAAGAAATCATCGAAGATGACGAGACTGCTCAGCGTTTTAATCAATGAGTGTGGCTTTGATGTTGCAAGCAAAATCGATCTTTTTGAAACTCTCGACGAGGAAATGGTATTTGACGAAGGACCGAAGAAGAATTCAAAGGTGCTTATTCTTGCGACTCTTGTGGAAGCACAGCTTCTCACGTCGTACTTCTTGGCTGCAGTTGGACTGCACCATGAAGTATTGGTTTCGGCTGATGTCTCCCCTGAGGGAGAGCACGAATCGGCATGGACTTGGAGTCAGGACGTTATATCCCAATTTAACAATTCATGCGTCGGAAGTAAATCACTTCAAGTTATCATATCATCTCCCAAGACTCTTTCGTCGCATAATGTCGGAGTTGCTGCTGTTTCTGCGGGTACAGTGATCAGCATAGACGAGGATTGGAGTGGTCGCGAAGCGTCGCACATTAAGTCAATTATATCGAAATTGCACAGGCATGAGCTACGAGCGTCGACGGAGCTAGTGTCATCTTCTTCAAACTCTCCGTTGAAATTAGTGAAACTTGTATGTCAAGACACTTGCGAAGAGACATTTATAGTTGATGGTTGTATTCAGGCGTCGGTCGATGGCGTCGAGGAAAGAAGCAGTGATAAGGGTGGGGTATCCAACGCGACAGTGCGAGTCGACAAGACTGCGCTTCTACCGTCAAAGAAACGTGGGAGAGCACAAAAGAAGTCGTTATCACTAGAAACCGCCGAAGTGGCCTCGCCTGCATCATCTAGACAAACACAACGCACTCCAGTCACAAATCAAACGTGCAACTGTGCAAACAGCAGGTTGTCTCCTGTTTTATTTAACACCGAGGATCGCATATGTTGCCTGTCGGTTGCTATTACAGGCCAATTGCCTGGAGTCAGCCTGAAACTACGGTCCATTGTGGCAAGCAAAAGTAATCATGCCGGTAATGCCATTCGACGCTACATAAACTCGTTCAGAAAATCGTCATCGTATATACCATACGGACGATACGATAAGCCATCAATCGTGTTAGATGCAATTTCTGGCGACGATAGATCAAGCAGGGATGTGTCGGGAACAAGCGTCAAGAAAGTAGCCACATACGATAATAATGCTACATTGCTTATTTATCGGGTTCCTGATAAGGAAAGAAGACAGCGACAGGGTGATGGTCTATACAATGAATGCGACAATGACTTGGAGCATAGCATCTACTTGCTTGGTTATTCGTTTTTCGCCAACAACACAATGTATGGCGGAAGTCAAGGATGTGAGCCTGTGGCCTACATTCCAGAATTCCTTTCGGATCTACTAGCTGATGAAGGCAAATTAAGTCACTCGAAGAAGAGATTATCCGACAACAACCCCAACTGTGTCAAGCGAGTAAGAATCTCCACTGTTGAAACAAATAGACACTCTAACCGGGACTATCGAAATGAGTACGGTAATACTGAGCTCTCTTTTCATAGAGGACTACTTGCGTCCGATCTATCCGGTGCAACGTCCTGTCAACATAGGACTTCATTGAATAGTATGATAGTGATAACTCAAACGAAGAAGAAACTGAAATCAAAATGCAAATCGTCTGGAGCCGGGACAATAGCTAGGCCCAATCCATCGCTTTTGGTAGAAACGAGTAACGTGCAAAACCTTTCGGACTCTGTATATTTTAAGACTGAGCAACTGTTCACGCAAATGTTTCCATTGAGGGAAGGCATCAGATTCACAATCACTGCATCGTCAATGGGGCGGATTAGGTTTTACAGCCGTTTGAATGATCTTGTATCAAATTCTTTCGCCATGTCACTAGCAGCCAGCACACAAAATAATGAAGTTGTCTTGCTTGGAACGCTTCCACGCGTTGACGTGGAAGTTGTACTCCCAAAACGAGAGTACCTCAGTCAATTTGCTCATGGCGCGAGATCAGATCTACTACCAAAGGAAACACTGAGGGAAAGGGAGAGAGATAATTTTGGTGTGCCTTGGTCCGACCAAGAGGACTTGGCTCTTCAGCATTCTGTTTTGCGGTATGGTGATAACTGGCATTTGGCATCTAATGCTGTCTCGTCCGGGAAAACTTTCTGGCAGGCGGTGTTTGCAGATGGAAGGGATTACATGGGAAGACCGAAGCAACGTTCAGCTGCGCAGTGCCAGAATCGTTGGAAGATACTTGATGCCAGCAAATCTCAAATCCAAGTTTCTCCTTCGCCTCAGATGAGTGATACCGATATTAATTCACTGTTTGTGGATCAGGCTGATGATATATGGTTAAAAAATCAATCGAAGCCAGAATCTGAACGATACACCTTTCCGATATGGATTGAAAAAGCAACTGACTTACCACCACCGCCGCCTATGTCGGAAGCGAAACGACATGAAGTTCTTGCACGGGTTCGACGACTCAATGAGTTGTCAAAGCAACGCATTATTCCCAAGGAGAAGCCTGTAACTATTTCTGATTATGTTCACCCATCTCACGCTGAAGCAATTCAGGCAGCTAGAGCAAGTATGCTTGCAATGACGAATGGAATTGCTCCTCCGAGACAAGATATGTGGCCTTTGGAGCTACTTGAACTCCGCGAGAAGCATAGACAAAGTCTTGCGAAAGGGTCGACGCATACACACTCACAATCAACCAATCAGCATCTATCTGCACCATATCATTCCCCACCACCTCATAAGAATGCTGGGCAAATGCCAGCAAGTCCACCTGCCGAGAACCATGCGCCTCAACAAAAGAAAAACATGACAACACTTCTACATGACTCCTCTACATAAAACTAATCTATTCAGTATAAAATGCACTCATCTATTCAGTATAAAATGCAAACAAATAATAGTACAATAACCATTCAATTATCATTATATAGAATTAATAATAACATTCGTAAAATCTAATTTCTTGTGGTCGCAATGGTATCGTTGTCGCCAGGATAGATCGTACAAGTTCTATTTAGTCTCGATCGACCTCGTTTGTTCCTTCTTACTCTTGAGAGAACTTCATCGACTGTTTCTCGCATTTTCACTCGATGCTTTTTGGACTCCTCAATCGGAATTGCTTGGACAGGATGACGATAAGACATTGAGGTTGAATCTCCACGAAACCTTAAGACTTTTGACACATGCATCCGCACATGGATTGTTCCAGAACTGTCAGTGACTAGCCCTCCCTTGCTGAATAAGCTCACATGAGCATCCTTGATCAACTCGCCTTCATTGTCCGAAGTAGGAATGGGGTCGTGTGATTCAATCTCGCTTAGACATGATCCTCCCAAATAGTAATCATGCATTCGGCCTCGCGTTTGGCTTATACCTGGGCAAGAAATCGGCTTCCACGTCGGAACGAATACCTCGTATGTCCCAGGCTCTGTTGGAATGGTGACAGTCCCAAATCCAGCGAGGGATGTTAGCCCAAAATTGTGCTTGAAGTATGCACGTAACTCAAGGAGAAGAGGGTTGGCATCATCTTGTGCCAACTGAGCGCCCTGAGTATTGTAGAGTAGTGAAAATTGATGATTGAAATGATAGACACTACCACTGAACACTTTTGCTGACGTAATTAAAGCTAGTGGAACGATCGACAATAAAACACTCAACAAGAACTCATCCCCGGTATCGCCAAGGCATAGCAGTAAAGCCTTCGTAGGATGGTATCATACAAAGAGATTTAATGAGATTACGACTCAAAGTAAACGAGAAGACAAGTCTTGACTTACGAATATAACGCAAATGAATGCAACAGCAAAGTGAGTCGCAAATTCTAAACATTCGCTAACCAAATAACTGTCGACATTTGCTGTACCACCCCTAAGTATCTCCGTCTTCACTTTATCTCTGGACTTGAGCACTCTATACCGTAAAACAATAGACGATCCGAGGGGCATGCACAGCAACATATTCGACACAGCGAATCCATCAACGGAAACAATGTCGATCTGTGCTTGATTTGTCCAGTTCCCTTCATCTTCGTACATGCAATCGAAGGCGTCAAATTCTTTACGAATTAGATCTCGACGTTCAGAAATGGACTCTTGCATGAGAGAGTTTTGCTCTGCGAGCACGATTTCAATGTCATCACCTATTGTCCGAATTCCTTTTCGCTCTATCGAATACTTGTACATTGATTTGTTCAGCGCAAATGAGTAAGCCTTCAAGAGTGGCCCATTAATGATAACATCATCAATACTCCTCGTGCTCAAGAATATTGCACTGTCGTCAGCATTTTCGTTTTCAATCTCACTCAACGCAGGACACGCATATAGGAGGCCTGTGATTGGATATAGTTTCATCACGCACAGCACTACCTCACAAAACTCAGTCGCTGCACCGATTACCATCACCACACACGATTCTTCTCGTAGCTTTCTATCGTTCAATTTTGCCAGTTGGGGAGGATGATTATTCAGAGACGTTGCGACCCTCAACATAAATCCATGTTCATCGTCGCAAGGTATGGCCTCTGCGTGGGTGTAAGTGAAGACACATACTTCGTGATTGTCGTTCTTTGCAATTGAGGACTCGACTCCTTCTCTTGGCAACTTTTCTTGCCACGCAATATCCTTACAAAGGTCATTCGTCGCCGACACCTCGCCAACGTGTCGTAGAGTAACACGGAATGAAAGTCCGTCAATCTCCTTCGGAGAAAGGTGATAGTAGGACGGTAATTCGTTTGTCGTCATTGGAGCAGACGATGTTATTTCTTCGTTTCAAATTAAATTCTCAACGAAGAAACTTCGGGCCAAGGACGCTTTGCGGTTGTTGGATTCCTCACGCGTCGCTGTATAGTCACCCATAGAGGAGCCGACAAATCATGCAACTAAAAAATGACGACGAACTTACAAGTGATGAGGCACGACGGTTGGAAAGTGTCTTTGGTGACGATGAGTTTTGCCAACTCATGGCCGAATATGCCAATGAGCTGGCCGATCCAAAGTATAAAGAAGAGCAAGAGGCATACCTTGCACTACTCGAAACGAATAACGAATTGCCCAGTGGAAAGGTCCTCGTTTGGCCGTCGAGTGGCTTTGTTGTAAAGTGTATGCATAAAAAACGACGTGAGACCAACGGTAGTAGTGGACGTAGCAGCAGTAGTAAATTGTTTCTAAATATTGTCTACTCTGACAAAGTCGCTGAACCGGCGGAGCAACAACAGCTGGAAGGCACAAAGTGGTCGGTACCCTACGCCCTTGGACCTGTACGCATGGAGCTCGACAAGTCGGGTAGTACTCTCATCCCTACGTTTGATTGTTGCTTCCATCCCCTAAGCTTACGACACGCTCATGCAAATAAGAAATTCCTGAATCTACTCATCGACATTGCCAAGGACGCCGTAATGACTGCATTCACAACATCTGGCGATGAGGTCGATATCCTTGATGGCTACACGATCCTACGGGGTGTGTCATACAAGACTGGTAAGCCAAGAGCTCTGATGATGATAATGATGCCCAACGAACTTGTTGCTGAGAAAGTTGAGGACATGAATGTTATCCAGCCGACACCACAAGACGTGGAAGAATCAAGCAATGTTCCCCCGGAGACGATGATCACTAACGAAATTCGAATTCCAAAGTATAAGATTGTGGAGCAACATGCATTCAACATTGCCGAACCTACCTTGACGATGACGCAAGCAACGAGTCAAAAACCAAGTCACCTGGTTGTTACAATTTATCTTGATACAACGACCAAGTCGGTCGACGAAATCAATCTCCAAGTACATGAGAGGGAGTTGACTATCACACCCAATGACGAGGACAACAATGTTGATGATTTGTTGCAACCTTCTTGTCGGTATAAGCTCAATGTGATACTACCCTACCCCGTTGACGAACGTAAGGGCAATGCAAGCTTTGATACGAATCGCAGTTTACTTATTGTAACACTGCCAGTAGTCGCGTAGATGTGTGTGTATGTGTATGTGTTGTGATGGGGACGAGAGACTACGCTCGTCAGTCCCTTCCCTCTTTTACATGTGTCTCGTCAATAGTCAAAACTAACACAAAGCCTGATGGAGAAGTAGTGTCAACCCCTCTTTTTTTCCATGGTCTCCATAATTTGACGACGAATATATCCTCCACACACGTCCACAATATATATGCTTATATTGTTTTAAATTGTCGGTATATGTAGTCATTGAACACAGGACACAGTCTCGGCCACTCAAATTCGTTCGTAGAAGGATAGCACCTGCAAAAAAATCATCCTCACGTCGTTCGTCGTCAAAGGAGGACAAATTCGACCACCGCGGATAGCGAGGTCATATGGTGGTAGAGGCATGTAGTATCTAGTGGTCGTACCATACGATCATCGTGGGAAATACAGAAGTGCAACAAACCTCTCTACATAGACTGTCAAAATGGTACATACCTGATATTTTTTTCGTATCTTACTATCTTCTTTCTACGACTTCTATTCTACTGTCTTCTTTCTACGACTTCTTAAGCTACTTATCCTCTTCCTCGTCCTATTCCGCCACTTGTATCACAGTGCAAGTCTTCATGTGTTGCCTTTGGTTGGTAACCCGGTTTATAACTAAATCCTGGGCTTCTCCCTCAATGATTGACTGGCCTTCTTCCTTATGCCATTCCCTAGCACCTTGTACCATAACCCATCCGGTCCCTTTGCAAGGAAACGACGATTCTCAGCCTTCATACAATCAACCAACACTACTGAGACCTTGTATTTTTCCTCCTTCGAGTCACCACAAGCCTCATGCGAAGGTGCTAATTCACGTGCCTTCTCTTGAAAGTGAACGTTGCCAGGGTGTTTGTTAATATCACCACCACGTCCAAAGGTATGTTGTCTTCGGTTGGCTCAATTGGAGTAGAAAAGTCAATGACCAGTTCTGGCTTCTTTTTCTTCTTCTTCGTGGTTGATGGGGCTATCAATTGATTTTCCTGAACATCAAGTTAGGGTTAGGGATCATGTTTTTTGGGAGCAGGGTTTTCATCGCGGAGAGAGAAGTCCACGTAAGTAGAAGTTTTCACTCACCCAGCCAGCATTCGTGAGGGAAAGACCATATCTTCCAAACGACTCACGTTTTTGGGAGCAGGGTTACACGATGTATCTCTACCACTTGCTGCGAACCACTCACACTTACTGGGAATGGTAATGTCGCTTGGAACATTTGTAGTCGGCGATTTGTTGCTTGTTGCAGCAACCAACCTAACAAGTGTAACAGAGTCAATGTCCACTGGTTCATGATCTTCCAAGAAATTTACTAGAATAGGAGTATCATCAAACACAGATGTGTTGACGGTCGCCACTGTTTCATCGTGGTTGTTGGTCAATGTGGTATCCCTTGCTAAGTCACCAGCTGAAATGCTCTGATCAGTACTGCTTGTAATGTTTGCCCGTTCAAGCGAGGCTGTAAGAGCTGCCATGTCGGCATTTTTTAGTTTACGCCATAGATATAGATATTTCGCCAACAATGAGGACGAGGTTGCCTCCGGAATATTTGGGTTGTCCTCATCATAGTGGCCATCGTCACCGTTATAATCATCATCGTCATAATCGTCATCTTCATCGTCCTCAATGGCATATTCATATCCCTCATTATCGCAACTCACCTCGCGACACACTGCCATCCAATCATACGATAGATCCTCGTCGGTTATTCCCGGGCTCTTTAAAGATTCCTCACTCATTAGGTGCATTAGGGATCTACCACTGAGACTCTGGAGAGAAAGGCAATTGTTCATCCCTGCCCCTACATTTGTTGGTGGAGATGAGTTATTGGCAGTCTTAGTACGAAGGGTGATGATTGGAGCATGGCTTTTCCCATCACTTGACTTGGCAGTCCTCGCCTTGCCACGGGCAGCAAACCACTCGCGTGGCCGCAATGGTACCCCAGTCGGAACCTGAAAAGAGTTTGCACCCGTTTCACTTGCTTCATCAAACTGCTGCATGATCAATCAATAATGGCAAGACCACGTTGGCATTAAACCCCGTCGTAGTAATCACCCAATCTTCTTCGGCATCATGTCTTGGTCGAGGTATTTGCGCACTCATGTCTCCGGCGTCGGCGTCGGAAAGACTTGGTGATGTAAGTGTCGAAATGTTTAACGCTGCTGCTGCCAACTTCTTCGACGATGATGACAGTGCAATTGACAATAATGTTGCATCATCGGCTGTAGAAGCAGCTTTGCTCCTACCAGGACATCGGTTGCGTAAACGCGTCGGTGACGTCGCTCAATCAAACGCCGACTCAATGGCGATCTACGCAAACACGCGTTAGATCTGGGGCATGATACAATCGAATCGTTGCTCAGCTCATTGTTTGATTCCGATTCAGATTCGAATTCTAGCAACAGTCATGGTGTTAGAACATTTGTTGAGCCACGTAATGGAAACTTGGTATTGTGCACATCGTCGACATCATACCCTACGAAGCATCAGGCTCAATCTCTGGCACCGTTAGTGAGAATGGTCCAAGTTCGATGTCCAGAAGATGATAATAGAAACAATATGATGATACATACTGGTTCATCCTACGTTCGTATACCATTGAGTGTCGGTCCTGGCAAGCTACCACGATATACATCCGAATTACTCGGATCGGCATTACGCGTTGAGAGGCCTCATCACAAACAAGATACATGATGGGAGATGAATTTGATGCATACGTTTATGATTACGATGAGAAGGGTGACAACGGGTGTCCGTTGTTAACACTCACACCAGAGGATGAATCGCGTCGCATCCTTCGTGGTCGTGGCGGTGGTGCTCTTCGAGCAGCATTATCTAGTTCTTCTACTGCAGAGGCTTTTGCCCGAGATTGGGACAATGCATTTGCCGAAACTGGAAACAATAATGTGGTAAATGATGGATCAAGTAGTGACTTACGAGAATTGAGTGATTTGAAAATCGGTGATGGGCCATATAATGCCAACATCGTTGCCATTTCATCTCGATCTGGTGCCCTGTTTGTTGATGTTGGTGTGGGTAGGAGACGTGGCAAGAAATATGGAGGAGGAGGTGGTGGCGTTATTAAAGTCTTGGGCATGTTAAGATTTGACGACATTAATAGTGACGAAGTTGACGACAGTGATGAAGATGTTGATAATACCGACACTGCCGAGAAGATTGATGACGACGATTTTGATGACGAGTATGCCAACGACGTTGATGTTGTGCCGGGGGATGAAATCCAGGTTTACATCAAGGCTGTGTCTACGCAGTCTGGACGCTTCATGGTCACTTTTGATCCATCCGTGGGAGATATAAAGGCAAAGGATCGAAAACGCGAGAGGCAGGCAGATAAACGAAAGGAATGGCTACTGTCAAAGCAATTGACTGAAGAAGATCATGGTGATATACAGACATTAGTAGGAAACGTGTACGATGGCATATAGTCAAGGCCAAATCTAAAACTGGCGATTGGTACTATGTTCAACCTTTGTGCATAGATGGAGAAATCGTAGAAGATGGACAATCAGCCATGCCAGTGGGTATTGCAAATTTTCCCTCACAAGAAG
>Ga0247843_1005060_pt1 | contig 18808 bp, 14 predicted proteins | sample LaCruzMarch2017__FD_192420 | JGI IMG/M metagenome (GOLD analysis project Ga0247843, IMG submission 192420) | Freshwater microbial communities from meromictic Lake La Cruz, Castile-La Mancha, Spain - LaCruzMarch2017_8m | ecosystem: Environmental > Aquatic > Freshwater > Lake | place: Spain...
ATATATTATATATATATATATATTATATATATATATTCATTGTTAGATGTATACTTTATCAGCAAAATACAAAGAATACAAATATATATATATGAGTGTTTGAGTACTTACTTCATGAATGAAGACGATCGTGCATATGATGTTAATGTATTAGGATGCAGACAATGTACGCCCGGTGCCATGTTGGGACAACCACGTAATGATTGACGTTGTTGTTGTTGCTGCTGCTGCTGTTGTTGTTGTTGTTGTTGGCTATTAGAGGATTGATCACCACCACTACCAAGGGAATAACCGGATGAGAGTAAATTTTCACCAAGTAACCAATTATTGTTACTCCCATCATTGCCAATGTTATCATAATTGTTGTTGTTGCTGTTGTTGTTGTTGTTTGTGGAGGGGCGGTTAATGGTCGCAGCAATACTTGCATGACAAACTTCTTGTTCATTCTCACTTAAACTCTCTGCACTTGCTTGTTGTTGTTGTTGTTGTTGTCGTCGTCGTCGTCGTCGTCTTCGTCTCGTATGCTTGACAATGACTGTATCCTCTCGCCATTGTTGTTGTTGTTGTTGTTGTCGACGTTGTTTTGACATTGATGCGGATATAGAAAAATGACGAAAACGATGCGATCGACGAACGAGCGTACACACTGCACCATCAACAATGCTATCGAGTGATTCACGTGCGATGGATAATGACACTATTTTATCATTGGCGGTGGTATTTAATTTCTTTTTATAGATATTTGTTGGTAATGAAGAATTATTGATTGATGCATCGGAAGCGTTTGTTGTTGTTGGTGGTTGTGTTTCTGCTGCTGCTGCTGCTGCTGTATGCTCTATTCGCTCTTTGCTGCTGCTGCTGCTACCGCTGAATTGTTGCTGCGTATTGCTATCCTCGTCACCTTCTTTACTACAAATTCGCCTTCTTTGTCGTCGTCGTTGCTGTCGACTATTCTCCTCCTCCTCCTGATTATTCTGAGCAGCAGACTGTATTAATGATAATGTAAATGGTGCAATAATGACACGTTTCATCATTTGATAATGCACCCAGTCCTGCTTTGATATTGTTGTTGTTGTAGTAGTAGTGTCAGTATTATTACTATTACTACTATTACTACTAGTTTGCATGATAATATCATTTCCACAAAGACTACGACCTTGCTGTCGTCGTTGTTGTCTCCCCCCCCGCTTTCTTTTCCTACCACCACCAGTGCAGTCAGTCCTCCTTTGTCCGACATTATTATTGACTTTGCTAACTTTGATATCCCCTCTGCGGCTATCGTCATTGCTTTTGTCATTGCTGTTGTCGTTGTTGTTGTCATTGCTGCTCAGCACCCCTTCATCTTGAAACTGTCCATCATCCATTATTTCTTCGGAAGCAGCGAGAAGAGGAGGATTACTGTTGTCGTTGTCATTGTTGTTATTGTTATTCGATGCTGCTGCATTGTAATTAATTCGTTTTCTCTTTCTGCTCGACTTCGTCGCCTCCTTACAATTATTACTCCCGCCACAATCCTCCTCCTCGTAGTACGACGCATGTCGTGGCGTCGCTGCCGCTGCCGCCGGGGATGGCTTTAGAAGATCGTCACCATCCCGCCCGCTTCGCGCCATTGCCAATCGACCGGACGTCTGCGTCGTATTACGAAGCTGGAGGTAGTGTGGCAGGTAATACCCCCGTAACCCGCGAATAATTATACCGTCATTGCTGTTGCTGCTGCTGTTGCTGTTGCTGTTGCTGGTGGTGGCTGTGGTGATGTTATGTGTCCCTAACGCCCGTTGGACGATGGCAGGGATCATCATCCTTTGATTTTGGTAGAAATGGAAAATAGACACACATACACTAGATAAATACATACATACATACATACTTATGCAATCAAGGTCTGGCGTCAGAAATATGAAGGATGATGATGGGGAGGATGCATGTGGGAGTTATGCAGCAGCAACAACAACAGAACATGGGATGATGACAATGACAATGAGAAATAACAAGGGACAATGATGAGTAAGAGTGATGAGAGAGATGTGCTACAAAAGCGCTATAAGGTAGTAATTGATTCTGTTTCATAAATTAATATTGACTACTCCTCATAGCCTCAGTTGGATGATTCTCATCTGGACTCATTGACAAACAATATTGTCCTGTCATTGTCAAAAGTATCATCATCATTGTCATTTATTTTATGTTTATTTTACAACACAATTATTGTTGTTGTCCCCGCTGCTGTGCGAAACCCTGCTAAGTGCTGTTCTACGACCTTTCTACTACACAAAAATAATTCTTTTACCAAATACCGCGTATCAGTTCCTTCATCTCCACCTGGAATCATTGTGTCACAGCATTGCCGGTATCATCCTTTTCGCTTCATCATTCGTAGCCGTTGTTGTTTGACGCTGTCGTGTCATCTCGCCTTATCGTCAGTTAGTTAGTTACTTAGTTTATTCATACGCTGCCATGAAGGCTCAGTGTGTTGAGTGGTTTCTATTGCTAAAAAAATACTCAAAAGTCATTGGGTCTAGAATCCTCTGAGCCAGTTCGTCATTGTGAAACCATTCATGACAAGTCATCCTGGTGGATGCTGATGAGGCATGTGTACTCCAACCTGGGAGTACTGGTATATAATAGTTGATCAATTTCCATTTTCAATTCCAATTTCCAATTCAAATTCAGTCAAAGTCTTTCCTTGAGGTATTCGTTCGCATTGTTGAGTAGTTTAAAGAATTCGGATGCTTCCTCTGCTGTGAGTCCTGTGATAGCTGGGTTGATCTTATCTTGTCCGTATTTCATCTTGGCTTCTATTTCGGATGCACCCAATCCTAGGTGGAGGATTTGTCATGATGCTCCTATGCTGCGCCCTATCATTTCACATAGTTCAGGATTGTTGAGCCATAAAATTGGGTCATATATTCGTTTGGCAGGTTGGGAGGGAGGAGCTGGTTGTGGTTGTGGTTGGTTTCTGGGTGGTGGTTGTCAAGGTGGTAGCGCAATTCTCCACTTTCAGCATTGTCTTGATTGTTGTCGTGTTCATCTTCATTGTCATAGTTGTTGGATTCATATTTGTTGGTGGTGTTGGCATGTCGAGCTTGCCATGAAGGTCGAAGGTCGAGGGTCCCATTCCCCATTCTTCTGGTTGTGCTGGAAGTGGAGTTTCAGGGTGGCAGGGTGGGTAAGGCAATCGATTAACTGATTCCAGCACTTTTTGTTTGAAGCTTCATAGATCCAATGTTTGAGAGATCAATGCGTTTTAGTGGGATATCAATGAATAGGAGGTGTAGGTTCTTGGCAATGCAGTTCTTTTCAGTCGTTTGTCTTCCAACTCGTCGTGTTTCATTGCAGCATGACGTAAACATTCTTCTTGCATCTTAGTCATTTGGTCCTCGTATTAGTTTTCCAATGTAGTCGAGCTGTCGTGCTGCAATCATATTCTTGACACAGGGCATTGCATAGAAGGTGGTACATACTTCTTCGTTTCTTATCTTCTTGTCCATTGACCTGAAACATGGATATTTCCAGGATGCTTTTGTGTAAGAAAACTTCAAGTTTGTCAAGTAAGGACTGTTGACAATCAATTCAGAGAGGAGAAAGAGATAGACAAATATCTAGTGGGTGGAATCAGGACAAGAACTACTTTGCCTCTTATACAGTTCATAGAAGGACTCACAATTACTCTGTTATGTCAGTGGTGTTTGTTGTTGTGCGAGAGTGAGGGCAGTGCCTTTCCTCTCTACAAAGGACCTAGTTCTTCTCATTCTACTTTTGTTACAGAGCTACATAAATATAATAGATATAGATGTATAAAGCTGACAATGTTGTCACAACAAAATGATACATACAAAAGAGACAAGCGAATCGACTGCATATTTCCAAACCGCTGCAACCAAAGCACACACACACACCCATCCCTCCAGATTTAATGTCCACCTACTTCCTTTAGAATATATACCCTCACAACTACTTCCTCTCTACACTTCAATAATAGCACGTGGAGAATAACCAATCAAACTTTCAACCTCCCAATCAACAAACCTATTCATGTATCTAATATACTCATTTGGGAGTACTCTCTTCTTGGTTAAGATCTTTGGTGCTAGCTGACGACGTTGGCGTTGACGAATCGATGGTCGTTGTTCACTACTCTTCGTTGTTGTTGTTGTTTCCAACCTTGCATCCTTCTCCTCACCATCCAAGTCTACAATCCTACCATAAATTGGTTTACACTGTGCTCTTAATCCCGATGCCTCCTCAATATCGCGCAGTAGTGACTCAGTACCATTAGCTTTTAGGAACTCGAATCGGTACGGCAGCAACGCTCGACAGCCTTTATAGTTGGCCACGCCCAGGTGATTTAAGATCTTATCCCGCCGTAGGTCAAGGATGCTACTAAAGCCTATCTCAGACCCATCGTGCTTATACTCGTACTTGTACTCGCCTAGACCACGTAACATGGGTGCATCCTCAACGGAACATGGTGCCGCGTCGACGTAGCGATAATAGTCCATACAAATGGCATCTTCACCACCCTTTACTTGTACTACCTCGTTATCTTTCTTGCCACGTCGTCCAAACCAGGGTGTTGTAACAAATTCCTTCCATTGCATACGATCGGCCACCTCCCACCACCATGGTTCATCTTCCATATTATTATTATTACCATCACTAGCATTCGTTGCCTTGTACAGATGATTATCACTAGCATTCGTTGCCTCCTTCTCCTGTACGATCACACGACCCACCTCGCGTGTGTAATTTGGCTTAAAATGCAAATGATCATGTGCGTGATGTGGTTCCCAACGCATGGCATCGACCCAATCGATTGGGTCACGGAACATGGCAACAACGATTGCCGAATCGGGTGGCGAGATAGTGTCCTCTTGGAACCAATGCTTGTAACGTGTATATTCATTGTTAACCTGTGGGTATAGGTGGTGTATTGAGAATGGCGATATATATATATATGAGTTACACAAAAGGAGGGATAACATACAGCAAAATGGTATACTTACGATGACTCGATCACCAAAGCATTCGTCGAGATGATCAGTAATCCAATTAGTCCCGCTGTGACGTTCGCCGAGTAATACAATCCTCTCAATTGGCGTATCCGTTTGCTGCGGCGGCGGTTGTTTCTTCGTCACTGCAGTTGTTGTTGCTTCAGCGCTCCTAGCGACAGCTTGGGTGTTGCCGCCGGCGCCTTTATTAGATGCTGACAGGATGGCGTGGTCACTGAACTTGGATTGGGCAGCAGCCGCGATGGCAGGAGGAGGAGCGTCTACAGTACCCGGATTTCCAATCGATGATGATGGTGCAATTTCATGCGATGCTTCATGCGAGGAAAAGTTGACCTGCACAACCGATCCGGAATCAAACTGCATCCCGCCAATGAAACATAGGATCGCCACGCTCAATAGCTTGAGGTTCTGTCTCATCGTCGTACTGCTTGGTAGCAGGATGTTGTCGCCGGCGTTGGGTGAGCGTAAGTTCCCCCTACTGCTATTACTTAGACTGCGGGTCAGCGGCAAGTTCATGACAGGACCTTTCATTTATCAGCAGAAGACTTCTTTATTGTTAGAATATGTTTTGCATTCATTCAAACGACAAAAAATTGATTTACTCGCACCTCTCACCACTCAATACATCATCAGCGAAGCGCAGTAGCGATAGCGAGGAGTAATAATGAGGAGTAACGGTGGGAAGTGGTGAAATGCATTCGAAATACGCGAAAGGAAATGCGTTTTCGGCTGCACTACTAATAAAAGTAGTATGGTCCCAACCCTGAGAATAAGAACAGAAGAAGCCTTCGACATCAACAACCAAACAACAAACCAAAAACTACATACATGATGGCGGCAGCCGCAGAGGGAACGAAGACAACGACGAAGGTAGTTCGAGTCCCCCGAAAGCAACTCCAACGTGTCGATGACCTATTAGCACGAGGATACGAAGGCGATAGTCAAGCGGAGACTGCCAAGGAAAAATTTGCATGGCTATTCTTCATAATGGTATTATTTTATATTTCCTTCGAAATATTTAATCATATGTTTGGTATACGCGATGCGCCGGATAGTATGGTCAGGCCCAAGTTAAAGAATCCATTGGTAAAATGGATGAAGACTGGAAAATTATTTGGCGACGAAGAATTCTAAAAGAGGGACGCATACGCCAATAATTCTTAATGTGGGCTACGCTGGCGAGTGGTGTGTGTGTGTGTGTGTGTGTCAGTGTGTTTGCGATAATTGGGTGGGTGGGGGAGAGACAGGAGAAGGGAGAGATTTTCTTAAATTAGTATATTGATCAAGTCATTTCAGTAAGACTTTTTTGACAATCAATATAATTAACAACAAACAACAAATGCGGTCTCACAACTGTACAGGGAATGTTCTCTACGGTTGAAGGTTGACAATATTTATATATAATTATACTCATGAAGGGAAAACAATTCACAATTAACTTGAAACAAAGATTCTCCAATGCATGTATACGTAGACACACGACATTTCCCACACGGCTCTTTTCATCCATGTGAATGAGCTGTTATACAACAATATCTTTTGCACCAGCTGCGTGCGCATCATCATCGTCGGCAGCACTAGCACCATCGTAATCAACATCAATCACGTCTTCTTCTTCTGTAATACTACCACCACCCTTTTTTGTCTTATTAAATTCTTCCCGAATCTTACGCTTCACGATATCCCCCACAGCCCACGCGGCATTTAAACTCATTTTACTTATATCTTGTGTGGCTTTATTCATAGCCTTACCGGTAGGACTGCCTGCCAATCCCTTAACATGATCATTGACAATACTTGCACCCTTGCGCAAACGTTCAATTGACTCTTGTGTCTTGTGTACGGCCCGGTTGTCAAATGTGGGACAATAACTTAGTAGTTTGCCATTATTATCAGTCTCGAATACATCAATTATTGTCATGGTCACTAGATCACCAAAGTCAAAGTCTGCACAACTTTCATCATTGTTGCTACTGCTGCCATCAAAAATATCCGATGACGACAATAATGACGGAGGAGATGAGGTGTCCTCCAAAGTAGTAGAGACGACAAGTGCTGCCGGTGTTATTGTTGCCGGTGTTGTTGCTTTCATCTCCTCCTTCTTGTGTTGGAATGAGAATTTATTCATCCAACGCCACACGACACGATGTGCGGCAGTAACTCTATATCGTCCACCACTAATCCGCATAACCGTCACGCCCGGGGGATCTATACTATTCTCATGATCCCCCCCGGGCATTAATGCCAGCCAACGTTGGAATAATTGACATACAGCAATTATACTACCACCGCCGGCGGCCTCTAATTCGATCCCGGTCGATCGTTCGATGCCGAATAATTGATTGGCCGTATATGCCTGCGGTAATACCACCTCGGCATCCGAGGCAAATATTTGTATTGGTAATGGTGGTACTAGTTTGGATTGATTCTCGTAATAGTTGTTGTTGTTTGTTGGTCGTGCTATATTATTCGTTCCCGTTGCTACTTCATCCTTCGTTTCATCCTCGCCATTATTACGAGTAGTAACGTCGTTATTATCATCTGTCATGACCGTGGCGGTATCGAATTCATGTTCAAATGATGTCATCCCATCACCCACCCCTATTAATTCTTCTTCGCTATAGCTTGGTCGTGATGGATCGATGCCTTGATCGACCTTCGTTTGCCATTCGGCCGCCTCGGCGAATAGTTCCGGATGACTTAGCGCGTACAGCAATTTACGATGCATATCAATGATTGTGGGCGTGGCATCCTCATCATGTTGCCGTTGCTGTTGGTCGTATTCGTCATGATGTCTTCGTAATTCTTCATACCGATCATTGTCATCATTATTAATCGTCTGATGATGCTGCTGATGCTGGTAGTAGTATTCGTCCACCATGGATAATCCACCGCCTGCAGCTGCATACCTCTGTTGCTGCAGCAACGCAGTGCCCTCCGGATCAGCATTATAGCCAGGACTACTAATACTATCACCACCACTTGTTGCCACACGTGGGGGTGTAACGATGCTATATGCCAAACTATCACTGCCAAACGACTGGGCTTGCAACACTTGCATTGATGATGATGATGATGATGATGATGATTCAGTATTCTGCTTGGTTTGCATTTGTTTTTGTAAATTCTGTACCAGTTCTTTCTCTCGACCAGTGTATGCAGCCAGCATCTTATCTCTTTTTTCTTGATTAATGGCAAGGGCGTCACATAGTGTTGTGATTTGAGTCGTGTATTGCTGCTGCTGCTGCTGCTGAATCGTCGATGGCAGAAGCTGGTTTTCCCGTTGACGTGTTTCCATCCTACGCGCAGACGCCAAAACTGCCTTGACTGAAGCGGATGTCGATAGTGTGGGCTTGGTCCCGTCCTGTTCGTCAACAGGAGGGTATGACTGACGAGGTGATCGTGGAGATTTTTTTGTGGAAGGGAAACGCATATCTATGGTTTCTTCGTTATTGCAGCGTTTGAACGAGTGTTGATACGTCGAATAATTCTCGCTTACACTACACAGCTTGGATTAGTTGTTGGAGTTCGAATGATGTCTCTCGTCTATCGACCTATTCCGCCTCCACGACCCCAAAATGAGGAGATCCGTTCATAGACTTCAAATTTCGGGCTGCCCAAATTCCCGCCAAATCCCCCTCTCCACAGTCCCGCCAACGTCCTCTCCTCCTCATCCGTGCCATGGCGTCGGCTATGGCAATGTCAGCAGTAGCAGTACTATTCTTCTCCACGTCAACTGCATCTTGTTCTGCATTCTCATCCGAGCCAATAATACGAGTGCTGATCCAACGACAACGACGACCTCGCTCTATACCGGTGTTGCCGGTCGCCCTTGCCGATAATAACAATGGAAATGACGACGACGACGGCGGTATGAGCGAAATGTTCGCACGCAAGGTCCGTCCGCCGTGGACCGCTCGGCCGCCACCCAATAAAAAATCATTTTTGTCATGGTCATCTCGAAATAGTAATGACGCGAGCGAAGCAGGAGATACCGCCTATAATGACAATGAAGGAAGACGAAGGCGAACGCCAGAAGGTGCTCCTTCTTCTGTCAATTTGAACAACAACAATATTTACAAACATGCTGCTGCTGCTGCTGCTGGCGATGATGATGGCAATGACACGGTGGAGGATAATGTCGAGGGGCGGCGCATAACAGCAAACGAAAATCATCATCACGTTGTTGTTGTCGATAATCGAGTAGCGACAACAGTCGTCGGCATAGATGGCAATGACTTGAGTAGTAGCAAGAGAGGAGAGACACAACGAATCGACAACAACGACGACGACGTAGACATGGCGGCATCAACAACAACAATACGAAAGTATGCCAACCGTGCCACGCTCCTTGAAAATGTACTTGCCATCAAGGTACGACAATTGCACGTGATGACCAATCGTGCACGATTAATGGAAGATGCATTACGTAAAATTAATAACGAGAGACAAATTATGATGGCAACAACGACAATGGCAACAACAACAACAACAACACAACAACATCATGATGATGATGACGCACTGGATAAAACCGCGGAATCGAAACATCAGTCTGCTGCTAAAGTCAATGGGGCAGCAGCAGCAACAACAATACTTGATAAGCCGCATGCAAAGTACGAATCATCGACAGAGGAGGAGTTACAAACAATGACAAATCGTGTAAGACTAATGGAAAACACACTCCTACAAATGACGAATTCATTACAAGAGAAGGAGGAGGAAATACAACATGAAAGAGAATCAAATGTAGTAACAGTAGAGGCGTTGCAAAATGATATACTACATCTCAATAGTACAATAGTCAAATTGCGATCACAGCTTGTTGAATTACTTGACGAAATTGATGAACTTGAACGTCGTCGTGATACTGAAGTTAATGATGCAATTTTATCCACCACGAATACATACAAGGACATGATACATGACATGACGAAAGAATATAAAGTATCACTACTTGCGGTCGATGAAAAATGGCAACATCAAATTAACAATAAAACAACAGACCAATCATCATTACTACTCGTACGAGTACAACAAGAAAAGGAAGAATATCGTAAACTATATAAGAAGGAAGTTCGACGACGTAAAAAAGAAGGCCGTAAACGTCAAGAAGCATTCCAACGTGCATTATTGGCAGCACGGATTGTTAATGATGGTAGTAGTAGAAGCCGTCAGTTGACAATAATGAGCAGTGGGAATAGTTCAGTACCAGAGCAAGAAGTGGACTCTCCATCAGTCGTCGACTTGCCAATATTGTCAACCGTGCTCGCTATTACTGACAGTAGCGTCGATGATGCTACACCAGCGACGACGAGCAACGTTATAGCCGCAAACAATAACATCATTGACGACGACTTCATTACATCAACACGACAACGGGAGGAGATGCTATTAACAGATATTGAAGAATTGGAACATGATTTGTCCGTTGCAAATGATAGGATACGTGAATTGGAAAATCATTTACGTCAAACGACCGATGATCAAAACAAGAAATCAGAACAAACGCAACAGCTTCATCAGTATCTACGTGCACAACTGGCGACATATTATGACACCATCCAAGAACAGGCCGTACAAATTACAAACCAAACAAAGCAAATTACCAACATGCAACGGCAGCATGATGAGGCTATGCTCATTGCCACACGGTCCGTCGATGCCGCACGACGACGGGAGGAAAAAATGCTTACTAATATCGAAGAATTGGAGAATGAATTGAACACCGTGATGGCAGAGAGGAACGACGCAAAGGAGTTGAAACAGAAGAAGAAAGAGGAGGAGGAGGAGGAGGAGATAGTAGTAATGAACATGCAAGAACGATTGATTGAGTTGGAAGAACAACTATTACAGGGAGGCATGCGGGAAAAGATACTTATTGAACACAATGAAGAATTAAGTAAGGAATTAATACACCATGTCCGAATGGCAAATCGAGTAAAGGCAAAATTGAATACTCGGCAACAAGTTGACGAGGAGCAATTCGAGGACGAGGACGGTGGTGATGAAGACATTACATCGTTACAGAAGAATCGAAGCATGCAGGTACCACAATCACAACAACTACGACGTAGATGGCTACGTCCATGGTCACTCATTTGGGGAAGATGACAATGATTATTAATGGTGTGTACTTAAATGATTAAACATGGCATAAAAAAATAATGTGAGATTTCAAACAACATAATGTCAGACTGTGCTTCATGAAATCTACAAGAGGGATGCACCAAGTAATGATAGGATTTGTATGACGGCATTTTTGTGTCGGGTGGAGCAATTTGTGTCTTCTAATATCCACCATGCTCCAGCGACGGCGTTTGAATCATTAGCTGTAGCAGTGGTTGGTTTAGGTAATTGTAATATTGTGGGTAACTTTGTTGGGATTGAATTTTCTGCAGGCGGACGAATCTCTGTGCTTTCATCAGGCGATGGTCCAGCAATATCAGACCAAATAACTTTACATACCACATTGCCATAGCAAGATCCTTCGTTACAAGGAGGGTCGTCAGAATTGCACGTTCGTAATGATGTTGCACATTCTGCTACAGCTTCAGAAAGACTTGATGCACAATAGTTGTTCGCTGTATTCAAGCGCTGTTTTAACTCAATGGTTGGGAGGATGTACTCTTCTGCAGGTAATATTGGCGAGAAAGTAACACCTCTGCCGCCCGATGATGGTTCTATTGTTACCTCCCTGAGACTAGGTTGAGTTGTCTCTGGAGAGAAAGTCGGTGATGCTGTTGCTATTGAGCCTGGTAATGATGGCGCAACTGTAGGTTTCATTGAAGGAATCCGCGTGTCATACACTCCGGACGAAACTTCTTCATCCTCTTGTGAATCTTTCTGCAAACCCAAGTATGATATGACGTTTTCAAAGCTTGTAAGTCGTTCAATGTTTGATACTGGAGCACCACATACTGTCTCGTCGTGGCACCCTCGGTTCACAATTCGTGACACTCTCTCTACGAAAGTGACATCTTGCATCCCACCATCCACGAATTGGTGCAACTGCTCCAAATAATTCCACCCATCTTCGGAGGAGTAGTACGCTTGTACCTTGTTTATCCAATACAACATCCCCATAATCCATCGAATTTCAGCATTTGTTGTATCATCTTCATAGTGACCCTTACAAATAGCAGAGGGGTCTCGACAAAAGTCAACTCCCATATAACGCGCCGAGGTTCGTCTCTCTTCAAAGGCACGTGCTCCGAGGTAGTAGTTCAGCTTGCCAATCATGCATGTCCCAGCAGAACCACGAGGGAATGGACCACGTCCCCACCAGCAACAACCTTGAACATCTTCCCTACCAAATGTATTCTTTGACGGTTTAGGGTTTATGCCTCCCATTGTTGAATCCCACGCTCCAGTGCTACTTGCACTATCATCATCAGAAGAAGTACGCGGATAACATTCAAGAGGTGGTGGTGCACCAGTGAATATCCCTTGAGTCTCGGCCACAGCTTTCATATTGCCATCGACCGCACATGCCATAAATGCCTCCTCTTCGGAACATGGATTTGATTCTATATAGGGTGCCGCCGCCGCCATAGAAATAGTAGATCCTATATTTGTTTGTTTTCCACCTCCTTGACCACAGGAATTTGATAGTGGATAACGAGCATAGACATCACGTTCCCATGATACTTCATCACACACCCCAAATTGTACAGCCTCGACTGCAGCCTGTGATAGGAATAATGCTGCATTGACTAAACCATATGTACTGCCACTAGTACTACTGCTGCCATCCTCCTCGTCAGTTTCACTTTCATTTGGTCCAAGATAAAAGTAGGATGGACCAACATCCCCCTTACTAAGAACTCCTAATGCATTAATAAAACCATCAAATTGATATAAAGTAGTTGGAGACTGCTCCTTCGTCACGATATCAATTTCAATTAATATATTGGTAGAAATGTCTAATTTGGCAGCTGCTAATACTTTACCAACTGTAGCAATAGTGCTAGGAGATGGTGCGGGGAAGCTTGATGTTGTTGATGATGGTAATGCCTGTTGAACTGCATAATTTATATCGGTAGTTATGATGTCTATGTATATTGTTGGAGCAGTAGTACTTGTTTCATAGATTTCATCAGTAGGATAACTATCACGTGATAGTGACGTTGATGGATGCATAGTTGACAACTGCGATAATGTGTCCATAAATCCAGGATATACCACCTTTTGTTTTGTGGGTATGTTACTACCGTCCATCTCCAAAGTTGTCGGTGATGATTCATTCATTGACATTGACATCGATATCGACATTGACAGCGAACTAGCTGAGTTATATGTTGTTGTACTTTCATCTTCCGCAAATGAAACGAATGACTCTGATGCAGGTGTACGCGTAAAAATCACAGGAGTACTACTACTGGTAGAAGACGACGATGATGCTGCAGGTGACACGGTCAGTGTCGGAGTACTAGTAGGACTAGGTGAGGACGTAGGTGTGGGAGGTGGTGCTGGTCGACAATCGGTATTTGCCCAACATGTCAAATCATCTGGACAATCAGTATCTAATGATGACACACATGGTGAATGACAATTGGCATTAACATCTTCCCAATCTTTACCACAATAGTATGAATGTCGTATATCATCCGCGGGTAATGCCGGTGGCAAGGTTGGTATACTAGTTATTGTGGGTGCACTAGTTTTTATAGCAGGTGATATCGTGGATGGTATATCAACGAATGGAGATATTGTTGGGATTGGTGTAGGATTACGAGTTGCAACTATCGGAGCAGATGTCATTTCCGATGCATTACATGGTATGTAATCATAACATGTTTCTCCCTCCTGTGGACATGATCCGTTCGGACACCATGTTGCCAATGAACATTTGGATGACGCATCGTCATACCCTGAACCGCAAAATTTATTATTTCGTTGATCATCTGCCTTGATGGGTGAGCCAGTGGGTGTAGATGATGTGGCAACACCACCATTGGCAACTAAATTGTAATAATTGCATCGATCCTCCTCGGCTATGACACTCACACAACTCATACCCTCTGGACAATCATCCGAATTCCCACTTGGACAATGTGTTTCAAGACTGCAGTATTTGACAGCCTCGGCCCATGATACACCACAGAAATGATAATTGGCGGGCGAATCAAACATGACAGACGTAATAGGTGATACTGTTGGTTCCACGACGGGCGTGGTTGTTGGCACAAGGTCTTCTTCATAGACGCAGGATGTTTCAGCAAAGCATGACATGCCAGCTGGACATAATGAGTCATCTGCATCTGGACACCAATGCTCAGTCTTGCAGGTAGTACTTGCATCTGTCCAATCCTTACCACAATAATTGGACCGACGTGGATCATTCTTGTCAATTTTTGTAGTTTCATCCCCTCCTCCTCCTCCGCCCACAGTAGTAGAGGCTGCATCTGTATCTTCCTCCTCGATGAAATCTTGAACATTGCACGCCAGTCCACCATAACAGCTTGATCCAGACGGACACTCGTCTGAAAAGCCAGTGGGACAATGTGTTTCTATACTACATTTCTCGATGGCCGTATTCCAATCCGTCCCACAGAAGCGCGTATTACTAATATCTTCATAGGGGACACTGGCGTACTTGGCCTTGCTTCCGTGGCCCAATGTTGAGTCACACAGTGTCCCGCCAAAGCAAATCAATGGAGTTGTGCCGCCACTACCGTCACTTTCACCGCCTGACGCTGACGATACGATGGCAGTGCCCTGCAGACTGCGTTGGAGCTGACGTTGACGTCCATTCCATTCGGACGGAGCCGTCCACGTAGTCGCAGCCGTCCATGTTTGTGTTGTTGTACCTGATGCAGCTGCGCCACCACCACCGTTGCATTCATCATCCGTCCCCGACGGGCAGTGCTGTCGACTATCACAGTTATTCGATGCGTCGTCCCAGGTGGCGCCGCAGAAGAAATGATTGGATTCCTGCGCCGAGACAGTAACATTCGTTGAAATAGTCGTTGCCATTAATATTAGTATGCTCGTCAGCAGCGCGATCGTCATGATGACAGACGAAGTGCTAGTGCTGCGATAGCTCCTCCTCGTCTGCCGCCGCCATCGCGCAGGCATATCGCTTGTCGACAAGACGATACACTCTTACCGACTACTTCTATGGGAGGGATGGTTCGATTGAAGGCCAGACCTTTCTTTGCTGAAAGTGGAAGGAATCTTCTTCGCGAAACTCCTCAACAATATCTTTTGCATTTCTCTGAGAGAAATCTGTCTTCTGTCGCGCTTTCCTCTCCATTACACCACCTTCTCTCCGTCGAATATTAATGCAATACTAACACGAGAACCAATCTACGACATCATGTCAGTAAGGGATCATGATCAATCGAACATTGATAAGTGTAGCCTCATCAAGGTCATCATCTTCGTATTGGCCGTACTATTAAAGTCGTTTGAGTCGATTGGTGCAAAGATCATCATGTCCATGTCATCGTCGTCGCCCAAGGACAACAGCAACAACAACGACGGCGTAAAAGTAGGAACGGAACAGCTCTCGCTGTTATTAACTTTTGGCTCGTTCGTTAGTATGTCCTTTGCTCTTGTCATGCACGCACTTGTCATGTACTTTGGGATACCCTTTCCGGGCTACAATCATCTAATCGCCACAACAACACTTAATATCAACAGTGTAATTGCAGCAGAACAAGATAATGGTATGGCCGAGAATAGTAGTGTTGGCGATGACAGTTATGTTGTTAGCAATGGTATTAGGAAGATGATCAGAAGTCATACAGAATCCGATGAAACTATTGGCACGACACATTATACGGATTCCGATGCTGATAATACTATTGGGATGAGACATTATACAGATTCCGATGATAGATTCGATACTAGTTATACATTAATCGAAGAGATTGACAACATGTCGACAGATACTGCTTCACTACCACTGTTTGGTTACATTGTTGCCAATAAGGAGAGCAAGATTATGATTAAGGGGCAACCCCTGTCCATGTACTTCATTATTGCCATACCCACATTGCTCGATATTAGTGCCACGGCACTAACTGTGGCAGGATTGTATTATCTTGATGTTTCTTTCTATCAAATGATATGCAATTCTAATATTGTGTTTGTGGCATTGATGAAGCATCATGTCTTGAAGAATTATATACATAAGTTCCAGTGGATTGGTATGTTTTGGATTGTTGTGAGTATCTTCATTGGTGGAAGTTGTGCACTTCTTGTGGATCGAATGTCAAGGAGCGGTGATGTCACTGCTGACAATGATGGGGTTTCAGTCGCTGAAACTTTGATTGGTGTACTACTTGTGATAGCGGGAACAATTCTGTATGCAGTATGTGTACTCGTGGAGGAGAAATTGATGAAATCGGATGTTCCTGTTCCACCTCTTCTTTTGATTGGCATAGAGGGATTGTGGGGTGTTGTATTAAGCATATTTGTGATGTTTCCAGTGGGGTGAGTTTAATGAGAGATTGTTATAATATGTTGTCTTTCTCTTATCACTATTGTTCTCTCACGTTAGATTCACTTACTACTTATTTCCAGATATGCATTGCCAGGAACCGATCAAGGCTCGTACGAGAATCCTTTCAATACTTGGAGTTTGCTCATGAGTTCAAGGAATATCCAATTGGCATTGTGAGTCGACAATTTGACTTTACTATTGTTACTTCATTCTTGCATTACATCATCATCATCATCATCATCTATCTTATTTGCATTTGTTTGCATGTTCTTTCTTGACAAATCCAACAAATTAGCTTCATTTATATTGTTGGAATATTATTCTGGGATATCTGTACAACACTTGTGATTCTTCAACTAAATTCGATATGGTACAGTATATCGACAAATTTCTCAATTGCTGTATCCTGGTATGTTTCTATTGAACTGTGTATTCATATGAGCTATTATATCGAATGATCTTCGTCATCTGACTAATTCACTTCAATATTTAACCACAGGGCGGCGGATCTATTCATATTTTATTATGTCAATCCGAAGTTTGGCGAGGAGTGGACAAGATATGATTACATTCAGATTGCTGGAATTGCAGTGCTAGTCTACGGAACTGCAATATACAACGCCCCAAATAAGGGTGGCTTGCGTCTGGAGGGTCAAGTGTGGGCGTTTGGATTCGATTGCTCGGAGGAATATAGCGCAATAAAAATAGAGCAAGAGCAGATTGGTGGAGAAGGCGAAGGTGATGATGATAATAATGATATGGAGGAACCACTGCTATCGGCCGAGAGAGAAGTAGCGTCGGTATAGAGCTCCCAAACTGTATCTTCTAGTGTAAATAGCACTTCACACTATATTTTTTACAGGTAACAATACTTAAAATACTAATAAGTAAGAGATTAGTGCTCATCAAATCACGTTTCAAACATAAACGGAATACAAATGTAACAAAACTTCTCTCTAAATTATATTTCATTTCATTACCATGTGGACCATATATTCTCCTCCCAAATTTGTGCAATATCAATAGCAGTAACATTACTCCTAACCTGCAATACAGCCAACTTGGTTGACTTGTGTACTATAGTACCAATAGCAAGTAACTTATCATAATCCCGCTTCGATGTCATGGGTGTCGACCAATCATGTACGCCAAATAGTACAGTTGACATATTCGCATGTCGGCTGATAGCATGTAACATTGATGAACAGGCACAGGCTACACGATACCGTCCATCTACCAAGTATACATCAAATGCTTCCATTTCTGAATATAACGGTGTACTCTGGTATGATAATGGTATTTTACTAACATTTGTTTGTATGGCACGACCAAACATTTTGGTCGGACCAATATCTGCAAAGGTAAAACGATATTGTGACATGTTATGTGGTAATACAGATTCACGTGCCTTGGCTATCCAATTGGCGTCACTATCAACGCCAGAGTAACGTGGTACACCGACATGTGCAGCGATTAATGTTGATTCACCCACGCCGAATTCAAACACTGAATTTGCGTCATGATACAAACGTCCGAGTAACTCTCGATCCTGGTGTGATTTGAGTTTGGTTGTGATGTGTTTTAGTATGATGATGTTATTATATTGTGTAAGAAAAAAGAAATGGAATGCATTGTTATTTAGACTTAAATGAAAAAAAATGTTCAATCATCAGCAATGAACTAACTCAACAGCACTCACATCATCCAGTAGTCCACCACCCGATTTCGGGACAGCATCTAATGTATATTTCTTCCTTTCCTTGTCGTTGTTCGTTCCCGCGGCTGCCTCGTTTTCGTTGTTACTCCTGCTTTGGTGGGCAATGTCATACAAATGTTGATGCATCATTTCAAACATGTCATTCTCTCCTCCTCCTTCGCCACTTCTCTTGCTTACTTGCCGTGATAATGATGAGACCCTTGACCGCGATGGGCTGTCATTATCGTAATCATCCGCGTGAGTGCTGGAATGAAATTGGATCAGTCGAACGACCGTACCAAGAAAGAATGGCACAGTCATCCAAAGTAGAATTGGTATCATTCGTCGACGACCAGCCATCATTAATGTAATACTTGAAACTCAATCGTCGCCATTAATTGACAATCGTCGTCCTAGAAGAGTCTCCTCATAAACCGCGATGCAAAATAATAGATCTTGGTGCATCGAGAGGTTTCAGCTCGAACACACGAATTAGCATTTTTTGAGATGCACCCAATTACAACAACATAATCCGGTATTAGAGGACAAACATACCCTTTTTCGTGCGCGGGAAGTCGATCTGAGGGACAAATTGTCCCCTTTTTCCCAAATATGCGATATTATTTCTTGTGGCTTTTCCACACAAGCCCC
>Ga0247843_1005063_pt1 | contig 18801 bp, 16 predicted proteins | sample LaCruzMarch2017__FD_192420 | JGI IMG/M metagenome (GOLD analysis project Ga0247843, IMG submission 192420) | Freshwater microbial communities from meromictic Lake La Cruz, Castile-La Mancha, Spain - LaCruzMarch2017_8m | ecosystem: Environmental > Aquatic > Freshwater > Lake | place: Spain...
GTGGGGGCGGGGGCGAGTGGCGAGTGGCGAGTGGCGAGTGGCGAGTGGCGAGTGGCGAGTGGCGAGCAATTTTCCGTTGGCATCGCTGAGCAGAGGGGCCGAGGAGGACCTCGGCGTTCCCATAAAGCGAAACCCCGCCTACTCGTTTCTTGCCTCCGCGTCTTGGTGGCTCCGTGAGAGGCTTTCGCCAGGGCGACCCTCAACAGCTACACCAACAGTCCCTTCGACAAACCCAAGAACGGTAGAATCGCCATCAAAGTGATCAACCACCTCAGGGATGAGGTGATGAAAGTGTTCCGAGTTTGAAGTTTATTAGGAGGTTTACAAAATTCTTGTAAACCATCATAATTTTGATATAATTCAGCCATGGACCCAATTAAAAATCCTTATGCGCCCGGGGCGGGAACCCCTCCACCCGAACTCGCGGGACGTGACGAGCTTCGTGAAACGGTGCGGATTGCGTTGGAGCGAGTGAGAGCAGGCAGGCCGAACAAGAGTATCCTCATGGTGGGATTGCGAGGCGTCGGCAAGACAGTCTTGTTGGATAAATTACGCGATGATGCTGCGGCATCGGGAATGGAGACCATACGCGTGGAAGCTCCAGAAAACAGGTCTTTACCAGCTATTCTGGCACCACAACTTCGGCAGGCGCTACTTCGCCTGTCCCGCAACGAGCAGGCCAAAGAACTGGCACAGCGGGCGTTGAGGGGATTAGCGGGCTTTGCGAAAGCATTGAAGGTAAAGTATCAGGATATCGAAGTCGGTATGGATTTTGAGCCCGAGCCAGGTTTGGCCGACAATGGCGATTTGGAACACGACTTGCAGGCGTTGCTTGAGGTGTCGGGCGCGGCTGCAAAAAAGGCGGGAACGGCTCTGGTCATGTTTGTGGATGAATTGCAATACGTGGACGAGGAGCAGCTTGCCTCGCTCATCACCGCCCTGCACCGTTCAGCCCAACGCTCCCTACCCGTCGTATTGGTGGGAGCAGGGCTTCCCCAGTTGCCGGGAAAAATGGGACGAGCTAAATCCTACGCCGAGAGGTTGTTTGATTTTCCGCAAATCGGCCCTTTATCCGTGGAGGCAGCAAGGCTCGCAATCCGCAAACCGGCTGCCGAGCAAGGAATAAATGTGAACGAGGACGCCTTGGATCAGATCATCAAGGAAACTCGCGGATATCCTTATTTCCTCCAAGAATGGGGCAAACATTCGTGGGATGTGGCTACGAGTTCGCCCATTACCCTTGCGGATGTCAAACAGGCAACCACATCGGCAATCGCGGCTCTGGATGATAGTTTCTTCCGGGTTCGGTTTGATCGGCTCACGCCACTCGAAAAAAGATACCTACGGGCAATGTCTGATATAGGCGCAGGACCACACCGGTCGGGAGACATCGCCGAAAAGCTCGGGCGTGATGTCACCTCGCTCGGCCCGACCCGTAGCCAGTTAATCGTTAAAGGCATGATCTGGAGCCCCAGTCATGGCGACACCGCTTTCACTGTTCCCTTGTTTGATGCATTCATGAAACGCATTATGCCGGAAGACGAATGGCGGCAATGAGGCCCAATCAAACTCAAGGAGAGTCGGCGTCTCGCCGATATCCATTCCCAGATTGATTCGGTCAAAGTCCCGCATGGAAACCCGAGGCGATCCAACTTGAAGAGGACTTCAAAGCAAATTCGCTTGGGCAAGAATATTCTGATTATTTTTTCTCGGGGTTCGCGTAGTCCGGCCCGCTTTCGCCAAGACGGGCGACCTCGAAGGTGATCTCCATGACACGCCGTGGATCGAGGGAGTCGGAGTGCTGTAACGGATAACGGGTCCAATTTTCCGGGCATCGCTGAGCAGAGGGCACCACAAAATCCTGTGATCCTGCGCAGCGCGCTGCACATCCCGGCGGGGATAAACCCGCCAAGGTGAGCGTGGTTCCTAAAAACCGCGCACTACGGAGCGGTCGTGTGTAGACGCACGCGGGCGCTCTTCAGTTTCTAATAAAGAGTGCCAGCCGCTCTGTGCAATCCAAAACTTGCAGGAGTGCCCGGTGGGTTTTGATAACAGCCCAAGATGCCCACTCCTCAAACCGTGACTCCGAGGTTCTGCCTCTTCGCGAACTCGAAAAACGCGCCATTTTTGAAGCTCTCGACCGCGCCGCCCTCGAAGCAGGCTGGCGTTGCCGAATTCGAAATGCCACCGCCGGCGATCAATTCGACGCCCCCCTGCGCTTTAATATCGCGAGGTGATCCGCAGTCTTATTTCCGAACGCGGAATGCGCCCTTTTGTTGCTCGGCGTGGCTTTCCTTCGTGCGAAAGGGAATGCCTTTGAGCCAGAGACGCAGGGCTTCCCAGTGGATGAGGAAGATGATTTTGAGGGTCACCAGCGGGAAGGCGAGGGTTAGTCGGGCGAGGTTCGAGGTGGTGAGTTCCGCTCGCCCACCGGTGAGGGTGCTGAGGAGGATTTTTTGATCGCCTTGGTATTCGTCGATCGCGATGTGGAGTCGCTCTCCGGGGTTTTTAAAATGGAAATCAAATGCGAGATCGAGCGGCGAGAAGGGTGAGACGTAGTAGTTTTTCGGCACACGGATGTGGAAACCACTGCCGGATTCATCGAGGGGCACAAGGTAGGGCTTGAGTTCGCCAAAGGTGTTGCCGACTTGGACTACGGATGTGAGAGGGCGGCTCTCCGAGTCGAAGCAGAAAAAAATCGAGATCGGGTTGAAGGTGTAGCCGAGCAGGCGCGGGAGTGTCAGGAGGCGGATTCGGGCCGGGCGCTCGGCGATGTTTTGGGTTTGGAGGAATGTCTCGAGATTCGCTCGGAGACCGCGTGAGTGGAATTGGAAGTAATCCTCGTTGCGAAGCGAGTAGAGGTTCGGCTCCCCCGTGCTCAAGATCGGCACATCGCGGGTGAGTGACGGGATTTCATCAAGGTCGAGATAAAAAAGGAAAATTCGATAAACGAATTCGTGCTGCTTAGGCTGAAGCCTTCTGTGCATGATGCTGCACTCGTAGAGGCAGGATGCGAGTGGGTTCATCGGCCGAGAAGTGGACGCAGCACGGCGGCGAGGTCCACGGCGGAGCTGTAGGCGTCCTCATGGAACCCATGCCGGAAATAGCTTCCGCAAAAGAAAATTCGTTGGTGCGGCGAGCGGGTATTCAGCGTCGGAAGTTCGCGCTGCGCCTCCATGGCCCGCAGGGTGAAAACGGGATGGTCGTAGCCGGTTTGGTAAAGAATGGTCTCCGGACATATTTTGTCGGCGCCATTCACCGAGACGAAGTAGTCGCGCGACTTGCTGACGCCTTGGAGCGCATTCATCCAATAGTGGGTCGTCGCCTCGCGGTCACCGTGTGCGTCTTGTTCAACGCGGTAGTTCCAAGACGCCCAGGCATGGCGGATGCGTGGCATGACAGTGGCGTCGGTGTGAAGCGTGGCGGTGTTTTTCTGGTATCCGAATGCGCCAAGAAGGCGGCTCTGGGCCTCACCAGGCGCTCCCAGCATGGCAAGGGCCTCATCGGCATGGGCGGCGATGATGATGCGGTCGAACTCTCTCACCGTGCCATCCTCGATGCGCACGGTGGCGGAGGCTTCGGATTCGCGCACTTCGACCGCTTTGGCCGGGAGTTGGACAGGCTGCAAATGTGCTAAAAGCTTGTCCCTGTAACTGCGGGACCCGCCACAGACCGTGAACCACGGATGGTGTGTCGTAACCCCAAGAAAGCCGTGGTTTTGAAAAAAACGGATGAGGCTCAAGGCGGGAAAATCCAGCATCTGGCGTGGATCGGTGGACCACACCGCCGAGCTCATGGGGATGAGATAAAGATTGAGGAAATCGACGCCCAAGCCATTCCGGTGCACAAATTCGCCGACCGTGCAGTTGAGCGAGTCGGGTTTTTCCAAAAGCGCGCGGGCCACGCGGAAAAAACGCAGGATTTGGAAAACAAGGGCGTGGAAGCGTGGGTTCAGGATGTTGCGGCGCTGGGCGAAAAGCTTGTCCAGTCCCATGCCGTTGTATTCAAGACCGCTTGGAAGATGCTGAACGCTGAAAGACATTTCCGAGGGCTTGGTCTCGACGCCGAGTTCCTCAAAGAGGCGAACCAGATTGGGGTATGTCGCGTGGTTGAAAACAATGAATCCCGTGTCGATCGGGATTTCGCGTCCGCTTTCCTCGACCGTTACCGTGTTCGTATGCCCGCCAGGTCGACTCTCGCGTTCGATGAGCGTGATATCGGCATGATTGCGAAGTTGCCACGCCACGCCCATGCCAGCGATGCCCGAGCCGATGATGCCGACTCGCTCTCTCACCGCGGGGCGGATTGATTCACTGTGGGCTCGGAATAGACACGCGCAGGCACGCCCTTAATGTCCCAAACGAGTCCCAGTGCTCCAAGTGCTCGAATCACATAGTAGGAAATATCAATCTCCCACCAGTAAAAACCCTGCCGCGCGGAGGCCTGAAAGTGGTGATGGTTGTTGTGCCAGCCCTCGCCAAGGGTCAGAAGAGCCAGCAGCAAGCTGTTGCGGCTGTCGTCGCCCGTGTCGAAGCGCTTCTTGCCGAAGCAATGCGTGAGGGAATTGATCGTGCAGGTGGCGTGGAAAAGGATGGTGGTGCTAATGAAAAATCCCCACACGATCATCTGCCAAGGCGATGTTCCCAAGCCCGGGGCAAAGGCCTCCAGGGCCGCGCCGAATCCGTAGAGCGCGCCAAATAAGAGCACCGGACCAATCAGGTCGAAGCGGTTCAGAAAAACCAGCTCGGGATACTTCGCAAGATCCTTCACGCGGGTGTAGTCCGTCGGAAAGTTGTTGCTGCTGGTCATCCAGCCGATATGGGCCCACACGAAACCCTTCATCCCAGGTGAGTGCACATCATGCTCGTCGTCGGAGTGCCTGTGGTGGTGACGGTGCACGGAGGCCCACCACAAGGGGCCGCGCTGCACGGCGGTGAGGCCAAAAAGCGCAAAAAGAAACTGCGTGACCCGCGAGGTGTGGTAGGCGCGGTGGCAAAAGTAGCGGTGGTAGATCGCCGTCACGGCAAACATGCGGGTGAAATACAGAACTGCAGCGGTGGCAACCGCCGCCCAACTCCAACCCGTCCAGATGACGCCAAGGCAACCGAGATGCAAAAAAAGAAAGGGGACGGCCCGCGAGAACTCGAACCGCTCCGGCATGTCCCGCACCTTCTCGGCACCAGTAGGGAAATAATCCGAGTCGATGGCGCGGATGAAAGGTGCGATCAATCTTGTGAGAGCAGGCATAACGATCAATCCTCTACGATTCCGAGGAGTTCAAGGATTCGATTCAAGTCGTCCGTGCCGTAATATTCGATCTGTATGTGGCCTTTCTTCTCGGAGTGGCTCAATTGGACGCGCGTGGCGAGTCGGTGGGTGAGGAGGTTCTGCACGCGATGAATCGCTGGAGAGGGGTCGGTCGTCAGGCCCATGCCGTTGCGGCGTGGTCGGGTGCGACCAGCTTCGGCCAGCTTTTGCGCAGCCAATTTTTCAGCGATCCGCACGGAGAGGTTCCCTCGCACGATCTGGTCGGCGAGCCATTTCTGCTCATTGTGGTTTTTGAGCGAGAGGAGCACTTTGGCATGTCCCACAGAAATACGACCGTGTTTGAGGAGTGATTGCGCATCCCCTTCCAGATCGAGCAACCTCATCGCATTTGCCACCGAGGCTCGGCTTTTGCCCACGCGGCGGGAAATTTCCTCTTGGGTGAGGCCGAATTCCTGGTGGAGCCTCGCGTAGGCGGCGGCTTCTTCGATGGGGTTCAAGCCCTCGCGTTGGAGGTTTTCGATGAGGGCCAGCTCCAGCACTTCCCTGTCGCTGGCTTCGCGGACGATTGAGGGAACCTCTGTGAGGCCGACTTCTTTGGCAGCCCGCCAGCGGCGCTCGCCCGCGATGAGTTCGTAGACGCCATTCACTTGCCGAACGATGAGGGGTTGGATGATGCCGCGCTCTCGGATGCTCTCGACCAGCTCGTGTAATTGATCGGACGAAAAATCCACGCGGGGCTGCAACGGGCTGGGGGTAATGCTTGCAAGCGGGAGTCTTTGGATTCTCTCGCCGTGTTCTTCAATAGGGGCCGGACTGGCCACGCGCTTGTTAATGAGTGCGCTGAGGCCCTTGCCGAGTGCTTGCTTTGCCATAGGTGCGAAGCCTAAACATTGAGCCTGCCGCCGACAAGGAGAAGGCGTTTATCATTTTCAAATCAGGCCGATGCCCAAAAATTTTCACCGTCTTGAGATCTGGGAGGATTCCACGCCACGGAGTCCTGCAGCGCAGATGGCCTGCGACGAAGCTTTGTTGCAAACTTGCGACGGGCCAATTTTGCGCGTGTATCGCTGGGGCACGCCTGTGGTGACATTTGGCTACGCGCAGAGGCTCGCAGCCGTCGAGCTTTTGGCCCGGCGCCTGCCACTCATGAGGCGATGGAGTGGGGGAGGAATGGTTTTTCACGGCGACGATCTCACCTTGGCCCTTGCGCTTCCCGCCTCGGGGACTTCAGCCGCAGGAAGCTCCCGGGACATTTACGAAGGGATTCATGAGGGCCTCCTTGGGGCGATTCAAGAATACTGCCCCCAAGCGCGACTCGTGCGCCCCGAGGAATGCCGCTGCGGGCCGGTTTGTTTTGAGAGTCCTGTGGCTTTTGACATCATTGCCAGCACTTCGAAAATCTGTGGCGGCGCCCTGAGGCGCTCGAAAGTGGGTGTGCTTTACCAAGGCTCGCTCCACTTGCCCGGCGCGGTGCCTCTGGAAATCGCCCGCTCGCTCGCAGTGGAAGTGTGCGTGTTTGAAAAGCCCGCCGCACTTGAGTCGGCCATCGAAAGTCTCGTTCGTAAAAAATACGACACGCCCGAGTGGCTGAGGATGCGTTGAATGAATTTTCAAAAGCCTCAAACAATCCAATGGCGTTTAGGGGGGCATCCATGGCTGTGATTGGTATCACCGGCGGCATTGCTTCGGGCAAATCAACCCTCTGCCGCGCTCTGGCAGCACTCAAACCCGTGCGAATCTTCGATTCCGACTTATGTGCCAGGAGCCTTCTCAATACCGATGCCGCTGTCCGCGAGGCTGTGATCCGCGATATTCTGCCGAGTGCGTATCGAGCGGATGGCACGCCCGACCGTGCCGCGATCCGCGCTGTTGTTTTTTCGGACTCTGTGGCAAAGGCCCGGCTCGAAGCCATCCTGCATCCCCTCGTTCGCAAGCAGCGATTGGATTTGGCCCTTGAAACACTGGCTGAGGGTCGTGATCTTCTTGTGGATATTCCGTTGCTTTTCGAGACCGATGCCTCGCTGGGTTTCGATTGCATAGTGACAGTCGCCTGTTCCTCCGCAATCCAGATACAGCGCGCCATGGCGAGAGGGTTGGCCTCGACCCAAGTCGAACAAATCATCGCCTCGCAGTGGTCGAATTCTCAAAAAATCGCGCAGTCGGATTTTGTCATCTGGAATGATGGCTCCCTGCGGATGCTCGAGGCCCAGGCGCTTGAGTTGGTCTGCCGCTTGAAATTAAGGCGTGAAAAATAAAGCACCCGGTTTCTTGACATCCATCCTGCAACCTATACCTTCTGACCTCCTTTCACAAAATTGATCTCATGGCATTTACAGAAGTCATTCTTATAGCAAACATTCCCAATCTCGGCGCAGAGGCCGACATCGTCAAAGTCCGCCGCGGCTTCGCCCGAAACTTTCTCCTTCCTCAAGGCAAAGCCCTTGAAATCACTGCCGGATCGCTCCGTCAAGTCAACCACCTCAAAGGCAAGCGCGCTGAGCGTGAGGCCCGCGAGGTGACCGCTGCCGAGGAACTCGCCTCCAAGATCAACAAGCTCTCTGTGAGCTTCACGCTCGACGCCGGCGCCACCGGCAAAGCGTTCGGTTCTGTCACCGCCAAGGATATCCACGACCGCATCGCCGCCGATCTCAGTCTCACAGATCTTCCCAAGCACGCTGTCGTCCTTGAAAAGGCCATCAAGGAAAGCGGTGAACACACCGTCGCAGTCAAGCTCCACCCGGATGTCACAGCTAACCTTAAAATTCAAGTGAAGGTGAATGCTCCCGCCGTTGTTGAATCCGCCGAGGCCGCTCCCGAGAGAAAATATCGCCGCAAAGTCACCACTGAGGGTTGATTTTCCGGCCTCCTGCCCCATCTCAAATTACTTTTGAGGCCGCCCGTGGAAGTTTTCTTTCCGTGCGGCCTCTTTCTTTTTAAGCTCAGCCTCGCACTATCGTCCATGTCTTCCACATCTGAACAAAACGCCAGCGCACCCGGTCCAAATGGCGATGTCTCGGGCAAGGGGCGAGGAAAAAAAAAGCCGGATTATCAGCAGCGTGGTGCCGCCTATCTTCCTGATGTGCGCCGTCCCCTGCCACAGAGCCTCGACGCCGAGAAGGGGCTTCTGGGCTCGATTCTCCACTCTGCCACGGCGCTGGACGACACGATGGCTCAGATGGAACCAAGGCATTTCCACCTCCCTGCCCACCAGAAAATTTTCGAGCTTTTAGTGGAGATGCGAAATAGTGGGAAACCGATCGATCTGATCGCGCTCACCCAGACGCTTGAAGACCGGCACATGCTTGACGAGGTCGGTGGAGCCATAGCGGTCACCGAACTTTTTACCTTCGTTCCCACGGCTGCAAATGCCGACTACTACCGCGAGATCATTCTCGAAAAGTATCTCCTCCGCCGCGTCATCACGACCTGCACCGAATATGTCGCCCGCGCCCACGACGAGCAGGGGGATGTGAGAATCCTCCTCGATGAGGTCGAGGCCCGCGTGCTGGAGATCGGAGAGCAGCGTTTCCAATCCGCACTCCCGACGATGAAGCAGATGGTGAGCGAGGCGATCGACAATATCGAGAAGCTCTCCCGCTCGGGCGGAGGCATCACCGGCCTTCCAACTGGCTTCCACGAGCTCGACCGTATGACCAGTGGCATGCATGAGGGCGAGATGTTCGTCATCGCTGCGCGTCCCTCGATGGGCAAGACAGCACTCGCCATGAATATCGCCGAGCATGTCGCGATCGAAGCCGGCAAGCCTGTCGCGGTCTTCTCGCTCGAAATGGGTGCCCAGCAACTCGTGCAGCGTCTCCTCTGCTCACGGGCAAGGGTGAATGGCACCAAGCTCCGTGACGGCTTCTTTGCGAATCGAGAGATGACGAATCTCATCAACATCGCCGGCCAGCTCTCCAAGGCGAAAATTTTCGTCGATGACACCCCGGGCCTGAGCATTTTAGAACTCCGTGCCAAGGCCCGCCGCCTGCACAACCGCGAAAAAATCCAGCTCATCGTCATCGACTATCTCCAACTCCTGCGATCCGGCTCCCGCCGCGCCCAAGAGAACCGCCAGATTGAAATCCAGGAAATCTCCTACGGCATCAAGGCCCTCGCCAAAGAACTCAAACTGCCCGTTATTGTCCTCGCGCAGCTGAACCGCAATCCCGAGCAGCGCACCGGGGCCAGCGCCGGTCGACCCCGCCTCAGCGATCTTCGCGAGTCCGGAACCATCGAGCAGGACGCCGACATCGTCGGTCTCCTCATCCGAAACAAATATTACGCCGAAGACGAGGAGGCGAAAAAAGAGGCCGCCGGCAAGGCCACCCTCATTATCGCGAAACAGCGAAATGGCCCCACAGGCGATGTGCCTCTCACTTTCCTCGAGGAATACACCCGCTTCGAGGATGCCGCTGTCGAGCGCAGCGATCCATAGCGAAGCGGAATTAACCGCAGAGGACAGCGACTGTGGCGAGGAAGTCCTTTGGGACGAATACAATGCTGGGCGAGTTTCTCCCTTTATCTCGGCATACACCCCCCGATTGCAAAAGGCACTTTTTTCCCTTTCTCTCTATTCTACCCGCGCGCCTTGCGATCCAGCAAGAGGCCGCCCGACCCAAAATGATGACTCCTTGGTTAATCTAAGTCTATACCCATCAGTTTTCTCTGTTTCATTTCTGGTCAATCATTCCCCTTGCCCTCCACGCCTCGAAGAAGTTGGTTCAGGAATTGCTCTGTAACGAGGCATCACCAAAGCCACAAGGCTGCAAACCCTTTTAACGATCCATTTTTCCGACAAAAACATGAGCCAAGAAGAAATCGCATCTCACATCGAGGAAGCTCTCGCCCTTCTCGATATCGGTCTTGAGCAGGAATCCGAAGCCATCATTCAGAAACTCCTTGTCCAGACCCCCACGGCTGAAGTGCACTCCGCAGCCATCTTTATTTTCAATCGCCTCGGTCGATTCATACGGGCTTCCGTATCCGCAGACATCTTGCTCGATCAAAAGCGCCTCCTCTCAGCCGATGACCTCTTTCGCATTGCCCTTTCGTTCAATTTTTCCGGACGCCTCCAAGAGGCCTACGATATCGAAAAATCCATCTCGCCGCAAAATAACGAGCAATCACTCGTCCGCCTCTACGGCCTCGCTTGCAAATCCAACCGCCTTGGCCTCCACGCCGAGGCTCTCATGCACCTGCTCAGCTGCTTCTCGTTTCAGAACACCGAGTCTTGGGATGCCCATCGAAAAATTTTCCTCGACAGCGAGCTTTCCTCCCTCTGGGAAAAAATCCCATCTATCCCACTCTCCCTGCGTCAGGCCATGCGCTACTGCAATTTGCCCTTCGACGAAATCCTGGCGCTCAACGAGTCTCTGACCCCTCTTCGCTGCGTGGATCAGATGGATATGCACGCGATGCCGAAGAAATTCCACGAGTTGCTTCATCCTGTTTACGCAACCTGCTTTGACATTTCTCCCGGCGCCGAGGCCGCCAACCCCGCATTGGCCGCAGAGTTCGCTGCTTGGCAGGGCGCTGTCGTTGCGCCCCGCCTTGATGCATTCCGGGCTCTCCGCGACCGCATTTCCGCTATGGTCCTCGAGCAACAGCTCACCTTCGCTCAATTCCAAGCCTCCAAAGGTCGCTTTGGATGCGCCCGCAACCATCTCGTGTGCCACCTCTTGCAAGCCCCCGGTGCCAACCTCGCCACGCTTCCCGACATTCCTCTCCTACGCCCTCTCATCGAGGAGTTTCGCGCTCAAGAGGCCGAATGCCCTGACTCGTTCCGCGCCCTCATCTCTTGGGCCCATCGCGAAGAACCCGAGACATTCCTTCGCGATGTGCTTCCAGAAATGCCCGCCCTAAACCGCAACTCGGGCTACGCCCTTCTTGCCGCTGGGTGCATGCACTATCGCCTGGGTGATACTGCCGCCGCCATCGAAAGTTGGTCCGCCTGTGCCCAGCAGTGGCCGCTCGACGACGCGCCTGTCATGAATGCCGCCATGCTCCTGAGCGGGGAAAAACGCTGGGACGAGGCCACGCTGCTTATCAATCGCCTACCAGACGAGTGTATGAAATCCATGCTCTGGAAACGCGCAAACCACGCCATCCAAGAACGCCGCACCTTTTCCCTCAGCAATAAAACAAACCCCGCACCACGCATTCCGACGCCCACCTTTGGGAATCTCTACTCCGGTGCCGATGAAGAATTTCTTGTGGAGAACAAGAAGTTCACGCCCATCGTCTGCTGACCTCCGCAGTCTCCAGCCTCGCCGGGTTTCAGCGTTGCCCGCCTGTCGCTGTTTTCGTCTTGTTTTAAAGCCGAGTTCGTCCCGCACAGCCTTTGAGAGCGCGAATACTCGTGCTTCGCGATTGACGCTTCCATCCCGTCCCTCTTAAATGCGCCCGCCCCATCGGAACATCAACGCAACTCTATAAATAAAACATCATGGTTAAAATCGGTATCAACGGCTTCGGACGCATTGGGCGCATGGTCTTCCGTGCAGCGGTAAAAAATTTCAGCAACGACATCCAAGTCGTCGGCATCAACGATCTTCTTGAACCCGAGTATCTCGCTTACATGCTCAAATACGACTCGGTCCATGGCCGCTTCGAAGGCGAAGTTTCGGTCGAGGGCAATCACCTCATCGTCAACGGCAACAAAATCCGCCTCACCGCCGTCAAGGATCCCACCACTCTCAAGTGGGACGAAGTCGGCGCTGACATCGTGGTGGAATCCACCGGTCTCTTTCTCGACAAAGCCACTGCCGAAGCCCACCTCAAGGCGGGTGCCAAGAAAGTCATCATGTCCGCTCCTTCCAAGGACGAGACCCCGATGTTCGTTTATGGCGTGAACCACACCAGCTACGCAGGCGAACCCATCATCTCGAATGCGAGCTGCACCACAAACTGCCTCGCCCCTCTTGCCAAAGTCATCAACGACACCTTCGGCATCAAACGCGGTCTCATGACCACCGTGCACGCCGCCACAGCCACGCAAAAAACCGTGGACGGCCCGAGCAGCAAGGATTGGCGCGGCGGACGCGGCATCCTCGAAAATATCATCCCTTCCTCCACAGGCGCCGCCAAGGCTGTGGGCAAGGTCATCCCCGCCCTCAACAAAAAACTCACAGGAATGGCATTCCGCGTGCCAACCTCCGATGTGTCGGTCGTTGACCTCACCGTGGAACTCGAAAAGCCAGCCTCCTACGAGGAAATCTGCGCCGCCATCAAAGCCGCCTCCGAAGGCCCGCTCAAAGGCATCCTCGGCTACACCGACCAGAAGGTCGTGAGCACCGACTTCCGTGGCGAGACCCAGACATCCGTCTTCGACGCCGAAGCCGGCATCGCCCTCGACCCGACCTTCGTCAAACTCGTCTCCTGGTATGACAACGAGTGGGGCTATTCCAACAAAGTCCTCGAGATGGTCCGCGTCATCGCGAAGTAAAACCAAGTCGAATTATTGACCACAGAGGACACGGAGAACACGGAGGATATAAAAACCTCGGTGCCATCCGTGAACTTTGTGGTCATTCCTTTTTAGACAATCTCTCCTCTCCTTCGAATTTCCCACGACCATGAAAAAATCCATCAAAGACATCTCCATTAAAGGCAAACGCGTCCTCATGCGCGTCGATTTCAATGTTCCCCAAGACAAAAAGACCGGCGTCATCACCAATACCCAGCGCATTTCCGCCGCGCTCCCCACGATCCAGCACGCTCTCGATGAGGGCGCTTCCGTTATCCTCATGAGCCACCTCGGCCGCCCGGATGGCCAAGTCGTGGACAAATTTTCTCTCAAGCCCGTCGCGGAAAAACTCTCCGAACTCGTCGGCAAGCCCGTCAAATTCCTCAGCGATTGCGTCGGCACCGAAGTCGAAGCCGCCTGCGCTTCGCTCCAGCCCGGCGAGGTCATTCTCCTCGAGAACCTCCGCTTCCACATCGAAGAAGAGGGCAAAGTCAAAAATGAAGACGGCACCTCGACAAAGGCCGACCCCGAAAAAGTCGCAGCCTTCCGTGCCAGCCTCACCAAGCTCGGAGATGTCTTCGTGAGCGACGCCTTCGGCACAGCCCACCGCGCGCATTCCTCCGTCGTCGGCGTGGATCTTCCCAAAGTCGCCGGCTTCCTCATGCAGAAGGAACTCGATGCCTTCGCCGCCGTGCTCGACAACCCCAAGCGCCCGCTCTTGGCCATTCTCGGAGGTGCCAAGATCGCCGATAAAATCCCACTCATCCGCAACCTCATCGAAACCGCCGACGAAATCATCATCGGCGGCGGCATGGCCTACACCTTCAAGAAGGTTCTCGAAAACATGCCGATTGGAAACAGCCTCTTCGATCCAGAAGGCGCAAAAATCGTTGCCGAACTGATGGAAAAAGCCAAGGCCCGTGGCGTCCAAATCCACCTGCCCGTCGATTACATCACCGCCACCGCCTTCTCGCCGGATGCTGAAACCGGCCATGCCGATGACAAATCCGGCATCCCCGACGGTCTCGAGGGCCTCGACTGCGGACCCAAATCCCGCGAGATTTTCGCCGCCGCCATCGCCCGCGCGAAGACCATCATCTGGAACGGCCCCGCCGGCGTCTTCGAATTTGAAAAATTCGCCGAAGGCACGAAATCCATGGCCGCAGCCGTCGCCACAGCCACTGCCGCAGGTGCCATCACCATCGTCGGCGGAGGAGACACCGCCACCGCCGCCAAAAAATTCGGCGTCGCCGACAAGGTCACCCACTGCTCCACAGGCGGAGGCGCCTCGCTGGAACTCCTCGAAGGCAAAGCCCTTCCCGGTGTCGCAGCGCTGGATGAAAAGTAGATGCCTCCCCTCGCGGGAAAGTGTTGGCAGGGCGATTCTGGCCGAGAGTCGCTTGATCTCCCTGCTTTTTCCTGTTCTCCGTGGTTAGTTGCTTAATTACCCCGCTGCGATAGATCGATGGAAATGCTCCCGCAAATCCCAACAGGTCACACGGAGACTCCCACATCCTTCCCCAGCGCCTGGCTGGAATCGTCCGCAGCTCCACTGGAGATTGATTTCGGTTGCCACCGCGGGGCATTCCTCATTGGCATGGCGGTCCTCCATCCCAGCTCGAACTTTCTCGGTATCGAAAAACAATCCGACCGCGTGGCGCGATGCAATGCGCGCGCCGTGCGGCTTGGCCTCTCCAATGCCGCAGCCATCACGGGCCTCGGGGCGGAATCCCTCGCAGGTCTACCCGCCGCCTGTGTGTCGGTTTTCCATCTTTATTTTCCAGATCCCTGGCCGAAGCGCAGGCACTCCAGCCGCCGGGTTTTTCAAAAAAAATTCCTCGAGGAAATCCGCCGCGTGCTTTGTCCCGACGGCATCCTCCGGCTCATGACCGACGATGCTCCCTACTTCGCTGAAATGCGCGAACTCACCCGCGTGGGATGGATGGATTCCCCGTGGGACGATCGCCGAGAAACTGTGCTCACAGCCTTTGAAAAGACATTCCGCAACCGGGGACAGATTCCCCACCAGGCCGCACTGAAGCCAACAATAGCTTTTTAAACAGGATCACAGGATTCGCAGAATTCACAGCAGCGGTTTTCAGAAAGCGGTGGCTCGGACAAATCAATCCGCTGCGATTCAGAACAATTCATTCCCCCTCCGCGCTCTCTGTGTCCTCCGTGGTTGACTAATCCAGATTCGCGCTGAAGCCGGATTCGGCGATGAAATAGTTTCAACAAAATTAACTCAATTAAAAGAATGACTTACAGAGAATCAGCCAGCTCTGAAAATGTCCCCGCTTTTGGCTGCATGTCCTTTTAGTGCAATTCTGTTCATTTTGTTAATTCTGTCTAAAATCCGTTTTCGCGCTGAAGCCGATCTGAGAGCTCGGCGTTTTTTCTACTTCGCTGAAATCCAAGGCGTGTCCTGTGCACCCGTCTTCAGAGAGTTCATGACAATGTAAAGCAACCCCTCGAGCATATCGGGAGTGGTGCGGAAGACATCCGCATCGCCAGCGGCAGGCTCCCATGTCGAGGCTGGCAGGGTGGGGGTGAACGCCATCTCACGCACATCCACCACCGTGGAAAAATCGCGGCGCTTCACGCCAACACGCCGGATTTTATACCCGGGGGCGATCCACACGCGCGTTTGAAAATCCTCCGCCTTCGTGGCCTTCGCGAGTTCCGGCATGAGACCAGCCGTCAGGACCCTGCAACTTTCCCCGTTGAGTTCCTCCACCTCCGCCACATCGGCGCGGCTTACGGAGAAGAGCGCCGGCAGGAAGATCGCTTGTTGGGGAGTGATCGGTAGGAAGATCGGAGTTTTGAGCTTTGTGGTTTTTCTCGGCGCCACCTTGAATTGTGAGACGAGATACTCCACTTTCCCGCCGGGCGTCGCCCAGACTTCATCCCCGTTGCGGCAGACTGTGAATGTCTCTCCCAACACAGGTGCCACCAGCTTGACCTTGTCGGGAAATTGCACCGCCGCCTGCAGGGTCGCCCCCTTCATTTCATTCGGAAGCCTCCCGCTCACCTCGCTCATCTCCAGCACGATCGATGCCGCACGGTTCTCGCCATTCGACTCCGCCAAGAGCACTCCCCACAGGGGCTGGAAAATTTTAGCAATCAAATCATACGGGTTCTCGCGGGGCGCCGTCTGTTGCGCATGGAGCGGTGAGGCGAGGGCGAACAGGACAGCGAGCATGGGAAGAAATGGGCGCATGACTCTTTATAACTCCGCCATGCAGCCCGTGGCAAAAGAATCGTTTTGCATTTCGATGGCCACAGGTGTCTTTATGGCGGTGTTATGAACGGGCTTCTGACAGCAACACTCCGAGATTCGGATACAAAAAACAAATGATCGCAGCAGGTATTGTCTACGCTTTCACCGAGAGCACGCTGGAGGGCAAGCTGATCCTCCTCACGCTCTTTCTGGCCTCGATCTTTAGCTGGTCCGTGATGGTGACCAAAATCCGCTTCCTTGGCTTCTGCAAGCGCCAGAACGATCGCTTCCAGGAGTTGTTCCACCAGGACCGCCAACCGCTTCGCATCTTCGAGTCCCGCGTTGCTTTCGACGGATCGAATATTTTTGAAATCTACGAGGCCGGCGCCGACGAACTCTGCTTTCAAATGCTGGGCTCCACCGAGGTGGATGAAAGCTTCTCCTCGCGCCTCAAATCGGCCGAAAAAATCACACCCGCCCAGATGCGCGCCGTCCAAGCCGCCATGGAACGCGCTGTCGGGGAATCCGCCCTCCGCCTCGAGTCCCAGATGATTGTGCTCTCGACCGCTGTCAGCGGTGCTCCATTCCTCGGCCTCCTCGGCACGGTCTGGGGCGTCATGGATGCCTTTGCCGGCATTGCCGCGTCGGGAAATGCCAACCTCGCCGCCATGGCCCCAGGCATCTCCGGTTCACTCATCACGACCATTATCAGCCTGCTCGTGGCCATTCCCGCCATGTTCGGATACAATTTCCTCGTCACCACCCTGCGCTCTCTCCTCGTGCAGGCCGACAATTTTGCCGCCGAGTTTTCTTCGGAAATCGAGCACCGCTATGTGGAATTCGGCACCCGCGAATCAAGACGCCCGCTCCTCTGATCCCGCATGCGACGCTACTCTTCGAAAAACGGCCTGCATACCCTCACCGAGCTGAACATCACCCCGATGCTCGATCTGGTTTTTGTGTTGTTGATTATTTTCATGATCACCACGCCGCTCCTCGAGAACAGCATGGATCTCGTTGTTCCGAAAAGCTCCACAGCCGCAGGCGCTGTGAATCCCGCCCAGACATTCAACATCTCGATCGATAAAAACAATGTCCTCAAAATCGATAACACCATCGTGACCCCGGAGGATCTTGAGTCCCGCCTCGCCACCCTCAAAGCCGACAAACCCGAGACCGCCGTCGTCGTGCGCCCCCACTTCGAACTCCCCATCCAAAAATTTATTTCCGTCATGGATATCCTCCAGCGCGTCGGAATCACCAAGGTCGGGGTCATGACGATCAAGGACGGCCCCGACGCCGCCCCAAAGGCCCGCTGATATGGAAAATCCGCACTTCCGGCGGAATCTGATTCTCGTCGCCGTCTTCCACATTTTGCTCATCGGCGGAATCCTTTACTTCACCAAGCGGGAAATCAAAAAAAACCAAGGCGACATCACTTGGGTCAACCCCGGATCGTTCGCAGAAGCAGCAGCCGCCGTCGCCAGTTCCAGTGCCGAAGAAGTTGAGGAGGAACCCACGCCTGAACCAAAATCCACTCCCACCCCGCCGCCGCCAACTCCCGAGCCAACACCCGAGCCCACCCCTGAACCCACGCCGCCCCCCACGCCAGAGCCAACACCCGAACCCACGCCAGAGCCAAAAAACGATCCCTCTGAAATCGTCGAGGCCACGCCAACTCCCACCCCGACCCCCAAGCCTACGCCATCTCCCAAGCCCAAGCCCAAACCCTCCGCGACACCAACACCCAAACCTTCCCCCAAACCAACGCCCAAGGCATCGCCGAAGCCCTCTCCCAAGCCATCGCCAAAACCCTCCGCCAGCCCGTCTCCAAAGCCCAAAGCCTCTCCCTCCGCCTCCCCGAAGGCTTCGCCCAAACCATCGCCCAAGGCCTCCCCGGGTGCCGCTCCCAAATCTTCGCCCTCCGCCTCCCCTGGCTCCGCCAAAGCCTCGGCATCACCCGCAGCGGGCAAGCCCTCCACCCAGGACTCAGGCAAGGCCGGCGCATCCAGCTCCGGCGGCGGCTCGTCCTCCACAGGCTCTGGCAAAGGCGGAGCGGGTGGCACCGCCAGCGAGTTCGGTTGGTATCACGAACTCATCCACGACCGCTTCTTCAGCCAGTGGGAACAACCCACATCCATCTTCGAACAGGACATATCCTTCGTCTGCACCGTCAAAGTCCAGATCAAGCGCGACGGCACCATCGCCAGCGCCGAAATCATCCGCTCCAGCGGCAACCCGCTCATGGACCAATCCGTCCTCGCCGCCCTCAACCGTGTAACCCGCATCGACGCCCTCCCCACCGGCCTCGGCAACGGCGACACCTACTCGGTCAACATCAACTTCGAACTGCAGTAGGCCAAACACCGTCGACTCATTTGGCAAAATCATTAGGAGCGCCAAAGTCCCCGTTGGCTTCTCTGCGAGCGGCTCGCACTGTATCGGCGGTCTATGACCGCCGGGCTTGCTCGCCCCTCGCCTCGCCTTGACAAAATCAGTAGGAGCGCCAACGTCCTCGTTGGCTTCTCCGCGAGCGCCGCGCACTGTAGCGGCGTGTCTATGACCGCCGGGCTTGCTGGCCCTCAACTCATTTTAGCAAAATCATTAGGAGCGCCAACGTCCCCGTTGGCTTCTCCGCGAGCGCCGCGCACTGTAGCGGCGTGTCTATGACCGCCGGGCTTGCTCGCCCCTCGCCCCTCGACCCTCGACCCTCGCCCCTCGACCCTCGACCCTCGACCCTCGACTCATCTTAGCAAAATCAGTAGGAGCGCCAACGTCCCCGTTGGCTTCTCCGCGAGCGGCGCGCACTGTAGCGGCGTGTCTATGACCGCCGAGGCTGCCGGCCCCT
>Ga0247843_1005070_pt1 | contig 18782 bp, 22 predicted proteins | sample LaCruzMarch2017__FD_192420 | JGI IMG/M metagenome (GOLD analysis project Ga0247843, IMG submission 192420) | Freshwater microbial communities from meromictic Lake La Cruz, Castile-La Mancha, Spain - LaCruzMarch2017_8m | ecosystem: Environmental > Aquatic > Freshwater > Lake | place: Spain...
ATTTAATGTAGTTCCATGAAAAACCTTCTGTTTTTACTTTTTCTTTTCTTCAGTTTGAGCTTTACAGCTCAAGGAAACTTGCAATTTAACCAGGTAGTTTACTTGTCTGCAAATACCGACAACACCACCCAATGGACGGTGCCTGTGGGAAAGGTGTGGAAAATTGAAGCTGTAGGAGTTTACGGTAGCACCTTGACGGTTTATTTTAATGGAGCAACCTCCTTTATTTATGCAGGATCTTATTCCAATTCAAGTCCATCTGGCTACTACCGAAATGCGGATGCTTCACCAATTTGGCTGCCGGGTGGTAGTATCCTAGGTCAATCTTGTGGATGTGGAGGCAATCGTTGGTTCAGTATTTTAGAATTTAATGTTGTACCATGAAAAATCTCCTGTTTTTACTTTTTATTTTCATTAGTTTGAACTTTACAGCTCAAGGAAATCTCCAATTTAATCAGGTGCTAATTTTGGATGGAAATACCAGCACGCCAACCTACACCGTTCCTGTTGGTAAGGTTTGGAAAATTGAAAGCGCAACAATTAGCAGTGTAAATGGCTATCTTGCGCTTTCAATTAACGGTTCTGCAGCATCAATATTACAAGTTGTTAATGGTGGGAATAATCTTCCATATTGGCTTCCTGCTGGTACCTTAGTTGGGTTTTATATTGCATCCGTAGGAAAAGTTTCGATTATTGAATTTAATGTCATTCCATGAAAAACATTTTTATTATTCTATTTATTTCTGGTTTTTTTATGGCTTTTGGCCAAGGAAATCTCCAATTTAATCAGGTGCTGCGCATACATAATATAGCTCAGACTGTTCCAGCTAACAAAGTGTGGAAAATAGAATCATATATGCAATCTCAAACTGCCTTAAGCGATGGTACGGAAATGTCTACTTGTAATTATCTGGATCGTCATCACCCTTTTCTTATCAACACAAAACCTTATTATTTAATCAATGGCTCCCCAGGACATGGAAGTTCAGGGACTTATATGGCTGTTGGAAATCAATTGCCCATATGGTTGAAGGCTGGTGATATTGTCCAAACGACTTGTGTCGATAATTTTTTAAGTATTTTAGAATTTAATATTATTCCATGAAAACTATCACAACATTCTTTTTTGTTTTGCTTTTTTCTACGCTTGGTTTTTCACAAGGCAATTTGCAATACAACCAAGCCAAAATTGTAAACGATCAGATTGAAACCGTGCCAGCCAATAAGGTTTGGAAAATTACAGCTGTATACGGAAAAGAAGAAGTGTGCCGTCAGGTGGTTCCATTATATGGCTCTAACTGGTGGTCAAAGGCTTTGGTGGCAGGATTCTTCATTAATAATGTTGAAATACTTTCTTTTCGTAAGTTTCTGTCTCAAACCATGTACAACAACAGTAACACTTGTGCTGTCAATGGCCAAGGCAATTATGATTTTAGCGCTTTGAATTTTGATAGTGACCCCAATATTTTACCAATATGGGTTCCGGCTGGAGCTACAGTTAAATCCGTGGGACCCAATGTTTTTTTATCTGTCGTTGAATTTAATATTATTCCATGAAAACACTTTCTTTCCTTTTTTTTACATTCCTTTTATTAAACAAAATTTATTCACAAGGAAATTTGCAGTTTAATCAGGTTAAATTGGTTAGTGCCATAGAAACAGTGCCAGCGGGTAAAGTTTGGAAGGTAACAAACTTTCTTCCAACGCCCAATGGTAATTACCAGGCTATAAGCCAACCCGGACTTGCTGAATATTTAATTAATATAAACGGTGTAGCTATGAATTTAGGACGCAGGGCTTATTATAATAATAATTATAACCACCAACTGGCTGAAGTTAGACATACAGGCGATATATGGTTGGCTGCAGGCACGACACTTGCTGCTTTTCAAAATATTGCTCACTTATCAGTCATCGAATTTAATATTATTCCATGAAAAATCTCCTTTTATTTAGCTGCTTACTATTCAGTTTGAGCTTTAAAGCGCAAGGCAACCTGCAGTTTAACCAGGTATTGCATTTAGAAATCACTTGTTGTACTGCTTCAGCCTTTTCAGTTCCAGTTGGTAAAGTGTGGAAAATAGAAGGTTCGATGGCCTATTCGAATAATTATCCTACTAGAATAACGGCTATTAATGGCAATCCAATGGAGGCATACCTTACAGGATATACCCACCTTAACTATGGTATTTTACCAATAACTTTACCATATTGGTTACCAGCGAATACGCAAGTTTCTTTTAATACAGGTAACACAATTGGCCACAAAGGCTACGTTTCTATTATTGAATTTAATGTTATCCCTTAAAGAAAATGAAGTATATAGTTTGTTTTTTAGCAGTAGCATCTAGTTTTGTGGCGCTTTGTCAAGACACTTCTTTTGTTAAAGTATATTATGCCGGCTCTGCTGCAATTGTTCCAGCTGGGAAAATATGGCAAGTTGAAAAAGTATTCGTTTCAAGTGGAGACGGCTTCAATATTAAAATCAATAACGATGCATTTAAAGGGGATTTTATTGGCGGTTCAAAAATACAGATTCCATATTACATCGCTGAAATGGAGCTGCTGTCTTCGGGAAGTATGATCTCCTATTTATTATACATCAAACAAAGAAATTCTAAGGAATAAGGCATCCTTTTTCCAATTTTATTGTTAATGTAAAAAAAATAGTAATTTAGTAACTTAATTAAACACTTAAATCATGAAGAAAATCTTTTTAATAGTATCATTAATTTTTGTTGGTTTCTCAACTATTAATGCTCAATCTTACGCAATTAGTGCCGATGCAAAAAAACTTGAACTTGCCAGAACTTCTGGTGTTTACGAGTTCGTAATGGGATCGGATGTGACCGAGGATCGTGTTGCTGAAGTTGCGAAGTATTACACTGAATATTTCACTATTAATTTTGATGCTACATCGTACAAAGCAACGATCACTTTATTTAACAAAGATGAAACGTCTAAAATGGTTATGACTCGCTATTTTATGGCAATTGGTGCCTCTAAAATTATGATGGGCGAGGAATTAATGGAATTGCAAGATTATTTCAAAAAATATATTCTTTAACTAGTTACATTGTATTGTAAACCGACGGATCTTATCTGTCGGTTTTTTTTTTAGATAAGTTCTGTAAAATGTATAAACAGTTTCCCAAAGTTGAGCTTCATATTCACTTGGATTGTTCGCTTAGTTATGATGTGGTCGCCTTATTAATACCTGGTATATCAGTAGAAGAATATCGAAATAAATTTACGGCCCCCAAAAACTGTTGTAGCTTGAATGATTACATTGAATGTGCGCAAGCGTCCATAAATTACATGCAGACAAAGGAGCAGTTGCGAATTGTTACACTTGATTTGTTGGCTCAATTTGATGCTGATAATGTCGTTTATGCTGAAATTCGCTTTGCTCCATTACAGCATTTAGCAGGCGGTTTATCAGCCGAAGAAGTAGTGCAAGAAGTGCTTAACGCTATTCATGAAGCAAAAGCGATCAATAGGGTAGAGGCAAATGTAATTTTATGCACCTTAAGGCATTATTCTGAGCAACAAAGTATGGCGACTATTAAATTAGTTGAAAGATTTAAAGGTAAAGGTGTTGTGGGTTTTGATATTGCTGCAGATGAGGCGGGTTATCCGCTTGATAATCACGTTTCAGCGTTTAAATTTGCTAAATCAAATGATATTCTCTGTACAGCTCATGCCGGTGAGGCGCTTGGTCCTATTAGTGTTTGGGAAACATTAGAAAAACTTGCCCCTAATAGAATTGGTCATGGCATTAGGAGTATTGAAGATGGTTTATTAATTGAACGATTAATCGAAAGCAACATTCATTTGGAAGTTTGTCCAACAAGTAATCAATTAACGCGTGTTTATCCAAGTCTAGAGGAATATCCTATTGACAAGCTCTACAAAACGGGTGTTTCCATGAGTATAAGTACGGATGGGAGGGCTATTTCAGCAGTTGATTTAAACCAGGAGTATCAATTCATGACCAATCAATACAGTTGGACAATTAATGATCTATATCGAATTAATACCGAGGCAATAAAGCATTCTTTTGCGACTGAAGAGGTTAAAATGGCTGTTCAAGCTCAGCTAGATGCTTTTTATTTAGTGTAATCAAGTTACCTTTTTCCGATGTTGTAAATTAATTGAAAGGTTAGGCGATAATAAGCATCGAATTGGTTTGAATCACCTCTTTTATCTCCCGTTGTATACGCTAAACTAGGGTTTGATAGGAACACTGCGGCTGGACTTGATAATAAACTAGGATCAGCGTATTTAGTGCTTACGTCATCCATGTAGTCGGTGAATGTTTTCGTGTAATTTCCTTCAATACCGATTCGTATTTTTTTACTAATCCCTATCCGAATGCCAATTCCAGTTGGTATAATAAATGTGGCTTTTGAATATGCCGTGCTTTGCCCCTCAGTTTGCAATGGTCGAAGTTCAGTCCAAACTCCATTGTATGCTGCTTTTGGATTGTAAGTAGCAAATCCAAGTCCACCAAAAATATACAACTGAGTATTTGATTTTCTACGCTTTGAACGGCCCGTTAAATTGTAAAAGGATCCGTTAAATTCATTGGCGTAAAAGATAAATTCTAAGCGCTGGCTTACTTCGAAATTATTGCTTTTAAAATGTAAGTTACGCGCTTTCCGCATGCTCTCTTCGGAGTATTTATCATCCGCTTCAATGCTAAAGTAGCTAAGGCAGGTCTTTGTTGCCAAATAAGGTCTAAATCGGTATTTGTAGGAAATTTCTAGTCCCGTGCCTGTCGATTCCCAATCAATGTCTTTTGTGCTGTAATCAATTCCTTGACCACCTGCTCCGCCAAGATCTCCTGTAAATTGAGTTGCACACAAACCGATTTGCATTTCGTGCCGATTAGATCGCCAATTGGTTCGTTTATTGAAATTTTCTTTTTTTATAAGTTGGGCGAATGTATTGTTTACAATTGTAAAAATGATTATAATAAGCACAAAAAAATACTTCACAATTTATGTTTTTAGCAACGAATTTAGAATTGTAATTTTTATAAATTTAATCATTTTATACAAATTAAGGAAATCTCACATAGAGTCTGGAGTGTTAATCTCCAGACTTATGATGAGTGCCCACGACTGGATTCGAACCAGCACACCAAATGGCACCACCCCCTCAAGATGGCATGTCTACCAATTTCACCACGTGGGCTAAACTATTACAAAGGTAATCAAAACAAAAAAAGATGCACTTCAAAAAGTTGCAAAAACAAGGTCAATTTTAATGAAAGTAAGAAATTAGTTAAATTAGTTTACTTATTCTTCTATGAAGTTCAGGTCTTTCGCAAACGTTTCGTTGAGTTGTCTCAAGCTGTAGAAAGCTAAACTTATGAATACTGTTCCAATTATCAATGCCGAAATACCAACAGAAAGTTGGCTTGCAAGCAGCATGGAAAATAATAACATGATTAAATTAACGGAACCTCTAACAAAATTTGGTATCGTATTAGCAGCGGTTGAGCGAATGTTTGTCCCAAATTGTTCCGCTGCAATTGTTACAAAAATTGCCCAGTAGCCGGTTCCAGTGCCCAAAAGAAAACAAAAGAAATAGTAATTGGCTGCAGTCATCCCCTTGCCGAAAAATAAAAAGACAAGGGTTAATATCCCCGTAAAACTAAGGTAAAGAAACACCACTTTTTTTCTGCTTTTTAGTAACTGACTAAGAAATCCGGAGATTAAATCCCCGAACGACAAGCCTAAGTATGCGTACATTACCGCCTTGCCATTTTCGATATTGTTTAAGCCAAGCCAAGGACCAAAATCATCTTTTGAATTCATGATGATTAACCCGATGATGTACCAAATTGGTATACCAATGATAATGCAGTACAAGTATTTTTTTCTGTTTGTTTTCGTTGTAAAGAGCAGCTTGAAACTTCCTTTAACAACTTCTTTGTTTGATTTTATGGAATTGAAATACGAGGATTCAATGGTACCGATGCGCAAAAACAATAATATAAATCCCATTAAGCCGCCAATAATATAGGCGACTTGCCAACTCGCGAGTTGGAAATTAGTAAGATTGAAAATAATTTGTGAAAAATAATCGCCTTTTGATCCTACTAGTGATGCGAATACTGCTCCTAATGCACCAAAAGTTACAATAATCATTGTGCCATACCCTCTTTTTTCTTTTGACATCATTTCAGAGACCAAGGTTATGCCAGCGCCTAGTTCTCCTGCTAATCCAATTCCCGCAACAATTCGAATGACTGTATACGAAGTAATATCATAAACAAATGCATTGGCGATATTAGCCAATGAGTAGAGTAAAATTGAGCCGAACAAAACAGTTAAGCGTCCTTTTTTATCACCCAGGACACCCCAAATCACACCGCCGATTAACATTCCAATCATTTGCATATTAAATAGAAACTTTCCGGTTGCCGCTTGTAATTCCGGACTTGTTCCAATCATGATTTGTTTTAGGCTTTCTGCTTTTACAACGCCAAATAATACTAAATCGTAGATGTCTACAAAATAGCCAAGTGCTGCTACAACTACCACGATAATTACTTTTCTATTTGATTCTAAATTAATAGCCTCTTTCATATATCAAAAGTAGAAAATTATTAACGCACACCTAATTTTTAACTTTAATTTGAATTACCTTTACTTAAAAAAATTATGGTCTATAACTTCTCGGAAAAATCGTCAATAATCACTACATACTTGGCCGAAATTCGCGATGTTTCTATTCAAAAAGACGCAATGCGTTTCCGTTTTAACATGGAGCGAATCGCAGAAATTATGGGTTATGAGTTGTCAAAAAACATGAAATATGTTTCTAAGGAAGTGACGACTCCACTTGGCGTGGCTGTTGAGCAGGTTCTTGAGGAGCAACCTGTTTTAATTACGATTCTTCGGGCTGGTTTAGCAATGCATCAGGGATTAGTGAGAACCTTTGATCGTGCTGAAAGTGCATTCGTTTCGGCGTATCGGAAGCATACAACTCCGGAAGATTTTGAAATTTATGTAGAATATCTTGCCGCTCCCTCTTTAGATAATCGTATCTGGGTAATAAGCGATCCAATGCTTGCTTCGGGAAATTCAATGGTGGCGGTGCTTAATGCACTTAAAAGTCAAGGTAACCCAAAACGTATTGTCATTGCTTCAGCTATCGCAACGCCAGAAGCCATTCGATTGGTGCAACAACATAGTCCTAGTAATACAGAAATTTGGGTTGGGTCTATTGATAAGGAATTAACTGCACAATCGTATATTGTGCCAGGTTTAGGTGATGCGGGTGATTTGGCTTTTGGTGTAAAAGTTTAAGGATGGACTGGGCCAGCATCACGAGTATTTTTTTATTGTCAACAGTTAAGTTCTTGTTCGCTCCATTTGCTGGTGTACCACTTAAGCTACCTTTTTTTGAAACCTACCTTGCAGCAGTGTCAGGCGCAACGCTGAGTGCTGCTTTTTTTTATTTTGGAAGCGATCGTTTGTTGGAATTTATCAAATCAAAAAGAAGTGTTAAAAGCGTGTTTCTAGTTAAAAAAGAAATTATTAAAAAGAAATTTACTCGCTCCAATAAGTTCGTTGCCAAATTACGTAGTCGTTTTGGTAAAATTGGCATTTGTTTTTTTGCCCCTCTATTTCTGTCGGTTCCTTTAGGGAGCATTATTTCGGCTAAATTTTATGGAAGGGATAATAATACTTTTCTATACATTTTTGTCGGGATATTGCTAAATGGCGCTGCAACTACTTTTTTGGGGTATGTCATTTTTAAATAAACATATTTTTTTTGATTTGGATCGCACACTTTGGGATTTTGATCGAAATTCCAAGATGGCATTGCATAGTATTCTTGAACAAGAAAATCTTATCGATAAATGCTTTGGTTTTGAATCGTTTCACAAAGTATATCAGCAAAAAAACAAATTGCTTTGGAAAAAATATGGTAAGGGTAAACTGACGAAAGAGGCACTTCGTTATGAACGATTTAGAGCAGCTTTAAAAGTTTTTAATGTACTTGACGAGGAGCAAATTTGCAGAATAGGTGACGCCTATGTTGAGCTATCGCCAAAACAAACAATACTTTTCCCAAATGCACTCGCTGTATTGCAAGATTTGAAAAAGATGGGTTTTAATTTGCATATAATTACCAATGGTTTTGTTGAAGTGCAATATAAAAAAATGGAGAATACCGGTTTACGTCCTTTTTTTGAGGTCATCGTTTGTTCTGAGGACATTGGTTTTAATAAACCACATCCTTCTATTTTTGAACATGCCATGCGGGAAGCAAAGGCAAAACCAACATGCTCTTTGATGATAGGTGATGACTATCGTGCCGACATTTCAGGGGCGATAAATGCCGGAATGCACGCTATTTGGTTCGAACCCGATATCAAAAATACTTTGCGATTTGAAAATAGAATTACAGCATTGAACGAAATTCCGCAACGAGCAGCGCGCTTGTTGGGATACTAATCTTTTTTGAAGAGAACTTCAGCCTCTTGTCGCATTTTTTCATACATGACAATTCCTGCTGCTACACTCACATTTAATGAGGCGATTTCACCTTTCATAGGAATCTTTAATCTTACGTCCGACATGGAAATTAAATCCGACGTAATACCACTTTCTTCTGAACCGAAAAGCAATGCCATAGGTCCGCGAAGGTTAATACTTTGAATAGGAACACTTGCTTTTTCGGTGCAAGCAACGATGCGTAATCCCGATTGCTGAAGGTAAAACAAGGTGTTTTTTAATTGGTCTGTTTTACAAACAGTAATTCTATTTAATGCCCCAGCAGAAGCTTTCATCGCATCTGCCGTTACGAGGGCGGAACCTTTAGATGGAATTAATATGGCGTCAATACCTTGGCATTCAGCTGTTCGGGCAATAGCACCAAAATTTCGAACGTCAGTTATTCGATCTAAAACTAAAATGCAGGGCTTTTCTCCTTTTAACAATAAATCATCTACAATGACCTGAATATCGCCGTATTCAATCGGTGAAACAAATGCTATTACACCTTGATGGTTGCCTGAACTAAGCGCATTGAGTTTTTCTATTGGTACAAATTGTAGTTGATAGTCTTTATCTGCCAATTCTTTTTTTAACTCCATGAAAAGGTCTTTATTCATACCTTTTTGAATCAATATCTTATTGATTTCACGTTCTGCTTGTATCGCTTCAATGACGGTACGAATTCCAAAAATCACATCGGATTTTTCTTTGCGTACGAAGTTTCTTTCTCTTTCCATTATTAATTAAAAATATATTCAATTTCCACATTTCCTTCCAAAGTAAGGTGAACAGGACACGTTTTTCCTGCTGCAATGGCTTTTTTTAAGGTGATGTCATCCCAATTATTACCTGAAAAATCGAATCTTATGTTAATTCGCTCAATTTTTCTAGGTGCGCTTGACATTATTTTTTCAACTTTCGCCGTGCAATGTTCAAAAGGTATGCTATGTTGTTGGCAATAAATGCCTACAATGGTTATAAAACAGGACGCCAACGATGTAGCCATTAAATCTGTGGGTGAAAAAGCGGCGCCCTTTCCAAAATTATCTATCGGAGCATCCGTAGTAATTTTACAGCCCGACTTGTGGGTGCACTCGGTGCTAAGATTTCCTAAATAGTTTACTGTTGAAATTTCCATTGCTCGCAATTTCACAAAGATACTGCTTTTAATCTCCCTTTTTTTGAATAATAAAAAGTATTCACTCAAAAAACAATGCTAATTCATGAACTTTTACGAATTTTGTTCCCGTATGAATGATAATACGAAAGAAACTGAACGATTAAAAAAACCTAGTTGGCTTAGGGTTAAGCTACCAATTGGTGAGAATTATCGAAAAGTTAGAAACCTTGTTGATCAACACAAATTACACACAATATGTGAAAGTGGTAGCTGTCCGAATATGGGGGAGTGCTGGGGAGAAGGAACAGCGACTTTCATGATTCTAGGAAATATCTGCACCCGTTCTTGTGGTTTTTGCGCTGTACAAACTGGAAGGCCAGAAGCGGTAGATGAATTCGAACCTGGTAGAGTTGCCAATAGTGTGAAAATCATGGGGGTAAAGCATGCAGTAATTACTTCGGTTGATCGCGATGATTTAAAAGATGGCGGCTCCTCGATTTGGGTACAAACTGTGAAAGCAATTCGAGTTCAATCTCCTCAAACAACGATGGAAACGCTTATCCCAGATTTTGCTGGTAAGTGGGAAAATCTACAGCGCATTATTGAAGTTGCTCCCGAAATTGTTTCCCATAATTTAGAAACAGTGCGCAGACTTACCAAGGAAGTAAGGATTCAAGCCAAATACGACAGGAGCTTAGAACTACTTTTTAGACTAAAAAAGGAGGGATGCGGACTAAATCTGGCGTTATGTTAGGCTTGGGGGAAACTCCTGAAGAGGTCATAGAAACTATGGAAGATCTGGTAAATGTTCAAGTGGATGTGCTTACTTTAGGCCAATACCTACAACCTACCTCCAAACATTTGCCCGTTAAGGAATTTATCACGCCAGCTCAATTTGCTTATTACAAGGAATTGGGACTGAAAATGGGATTTAAATACGTGGAATCCGGACCTTTAGTAAGGTCTTCTTATCATGCTGAAAAACATTTGTTTTAAAAAAAAAGTCCCACCGAAGCAGGACTAAAGGTAAAAACCTACGGCATATAGCCTTATTGTGATAAGAATAAAGATTAGAAATTTTATTCATAGCAAATATATGCTTTATTTTTTGTATATTTCAATCTCAAAAAAAAATCTTTTATAAAAACAAAAAAAAATGTCAAGTTCAAATAGAATATTAGGGTTGGATTTAGGAACAAACTCCATTGGTTGGGCGATTGTAGATAAAGAGGGTTCTGAATTTTCATTAATTGATAAGGGAGCTAGAATTTTTTCCGAAGGAGTAAAATCGGAAAAAGGAGTTGAAAGTTCCCGTGCAGCAGAACGCACAGATTTTAGGAGTGCAAGAAAAATAAAGTTTCGAAGGAAATTACGTAAGTACGAAACGCTGAAAGTGCTTTCGGAAAACAATATGTGCCCATTGTCTATCGAAGAAGTTATAGCATGGCGAAAATCAGGCTTCAAAAATTACCCTTTAAATCCCCAATTTATTAGTTGGTTAAGGACAAGTGAAGAAGATGAAATTAACCCTTATTTATTTCGAGATAAAGCCAGCAGAAATAAAGTCGCACTTTTTGAACTAGGAAGAGCATTTTATCATATTGCTCAACGTAGAGGTTTTTTAAGTAACCGCTTAGACCAATCAGCTGAAGGTATTATTGAACAACACAAACCTGCTTTAGAAGATATTATTGAGAATGCTTTGTCATTTACGGAACTTCAAATTGAATTAACTGATTATTTTCAAGATCGGGATTTAATTGAACAAAAAGCTGCTGATTTGGATGAAGGTGAAAAGAAATTGAAAACAATATATAATTCATTCCTTAAAACAATTAAAGATAACCCAAAAGATTTTGACAAAACCAAAATACTTCTTTCGGAACGATTAAACAAGAAAGAGGATTTAGGTGTTGTAAAACAAAAAATTGGTGAGATTTCTCAAGCGATGATCGTTGGAAATTTCAAAACATTAGGTCAATATTTCTGTAATTTATATAATAAAGGTAAAATTAGAAACCAATATACAGCTAGAGATGAACATTATCTTTCTGAATTTGAAGTTATTTGTTTGGCTCAAGGAATTGAAGGAATTATAGCTACCGAAAAACTTCCTGAAAAAAGATATGTTGGATTAGCTAAAGAATTGTACAAAGCAATCTTCTTTCAAAGACCCTTAAAATCTCAGAAAGGCTCGATTGGTAAATGTACTTTTGAAAAAAGCAAGTCAAGATGTTCCGTTTCGCATCCGGATTTTGAGGAATACAGAATGTGGTCTTTTATCAATACTATTAAGATAAAACCTCCTACTGATGAAAGTTGGCGATTTCTTACTAGTGAAGAAAAAGTAAAAATTATCCCTAAGTTTTTACGAAAAAAGGACAATTTTAATTTTGAAGATATAGCAAAAGAATTAGTACCAAGTGGCTGCAAATATTTATTTTCAAAAGTTACTACAAAGGTTATATCGGTTGATTACTTATTCAATTACCATTTGAATTCATCCGTTAGTGGATGTGTGGTTTCAACTTCATTTAAAAATGCTTTGGGTGATGATTGGAAATCGAAAATATACACATACGAAACACTTAATAAGAGAGGCGAAAATGTAACTCGAAATGTAGATTACAATGATTTATGGCATTTAATTTCTGTTTCCACCTCTGATTTGTACTTGCAAGAATTTGCGCTTACCAAATTAAAGTTAGACAATAAAAAAGCGACTTTATTCAGCAAAATAAAATTAAAGAAAGATTTTGCCAGTTTGAGTTTAACGGCAATTAATAAAATAAATCCTTTTTTGAGAGAAGGATTATTGTATTCGCATGCCGTATTTATGGCAAATATCGAAAACATAGTTGATGCTGATATTTGGAATAATTTAGACGATAGAAAATACATTCAAACTAAAATTGCCGCATTAATTGCAACAAATACATTTGATAATAATTTATTAGAAATTATAAATGGACTTATAAAAGAGTGTAAAACTGGTGGTCATTTTTATTCTAAAGAAGCAGAAAACATCTACAAATCAGATTTAGATAAAAAGGTAAGTGCTTTTGTGATATCAAATAAAATTGAAGATCAAAAAGAATCAATTATGGGGCTGTTATTCCCTATTTTTATTGAACAGCTCAAAAAACATGAATTCATTTCAATAAAGCGTTTGGATGAAAAAGTATTTGATTTTTTAGATGGGCAAAATGATGATGGGCAAGTTTTTTGTAACTCCAAGAACAAACTTAAAAAGTTATACCATCCTTCGGACATAGAGGTGTTTAAAAAGAAAATCATTAAAGATGAGTTCGGTAATGAAAAAGTAGTTTTAGGAAGCCCTTTAACTTCATCTATTAAAAATCCAATGGCAATGCGGGCCTTGCACCAGTTGCGGAAAGTTCTCAACACACTGATTTCTGAGGGTCAAATTGACCACAAAACAATCATTCATATTGAAATGGCTCGGGAATTAAACGATGCCAATAAAAGAAAAGGAATTCAAGATTATCAAAAAGAAATTGAAAATAATAGGAAAGTATACATTGAGGAAATTAAAAGTCTATATAAAGCAGCAACAAGCATAGATATTGAACCAACAGAAGATGATATTTTGCGCTATCAATTATGGATGGAACAAGACAAGAAAACAATTTATGAAGAACAATGCACCAATATTAGTATCTCACAAATCATAGGGAGTAATCCAGATTTTGATATAGAACATACAATACCAAGAAGTAGATCACAAGACAATTCTCAAATGAATAAAACCTTGTGCAGTAAGTATGTTAATCGAGAGATTAAAAAGAATAAAATGCCATTTGAATTGAATAATCATAGTGATATATTAGTCAATGTTGCGCCATGGAAAATTAAAGCTGATATATTGACTTCGGAAATCGAACAAATTTCAAAATCTATTAAAGCGGCAACTACTAAGGAACAAAAAGATAGAAAAATCAGGTTGCGTCATAAATTGAATTTACAAAAAGAGTATTTCAAAGGGAAATATGAACGTTTTACAGACGAAAAACCAAAAGTAGGTTTTAAAAATAGCCAAATTCCAGATACAGGAATCATTACAAAATATTCGCAAGCCTATTTGAAATCCTATTTCAAGAGAGTAGAATCAGTAAAAGGTGGTATGGTTGCTGAATTTAGAAAAATTTGGGGGATTCAAGAAAGTTATCAGGAAAACAATAAAAAATATTATCACGAGAAAGATAGAAGCAAGCACACGCATCACACCATCGATGCGATTACAATTGCTTGTATGACCAAAGAAAAGTATGATGTTTTGGCAAATGCTTGGACACACGAAGACAAAGGACAACTTGGCGAAGCACGGGAATTATTAGCCAATTCAAAACCTTGGCTTACCTTTACCGAAGATTTAAAAAAGATAGAAGACGAAATTTTAGTGTCGCATTATACACCAGACAATGTAAAGAAACAATCTAAGAAGATTGTTAGAATTCGAGGTAAAAAGCAATTTCGAGACGAAAATGTATTAGATAAAAAAGGAAATACAATTCCAATTTTTGGTAAAAGATTACATGAAGTTGAAATATCTTCAAAAATTGAAGGTAAAGATTATTTTAAAATTCAAAAGAATAATGAGACAGTATATTATGAGTATCTATTTGATAAAACAGGAAATATAATTCATAAGAAAATTCCATTTATCAATCAAGGCGATACTATTAGAGGCTCTTTGCATTTAAGTACAATTTATGGAGCAATAGAAAGAGAAAATGAAAGTGGAGAAAAAACGATTAAATATGTAGTGCGAAAACCGATTTCAAAAGATTTTACAGATGCCGATGTAAAAAACATTGTAGATAATGGAATTAGAGAACGAATAGAAAAACACGGTCTTAAAAATGTTTTAACCAAAGAAGAAACTATAATTTTGCCCGAAGAAAAGAAAGGCGAAAATGGAGCAACTGCCAATTTGAAACCAATGTTGATTAAAAAAATCAGATTGTTTCAATCAACAGTAAAAAACCCATTGCACATAAAAGCACACGCAACAGTTTCAAAATCTCGACACGAGCATAAGCAAACAGTTTACGCCCAAAATGATGAGAATTATTGTATGGCGATTTATGAAGGACTTGATAAAAAAGGAAACGTTAAAAGAAGCTGTTTGTTAATAAATATGTTTGAAGCAGGAAAATATTTCAAATTGAGTAATAATGATAAAATAAATTATCCAATAGCACCTGAAAAAGATGAAAATGAATTGCCATTAAAGTATATCCTGACCAAAGGAAAAATGGTTTTGATGTATGATAAATCACCAGATGAGTTTTCGGAAATGAGTGAAAATAAAGTTTTAGAAAGATTATTTCAAATCACACAATTAGATGTAGAAGGATCTTGTATAAAGCTATTGCACCATCAAGAAGCAAGAGAAAAGAAAGTTATTACAGAATTTATGGGTTTAAAAATTGGTATGAAAGGCGGCAAAAATTTAGGAGAACATAAAAATTTTCCTTGGATTAAAATTAGTGAGAATTCATTTGATTGTTTGGTGCAAGATTATGATTTTACAATTTCGGCTTCTGGTAAAATAATTTTGAAATAAACAATTCAAATTTCAAAACTTTGGTGTATATTTACACCAAATAAATTAGTATTATGACCAGACAAAGTATTTCTTTAGCCAATCAGAATGATGAATGGTTAAAAAAACAAGTAAGTGAAGCTGAATTCAGCAGTAAAAGTGAAGCCATCAACTATTTGATAAAACAAGCTCGGTCCCAAGAGGAATACTATGCATTTGTGAGAAATAAAATTGACAGAGCAGAGAAAAGTGGAATGGCAGAAAAACAAACAAAGGAAGAAATGTTAGCCGAGTTTAAAAATAGACTAAAAATTGTATAGTTATTTTTTGACTTGCGAAGCAAAAGAAGATTTGTGGAGAATTTATCAATTTGGAGTTGACAGATTCGGAGAAACACAAGCAGACAACTATTTAATGATGCTTCATGATTGTTTTGGAAAAATCGCGGCAAATCCAACTTTGTTTCCAAAGGCAGCTTTCATCAAAGAAGATATACGGTATTGTGTATGCGGCGTTGATACTATTTATTACAGAATAAGGAATAAAAACAAAATAGAAATTATTACCCTAATTGGAAGACAAGATTTTCCGAAATAAATAAAAGTTCATTGACATAGATTTTATGATCTCATAAACAACCAAACCACAACGGAAATCGACCTTCGACTTCTGTTACAACGATTTCCGTTGTGGTTTGATTAAAGATTAGAAAAAACGATATCTTGAAAAATTCTAGCTATATCCATTATCGGAGTTGTGGTTTGATTAAAGATTAGAAAAAACGATATCATTTACAGTACTCTTTTATCCATTTGTGATGTTGTGGTTTGATTAAAGATTAGAAAAAACGATATCTATACATGCCTTAAGTTTACTAATATGCTTGTTGTGGTTTGATTAAAGATTAGAAAAAACGATATCCAAAAACATTTGTACCATTTTGTTGCTGTGTTGTGGTTTGATTAAAGATTAGAAAAAACGATATCAGATCTTTACAATAATAGCGGAACTTTGTTGTTGTGGTTTGATTAAAGATTAGAAAAAACGATATCATAAATTTATATTAAATAGTATCATTCTGGTTGTGGTTTGATTAAAGATTAGAAAAAACGATATCAAAACAGATTATTAAAAGATAAGCAAAAAGTTGTGGTTTGATTAAAGATTAGAAAAAACGATATCCTGCACTATTTCTAGGTTTGTCATGTTAGTGTTGTGGTTTGATTAAAGATTAGAAAAAACGATATCCAACTCCACCAACAACTGAAAGCATTGCCGGTTGTGGTTTGATTAAAGATTAGAAAAAACGATATCGGTTATGTAACGGGAGTAATAATAGTAATGTTGTGGTTTGATTAAAGATTAGAAAAAACGATATCTAATGAACTATCAATAAGAACCAAGCGCGGTTGTGGTTTGATTAAAGATTAGAAAAAACGATATCCCAATCATTTTTTAAGCAATACCAAACACGTTGTGGTTTGATTAAAGATTAGAAAAAACGATATCTATACTCTCTTTATGTACTATTATTTTACGGTTGTGGTTTGATTAAAGATTAGAAAAAACGATATCTTGCTTATTGCGATAGTAAAGAAACTCCCAGTTGTGGTTTGATTAAAGATTAGAAAAAACGATATCAGCCATTGCAAACAAGGAACTAACTGATATGTTGTGGTTTGATTAAAGATTAGAAAAAACGATATCTTTTTCCGTTTTAGTAAGTGCTTCGTTTAGTTGTGGTTTGATTAAAGATTAGAAAAAACGATATCACATCTACATTAGCTGTGATAGGAGTATTGTTGTGGTTTGATTAAAGATTAGAAAAAACGATATCCGCTAACCGGTTTTAGTCAAATCGGATCAGTGTTGTGGTTTGATTAAAGATTAGAAAAAACGATATCTTTGTTGATTGTTTGTTAGTTGTTTGTTAGTTGTGGTTTGATTAAAGATTAGAAAAAACGATATCTTACTACAATTTTCAGTTGAAGATACAAGAGTTGTGGTTTGATTAAAGATTAGAAAAAACGATATCTTTTCTTATTTGCAGCTTCGACCCTAGCAGTTGTGGTTTGATTAAAGATTAGAAAAAACGATATCTAGCTGTTATCTGATAATTAGGGAATACTGTTGTGGTTTGATTAAAGATTAGAAAAAACGATATCCTTCACTCGCAATACATTCTTGTAACATTGTTGTGGTTTGATTAAAGATTAGAAAAAACGATATCAGTTGGCGCTAAACCTTCTGATAATCCTAAGAAAACAAAGAAAATATCGTTTTAAAAAATGCCCCTTTCTTGCCTTGATAAAGCATCTTTGGAGCATTTTTTTATTTGTAGCACATTAAAACAACTCTAATTGAACTGGCAAGGGTGCTTTTGGTGTTTCATATCGTCCAAAATAGTTGGTGATGTTTCCATATTGCTTGTCTGTGATGCGCAATACACTTACTTTTCCAAGTGGAGGCAGTAAATTATTAATTCTTTTTTCATGTACGTCAGCACTTTCACTGCTCGCGCAATGCCTGTCGTAAACAGAAAATTGCATCATGGTAAATCCATCTTTTAAAAGATTGATTCTGAATTTCGCCGCGTTTTTTCGGTCCTTCTTCGTTTCGGTCGGTAAATCAAAAAATACAAATAACCACATAATTCGGTAGGCATTTAATTCCATAATTGGGGATAATTAATTTTTTTACGCTTTCCTGTATAGCATTGCTGAAGCGAGCTAGCTGTCTTTTGTAAGGCGACCATCAAAGTGCTTTTTTCATCCTTGAAATAAACAGTTCTTGTTAAAATTTGTAAAAGTTCAGCTTTAATTTTTGTGTTGAGTTCTTCTTCTTCAAAATTTACCATCAGTTGTGATACGCACTCATCAACAATTGGTCGAAATGGTTCCATGATGTCATCTGCCAGTGCAAATGCGTTGTATTTATTGTGATGATGTATTCCAATTGTGTTTAATAATCCACTTGCAGACAAAGCTCTCGCTGTGGCTGCTCGTAAAATTGCGTAGCCATAATTTAAAAAATTATTTGGGTAGACTCCAAATCGCTCACGTTTAAAATCGTGTTCAAAAAAAGCTTTCCAATAATGTGCGGCTGCAGCACCTTCCATATTGGATGTGTCGCCACTTAACACTTTACTAGCATAATGATTTAAGGGGTTTTTTTGTTGCGTAATCATACTTAATAATTGGCCCTGATTCTTAATTTTTTCTATGATTGTTTGTTGCCATAATTGTTTTTTCAAGGGCTCGCTAGCATCAATTTGTTTCTTAAATAATTGTTGTTGAATATGATGGCTATTTAAATTCAAAAACATGCCATTCGGCAAATGATTTGCCCCACAAATTATCAATGAAACGTTATTATCAACCAATAAATTCATGCTGTTCATACTTAGATATACTTCGGCATTGTCAATTAATAAAAAGCCTATATCTTCAATGGGTGTAGATGTTTCACGTTCTTCGGTTTTAATAATTAATTGTAAGTTTTTTGTTGAGATCGATGCCTTGTTTTCGATTAGGAGGGTCCTTTTTATCATGCTTATTTTAGTTTGAGTGAAATT
>Ga0247843_1005071_pt1 | contig 18780 bp, 19 predicted proteins | sample LaCruzMarch2017__FD_192420 | JGI IMG/M metagenome (GOLD analysis project Ga0247843, IMG submission 192420) | Freshwater microbial communities from meromictic Lake La Cruz, Castile-La Mancha, Spain - LaCruzMarch2017_8m | ecosystem: Environmental > Aquatic > Freshwater > Lake | place: Spain...
ATAAGAATATGGTAAAGTATATGTTCCAGATGCCGAGTGATGCTGACTTTGAGATGCTCTATGGAAATCTCAAGGCACAAGAGACTATTAGTTTTTGGAGCACTTCTTTTATTCGTGGAACAACTCTTGATAATTGTATTATTATTGTGGATGAAATGGAAAACCTTTCATTTCACGAATTAGATTCCATTATTACTCGTGCCGGTGAAAATACTAAAATCCTTTTCTGTGGTGATGCCTCTCAATCTGATTTACTCAAGGCAAATGAGCGCACCGGAATTGTAGATTTTATTACCATCTTGCGTAAAATGCAATCTTTTGATATAATTGAGTTTGGTGTAGATGACATTGTTCGCTCAGGGCTTGTCAAAGAGTACATTACTGCAAAATTGGAATCTGGTTTTTAATGTGTTATAATAAGGACAAATTGAGGTTTTAATGTTTAAACATATTGATTTAAATTTGCCAAAACTTGAAAGAGAACTGATAGATTCGGTAAGATACTATACTTTACCTTCTGGTAATAAAAAATTAGTGTCTATCACTTCAGTTATTAGTCATTATAAAAAAGATTTTTTTGATAATTGGAGGAAAAAAGTAGGTATAGAAAAAGCAAATAAAATTACAAAAAAAGCAACAAGTAGAGGAACTGATACTCATTCTTTAATAGAAAGTTATTTGTTGAATGAAAACTTACCATCAGTTCAACCAATATCAGAATATCTTTTTAAGATTGCCAAACCTACTATTAACCGTATTGATAATATTCACTGTCTTGAAAGTTCATTATATAGTGAAGTTCTTGGTGTTGCAGGTTCTGTAGATACAATCGCAGAATTTGATGGTGAACTTGCAGTAATAGATTATAAAACTTCAAAAGAACCAAAACCCGTTGATTGGATAGAAGGATATTTTGTTCAAACAATGTTTTATGGAATGGCTTTTTATGAGATGACTGGTATTCCGGTTAAAAAATTAGTAATCATTATGACCTGTGAGAATGGTGAATGTGTGGTTTATGAAGAACGAGACCTTAAAAAGTATATGAAGTTAGTGGTTAAATATATTGAGAAGTTTGTTAATGATAAACTTGAACTTATGAGTGTTAAGAATTAGATTATGTCAAACATACTAGAAAGATTTCTAGAAATTAATATCGAAGATATGGAAATCACAGAAAAAGACAAGCAACTCGAACAGGTTATTGAGGATAAATTCATTACTGCAACTAAATTTTCTCTTGAAATTGAGAAATTAGTTGCCGAAGAAAAATGTAACTACATTGATGGTATAGTATTATACTGCGAGAATAATGGAATTGAAATTGAGTCGGTGACTAAATTGATTTCAAAACCATTAAAGGAAAGATTAAAGTATGATGCGATCAATCTTAACTTTATGAAGAAAATTTCGAAGGCAAAACTTCCTCTTTAACATAAATAAAAATAATGTTAAGTAAATTTATAATGAGAACTCTTTCTCAATTTCTAGTTTCTTGTGCGATTTCTTATCCAAGTTTTGCTGGAAATCTAGTTGAATATACTTATGGTGATAGTATTGCCGTTGGATATGGTGGAAAAAATCCTGGTTCTAGGAGAGTTGGTGCTAGTCCTGCTGAAGTTCTTTCCTATCTTGAGAGAGATTTAAAAGACAATCCAGATAAGTTTAAAGGAAAAACTGTAAATATTTCAACAGGCGTAAGTAACAATCCTGGAGATTTTTCTTCCATCGAAAGTCAGTTAAAACGCCTTAAAGCATCTGGTGCTAATGTAAATGTTTATGGCGCAGCTCAAGGAAGATATGATAAAGAAAATGAAAGATTAGGATCACTATCGTCCACCTATGGTGCTAATTTTAAGGGAGGATTTAAAGCAGGAAGAGATGGAGTTCATCCGGCAAGTTATGGTAGTTATGACTCAACACCATCAACACCAAGAACACCTGCAAAATTAGAAACTCCAAAAACACTAGCACCAGTATCATCCGTTCTTTCTAAATTAAAAGGAGTGGAAGGAACTGGAGTTGGTTCTAATTTTGTTGCTAAAAAGTGGAGTGATGCTGAAGGGTCAAGATATAAATCCTACGGAGGAAAGTAACTTATTTTTTTTTTTTATATTATGGCACCATTTGATGTATATGTGAATTATTTGGCACTGAAATCACATTTCTCCAGTCCCAAATATGACTACTTTAAGTATAATAAAAAAGTTAGAGCATCATTAACATCTTTTAATAAACGAAAAGATCGTTATTTTTTTGAGAAGACCTCAAGAAAATATAACGACAAAGAAATAGTTGATTTTTTAGTATCTAACTTTGTTTCTACCGATAATACACAGGCATTATGGATTGGCGAAATTATAAACTCCGGAGAAAGAATATATCGGGAGTGGATGAAACGACAACAGAGCTTAACCTACATATTCAAAGAACAATCGGAAGAATTGTTCTCGGAAACAAAATTAGAGAATGTCTTCGACTGTTCGAAAGGGCATCCAATAGTTTTAAAAAAGTTCCTGGGCGGGAAAATTAGTATCGAAACACTGGTAATATTCGATAAAATATTCCTGTTCGGGAACTCCTTTGATAAAAAACTTCTAGATCCTGTATGGGAAATGGTGAGTTTAAAAATTAAAAAATATTCGCCATTCGTTCAAATAAATACTCTTAATTACAAAAAAACTTTAAGGGAAATAATCAATGAGTAATTTTTTTGATTCTGATATTATTCAGGAAGAACTTGAAGAAATTGAAAATCTTCAAGAATTTATATATAAGAATATTTTAACTTTCGGTATGATGAACCGGGAGAATAAATTGAAACATATTGATAAGATGACTGAACTACTTGAAAAACAAAGAATTATGTATGTTCGCCTTTCTCTTTCTGATGATGAAGAAGCAATTGAAATGAAAGAAAATTTACAAAAATCTTTTTCACTTATGGGATTTCCTTTAGAAATTGATATGAATACTTTTTTTACTAATATGGAAAAAACTATTGAGTCTCTTAAAGAATACCTTGACAATTGAATTATTTTTTGTTATAATTTAAAAGTAGAAATACAAAATCTATCGTATCTAAAAAATCTTATGTCGTTTTCAGACTTAAAAAAGCAATCTAAACTTGGTTCTCTTACCGAAAAACTGGTAAAAGAAGTCGAGAAGATGAATAATTCCAGTAGTTCTTCTGCTGATGACCGTTTATGGAAACTCGAATGTGATAAGGCAAACAATGGTTATGCCGTTATTCGTTTTCTTCCTGCTCCTGATGGTGAAGATCTACCGTTTGTAAAACTCTATAGTCACGCCTTCCAGGGAACTTCTGGATGGTTGATCGACTCTTGTCTTACTACTCTAAATCAAAAGTGCCCAGTATGTGAGCACAATTCTGGATTATGGAATTCTGGCATTGATTCGAATAAAGAAGTTGCTCGCAAACAGAAACGCAAACTGACTTATGTAAGCAATATCTATGTGGTAAAGGATCCTGCCAATCCCGAAAATGAGGGTAAGGTAATGTTGTATAAGTATGGTAAGAAAATCTTTGATAAGATTACTGCCGCAATGCAACCAGAGTTTGAGGACGAGTCTCCGATTGATCCATTTGATTTTTGGCAGGGTGCCAATTTCAAACTCAAGGCAAAGAATGTTGCCGGATATAGGAACTATGACTCTAGTGAATTCACCACTCCTGGACCTCTTCTGGATAATGATGATGCAATGGAGGCACTTTGGAAGAAGGAGTATTCTCTTTGTGAATTTATTGCTCCAGACCAGTTTAAGTCTTATGATGAATTGAAGAAGCGTCTTGATTCTGTATTAGGTTCTAAGACTTCTGTTCGTATTGATTCTGAAGTTGATGATGAGGATGACTATCGCGGGTCTTCTAAAGAACTCGGTACTGATTTGCGAGAAGAACTGAGTAATCTAAAACCATCTCGCCGTTCTGTGGTTGAAGATGATGAAGATGAAGATTCAACATTATCATATTTCGCAAAATTAGCAGAAGACTGATATATTATGGGGAGAGTTTTCTCCCCTTTTTTATGGCATTGTAACTCTTGTATTTTCGGTGCGAATTAATTTTTTATTAATATATTGTGAAGATTTTTCATAATACATAATTTTTTTCATATCATTTAAATATTGTTGTAAATAATTTTGTCTTAATAAGTATATTGATCTTTTTTTATTATTTTTAATTGTTTCATATTGATAATTTGATATTCCAACAACTGGATTTATTGTTGCATTATAATTATTTGGATTTGGGATGCTGAAATTAGAATCTACTACTTTCCCAGATGGAAGTATCAATCTTCCTTTAGAATCCTTAATTTCCTCAGTCTCATAATGATGAATATCATTTAAATTATTTCCGTATATTTGTTCCGAATATCTGGAAATGTCTTTGTCCGAAAGAGGCCATTCATCTCTAATATTTACAATACCTGCGGTTAATATAACCACCCAGTCATAATCTGATTTTCCATAAAGTTCTTCGGCAACTGTATCTGGTCTTGCACCTTCTGGAATCTGATACTTATTAAATAAAGTAAATACATTATTTAAATCATCTCTTAGTTTTACTCTGCGAAATAAATTTTTTGCTCTCACATAATTTTGTGAAGAATTGCTATCCACAAATGGAGATTGGTATTCTATATCTGGAAGCTCTCTAAAATACGACATATTAATATCCTACTCCAGTTATACCTTTAACTGTTACATAGTCTTCATAATAAATTGGATTAAGTTCAGTAAATCCTAAATTCATTTTCATATGGACTGGTGTACTGTCGGAGTATGTTGAATAAGAACCAGACCCGGTATAGTTTGTGGTCATGTTTACCAAAGCACAAGGTTTAAACACGTTTAGGAATGGATGATCATTTTTTCCACTTTTATAAGTTAAAATGAATACATTTGGTGCCGAAATGAATAGTCCGGCACCTTCATTAGTTCCACCAGTTCTTGGTGCCATTCCAATTTTAAAAGTCCTTATAATATTTTTTACAACCTTAGATTCTTTACTATCTCTTGGGGTAAAATCAAAATCAAAACTAAAACTTCTTAAATTTACACCACTAAATAGTAATTCTAAATTTGGATTAAGAACTTGTCCGGTTGCTCTTGATATTAATCCAGAGGTACTAGTATTTGCTCCTAATGAATTTACTAATTTTGAAATAACTGCATTTTTAATCAAATCTTGAGCTCCACCTTTCAATATGACTTCACCAGATGCAGTTAAAGATTTCTCTGCAATATTTCGTAGAGTTTTCAGTGATGGAGAACCGAGTACTGCATTAACACCACCTACTGCAACTGCTGTTATAGGATTTATCTCATCTTTTCCCCAACTAACTTGATTTGTATCTCCAATATTTGAAGGTATTGGTAATTGTATTGTTTGTTCTATCATTTCTACATTAGAATTTTTATCACTCCCTGTAGGAGAAACTATAGTTTTTTTCTCCTTATCAAAGTCGATAAATCCTGGAGGATTGTACTTAACTAAAGAAATTTCTAAATAATCGTCATCTTTACCAATACTTTTTTGAGGATACCTAAGTGTATATGCCGGAATCATATTTGTGGTTATAGGTCCGGAGAAAGACATATTACTTAGTTTTTAGTTATTTAGACTATGTTGATAATATTTTTTTATATGGAACATCGTGTAGGTAATCAAACTCTGGTCCTTTTCTTATAATATGAAATGAACTATTAACTCCTTGCCAAACATAATTTCTATAATCTCCCCAGTGGACATTATATCCTTTAAATCCTGAAAGTGAAATTGATTCCACTAATAATAATGGATGTTTATCATAAGCAATATTTGGTGTTTTTGCTGTATATATGAAGGTATATATTTTTCCTGGACTTGGATAGGGTTCCGTTTCATCAAAAACATCTTGTATGAGTTCCATAATTTCATCAGGACTATCATTTATTTGGGATATTCTTTGTATCATTATTTCAACTTTATTTATTTTCGGTGCCATTTTGGTTACTTAAATAATTCTTTTTCTGTGATTACTTTAAATGTCCATCCTTTATCTTTGCAATATTCTCTAGCAGCTTCCCATTTAGATTGATTTTTTGCATATTCATATGCCTCATATATGTATCCTTTTGTTTGTTTTTTTGGTTTTGCTGGTGGCATAGTTTGTTTATATGGTTTAATCTCAATTAAATATTTTTTAATACTTCCATCAGGTTCCTTGACTTTTATATAAGCATCTGGAAAATATCTATGTATTCTCCCGTCGATTGGAGACCTATAAGGAATTGCAAGTTCTTCTGATGCATATTCTAAAATATTTTCGTTTGTATCACAATATTTTAAAAATTTAAGTTCCCATAAAGATCGATATACAATATTTGAAGGATTACCAATATATTTTTTTGGAAATGATGGATTGAATTTTCCTTTATAAGACATCTAAATAACTATAATTAGACTTATATACGGTATTTAGAGTGCCATCTATACGCAAAATATCAGATTTTAAGCCACTATTCACTAATGTTGCTCAGACCTCACACTTTCAGGTTATTTTTGGAGGACTTCCTGGTCCATTATTGACTCATTTGTTATTAAGAGGAATAGATCCACTGTTTATTGCTCAGGATGCTGGTCTTCTTTGCTATTCGGCATCTCTTCCTGCAACATCTCTCATGACCTCGGATATCACAAACAATTTCACGGGAATTGATGAAAAAATAGCTCATCGCCGAACATTTGTTCCAATAACATTAGATTTTTATGTTGACAGTAATTATAAATCCTTAAAATTTATGGAGCACTGGATAGAGTTTATTGCAGATGGATCTGGTGCACCTAAATCTCAAGAAGGGTATTTCTTTAGAATGCAATATCCAAAATCGTATAAAAGTAATAGAACAAAAATTATTAAATTTGACCGAGATTACAAAAAAGAAATAGAATATAACTTTTTTGATCTTTTCCCAGTTGAGATGAGTTCTATTCCAGTATCTTATGGAAATTCTGATGTGTTAAAAATGAGTGTTAATTTTAGTTATTTACGATATGTCTGTGGAAAAACTTTAAGTTTAGATATTTTTAGAAATATTGATAATAATAAAAAAAATGATATTGATGACAATCTGACTGAAAGAACTAATGAAATACTTGAGCCAGATTTTGGTGATGGTGGGGGTCCTGTTGGAGATTCTGTTGGTGATAATAGTGGTATTGGTGGATATGGAGACGGGGACAGTGGATCAGGAGGTGGAGGAGACGGTGGAGCAGGAGGAGACGGTGGTGGTTAAATTGAATCTAGAATTATTTAATAAACCTAATAAATAGATTTATATCAATTGAATTGAATACAGAATGGCACTTCCACGCATCAATACTCCAACTTATGAGTTAGAAATCCCTTCACTACAAAAAAAGATAAGATATAGACCTTTTCTTGTTAAAGAAGAAAAGATTTTAATTATCGCACTAGAGAGTGAAGATTCTAAACAAATCGCAAATGCTGTTAAGAATGTAATTTCAAATTGTATTCTGAGTAAAGGAATTAAAGTTGAGACTCTATCAACTTTTGATATTGAGTATTTGTTTTTAAATATTCGTGGTAAATCTGTTGGGGAATCTGTTGAGGTATTAGTTACCTGCCCAGATGATGATGTTACTCAGGTTCAGGTAAGTATTAATTTAGATGAAATTAATATCAAAACTGACCCAAAACACTCTAAGGATATTAAGTTAGATGATACTTTAACTTTAAGAATGAAATATCCATCTATGTCTGAGTTTATTAAAACTAATTTTGATTCTCGTGAATCTGCAAGTGTTGATGATACTTTTGATATGATTATATCTTGTATTGACCAAATTTATTCGGAAGAAGAATCGTGGAACTCTGGAGACACTACAAAAAAAGAATTACTAGAATTTGTTGAGCAATTGAGTTCTAAGCAATTTAAAGAAATTGAAAAGTTTTTTGACACTATGCCAAAACTTTCTCATACGCTTAAAATTATAAATCCAAAAACAGATGTAGAAAGTGAAGTATTGTTGGAGGGTTTGTCTGCTTTTTTCGTGTAAGTATGGCGCATACTGATCTTGCGTCATACTATAAGACAAATTTTTCACTCATTCATCATCATAAATATTCATTGACTGAACTAGAAGATATGCTTCCTTGGGAAAGAGAAATATACATAACTCTTTTGCAAAATTATATAGAAGAAGAAAATTTAAAGAATCAGGCAAATGGATGAAACTGAACAGATATCTCAAAGTGAATCTGCCCCTGAATCTGGGGAAATTTCGTCTGCGAAAACTAATAATACAACTACTCGTAGAACTAAAATATATTCAAATATTTTTAGATCAGATCCTAAAATTACCGCAATTGTTCAAACTCAAAGCTCAATAATATCTGGATTACGAAAACAAATTGATGCATTAAAAATTGAATCTTCTTATTTAAATACGGCATTACGAACACAAACACAAACAATAAATGGATTGCAGCAGTTTGTTGGTGTGTTACGAAATGAAGTTTCTGGTCTTAATAATTCATTAAAATCAGCTGTAACATTAATTAATACTGATTCTATAATAGACCGATCTCAGGAAAGAAGGGAGCAACGGGAGCAACAACGCTCAGCCGAAATGGGATTACGAAGAGGTAGAGAGAGTATTGTGGAAAGATCAATACAAAAATCTTTAATTAAACCAATTCAAAGTAGTTCTAGAGATACATCAAAATCTTTAAATAGTTTATCTAATATATTTAAAACACTATTCTTTGGATGGTTGGCAATTTCTACAATTAATATTTTTAAATCTCTTTCGGGAGATAATACTACCAGTTTAAAAAATATTATCGATGGTGTAGGAAATAAAATTAAGGATTCATTAAAAATATTTAAAGATATCTTTGACGGAACTACTACGATTACAACCATAATTGATAATATTAAAAAATTAATTAATAAATCAATTATCGAAACTCCTATTTTGAAACAAGTATTTGATTCTATATTAAAATTTATGGGTGTTGATGTAGAAGAAAAAACTGAACCTGATAAAACAGGTACGGGTACTGGTACTGATAATAAAACGGGTACGGGTACTGGTACTGATAATAAAACGGGTACAGGTACTGGTACTGATAATAAAACAGGTACGGGTACTGGTACTGATAATAAAACAGGTACGGGTCCAATATCAATTGAAGTTGTACCATTTGACCCTAAAAAACCCAAGAATCCTAAAAACAAACAACCACCACCTGTCTCGACTGAACCTAAGAAAAAATCTGAACCAACACCAGAAATGGTTCTAAAATTTGAACAAGCTTGGAAGTACAGAAAAGATCCTCTTGCAAGGGGAAGGATAGAAAGCGCCTGGGATAAAATGAGTTTTGAAGAAAAAAATCAGGCAATAGAATGGGCAGAATCTACAGGTAAAGATTGGACTCAAATGAACCTGCCACCTCCAACTAAAAAAACAACAGTTTCTCCAATTAGTTCGATGATGAATTCTGGTACTCCAGTCGCATCAAGTAATTCACCTGCAGAAGTTGCGTCATCAAATAATATGGATTCACCGCTAGAACCATCCGATACCTCAAGTTATTATACAAATATTGCAAGTACATCTATACAAAATCAAAATCAAAAACCAATTGAAGATTCTAAAACTGATGGTGGTATTGGTAAAATGATTTCACTTATTAATATTTCTCCATTATCACTAAGTACTGAAAATATTTCTATTGGTCCACCATCTGAACAAAAACCAAACATAATATATAAAAGAATAGCATCTTCTAAACAATCTTCTACCGGTGGTATTTCTCCCACTACAGGGCAAGCAAATCAAATTCCTATAATATCTGCCTCTAATGCTGATAATTTTCTTTCTCTTAATTCACGAGTAAATTATGGAGTAGTGATATAGATGGCAATATCTGTAAGATCTCCTAGAAATCCTATTAATTTTAATACTAGTATTACATCTATACAAAAATCTTTTTTTGGAAGTAGAAAAAAAGTAGAAAATCTTACAACTATATTATCAGAAAAAATAGCGAGAAAAAAACAAGGTATTAATTTAAATTATATTATGGCAAGGAGAAGAGATGAGTCTGCAAAAAGACGAGAGAGGGAAGACTTGTTGGAGGCATCTTCATCAGGCAATTCTTCTATTAGTAGAACATCTTTTGCTGATAGAGTTGTACCAAAATCTGCAGAATCTTCTGGAAAAGGATTTTTGGGAAGAATTATGGAGTTTACTGGAACTCTACTAACCGGATGGTTATTTACCAATTTGCCGGTTTTTCTTGAAGGATCTCAAATATTAATACGTAATATTTCAACTCTTACTGATATTTCTAAAAAATTTACAAATACCACTAAAAAATTATTTGGTGAATTTGGGTCACTTTTAAATGGATTTGCATTAAACTTAGTAACTCTTGATTTTACTGATAGTAAAGGAAGAGTTTCTAGTTCATTTAGAGATATCTCTATAAGTTTTAATACTATGAAAGACCAATTTGATGAGGCATTTAAACTTCTTACTAAAGGATTGCCAAGTATAGGTAAAAAATATCCAAATACTACAAATGGTGACATTCCTAATAATGAACCTCCAACTACAACTCCACCTACGGGGGGGAGGTCTTCAGACTATTGGACTCTAATCGCAATTTCTGCATTAGAAGATGGGGATCCTCAAGGTAGAGCAGATGTGGCACAATCAATTTATAATAGATCAAATTCTGGAAAGTTTCCTGGGGGAAAAAATATTAGATCTATTATACTTGCAGGTGATGGAGGACAGTATCAACCTGTAGAACGTGCAGTAAAAGAATTTAAAAATATAAAAGACAGAGATAGTGCGATAGCAGCTATAATGGAAGCGGACAAAGTATCTAAAAAAACTGCCACCAAATATATTGATGATACTGTTTCTGCAATTAATGATACAACACTACGAAAAAATGCAGCAGAGTATATTGAAAACCGAACTGACTTTCTTGGTGTCGGAGCAAATCCAAACCAACCAAGTTCAACTTCGTTAAAAAGAAGAAATCCTAGTGATAATATATTTGGTAATTTTGTAGGATCTGCTTCATTTGAATATGGAAAAACTAAAAAAGGGAAAGCATCACCCCCTCCAGAAACTATATTTCCTAAAACTCAACCATCACAACCCTCAAAAAAAATAGTACTTTCTCCACTATCAGGAACAAGTGGAACTGTAGCAGGAGGAATACCTTTAAGTGTTCCATATAGTCCATTTAAACCTGGATCTGGAGCAGTTATTACTTCTGGTAAAGGATGGAGACCATCAACAAACAGTAATCACAGCGGATATGATGTTGGTGCCGCCTCAGGCACTCCAATATATGCATATTTCCCTGGAGTTGTGACACATGTTGCAACCGTTAACTCTTATAATACTGGAGGATATGGTAACTGGGTTTTATGGAAAGATGATATTTATGGGGCTTATCATTTTTTTGGGCACATGTTAAATCCTCCACCAGTTCGAGTTGGATTGAAATTTGGTCGAGGGCAGTTAATGGGTTTAGTTGGAAGTACTGGGGTATCTCAAGGACCTCATTTGCACTGGGAAATTTCAAATAACCAGCCAGATGGAGCAGGAAACATGAACTCTCAACAAGATCCTGGGTCATGGTTACGGAGTCATCCATTACCAAAATCATATTTGTCATCATCTATTTCAAATACTCCACAGTCAGCACAAATCGCATCTGCCGGAACTCAACAAAGATTACAACAATCTCAAAATATTGCACTACAAAAATCTTCAGGATCTACAATTATAGTAATTGAAGAAGATGCACCACCGTATCCTCAACCTCAATATTCTGGTGGAGGAAACTCTATGTTGATTCCAATCATAATTGATCCGTTAAATAGTTATATCTCACAAAAACTTTTATTAGATTTAACATATACATAATGTCTACAAAAAAATCAATTTACGAAGAACTTATAATAGAATCTAATGATCAAAAAAGAACTATTGATATTAGAACCGGTACATCATCAATTGATTATTATGAAGATGTTTTTTCTCCAATAATTACTGTAAAAATACAGGTGGGAAATACTGGAGATTCGATTCGGGAATCAGATTCTGATGGGAATGCAACTGGAACATTTCAATCAATTTATAATGGACTTCCATTAAGAGGAGGGGAACGAGTTTCTTTAAAAATTGCTGGAAATTCTGATACAAATCCTGGATTAGATTTTTCTACTGATGAAACTGATTATCTTTATGTTTCTAGTATTAAAAATGTAATTTCAGAGTCTCAACGAGAGTTTTTTCAACTAAATTTAGTATCAAGAGAAGCGATTACGAATGAAACTGTACGAATTCCAAAAAAGTTTAAAACAACTGCTGGAATCAGTAGTTCTGTAGATTATATTATTAAAAATTATTTAAAGACTGATAAAATTCATAAAATTGATAAAACACAAAATACATATGGGTTTATTGGGAATCAAAGAAAACCATTTTCTATTTTAGTGTGGTTAGCTTCAAAAGGAATTCCTGAAAGTTCAGAAAAAGATGCAACTGCCGGATTTCTTTTTTATCAAACTCAAGATGGATTTAATTTTAGATCTATTGATGGATTGATTTCTCAACCATCCAAACAAGAGTACATTTATACTGATGTTAATCAATCTGGAACTGAACGAGATAATGATTTTATAATAATACAATATAGTACAAATGTAAATCAAAATTTAATTGAGAAACTTCGTCTTGGTACTTATGCCAGTCAAAGAATATTTTTTAATCCATTAACTTTTAGATTTACTGATCCTAAAAAAGGACTCTTTAAATTAAGTGATTATTCTGGGGGTATGAATAATTTAGGACAAGAACTTGAGTTGCCAAAAATTTCGAATAGTTCTAATGTAAGTTTGGGAGATTGCCCAACAAGAATTATTACTGCTATTTTAGATATTGGAACTATGGAACCGGGAGTGTCAACTGGCAAAAATTCTGATCCATTTAAATATCAGTCTCAAGCAATCATGAGATATAATGTTTTATTTACTCAAACTTTGAGTATGATTATACCATCAAATACAAATTTAAGGGCTGGAGATATTATTACTTGTAACTTTCCTAAAAACTCAAGAGAAGATGGAAAAATTTACGACAGTGAGCAAAGTGGACTATATATGATAAAGGAATTGTGCCATCATTTTGATACTACCGGTTCTTTTACTTCCATGACTCTGGTTAGAGATACTTTCGGTAAATATGGTACGAATACTAAGGAAACATAAATGGATGAATCATTACTCAAAAGTAATTTCATAGGGAGAGACGGTTTTCGTTGGTGGGTAGGTCAAATACCACCAGAAAAGTTTCATGGTGGGCAGATAAATGGTGCCGGGTGGGGTAATCGCCATAAGGTTCGTATTATGGGATATCATCCATATAATACAGAAGAACTTTCGAATGAAGATTTACCCTGGGCTCAGTGTTTATTACCTACAACATCTGGAACTGGTGCCGCAAATCAGGCAAGTAGCACTAAAATATCTCCTGGAGATATTGTATTTGGATTTTTTCTTGATGGTGATAATGGGCAGATTCCTGTTATTATGGGATGTTTTGGAAGAACTGACCAGGTTCCTGATACTGAGGCATCTGGACCATTTCAACCATTTACTGGATATACCTCTAAAATAAAAAAACCAAATGGAACTTTAATACCAGATCAATCTAATCAGAATAATGCAGATGCGCAAAAATCTCCAAGACATGTATCTCCCGAGCAGGCAAAAAATCTAGATAAAGATGAAATCTCATATTATGGTGCAATTGGGGATAAAATTCAATTAGCAAATACTGTAGGTAGTACTGTAATTAATAAAATTTCAACAGAAGTAAGTAATCTTGTCAATAGACTTAAAGTACCTAACATATTTACTAATATTAAAAATGAAATTAATCGAGTAGTTGATAAAATACAGGCAATTACTAATGGACTAGTCGGTAGTATGATGAACGGTCTGTTTAAATCTATGATACCTATTTTTAAAAGAGGACTTGGATTACTTTATAAATCCGTTTTTGCTAAAGTTCTTGCAACAGGTGTTGGTGCTCCAGCGGCAGCGTTGGCAGGGATTGCTGCACAAAAAGCGTTAGCTATTCCTATGAAAGCAGTTCAGGACGCACTTTCTTGTGTTGCCGGTTCTGTGGTCAATGGCCTTGGAAATATTATTAAAGATATGTTGAATTCTGTGATTGATAATGTAGAAAATTTTGTAACTTGTGCCGCAAATCAATTTGTTGGAGTCTTAGTAAATGATATTATTGGAAAAATTACAACTGGACTTGGTTCTGTTTTAGGGGGAATACAGACAATATTAGAACTTTTACCCGGATTCAGTATTGATAATTTGTTACGAGCTGGTTCTGATGCAATTAAAGGTGTTGTTGGTATTTTTGACTGCAATCAGAGTAAATCTAAAGGTCAAGGGTTAGTAGATGAATGGATAATTGGTCGTGGACCCGTGAATGCACCAGGACCAGATTTTAATAAAATTTTAGAAAATGCAAATATTACAAATGCAATTTCAACTGCAGGAAATATATTTAATGAAGTTCAGGATATTATTGGTGGAGTTAATGAAGTTACTGCAGGAGTTACTGGTGCATTTAGTGCAATTAATAATATTCCAAGGAAAGTTGACGGATGTTATACTGGACCAAGATTATATTGCGGTGCTCCAACAATTAGTATTTTTGGTGGCGGAGGATCTGGTGCAACTGGAATATCTCTTATCGGTGGAATTTCTGGTATTTCTGGTAGTGTAATTGGAGTTAAATTGACTAATGGTGGTTCTGGGTATAGATTTCCACCATTTGTTGAAATCTCTGATAATTGTAATCAGGGATATGGTGCAATTGGTAGAGCAATTATTGATTATGATGAAACTTCCCCTACATATGGGCAAGTTACTGAAGTATATATTGTTTCTGAAGGTGAAAACTATCCAATTGGAGATTTGTATGATGATTCGGATGATACAACTGCAGACACCGTAATTGCTGATAATAGTAAAAAAGAACCAGACCCATTTGTTCCTAAAATTTATGTGGTCCCTAATGTAATTATTGTAGACCCTGGAAATGGTTATGAGGATACGGATAAGGCGAAAGATCAGTTTAATAATGATTATTCTATTGAAATAGATAATGGTAAGATAATTAAGATTCAAATTATAAATATTATAAATGGTATAGATAATATTGTTACAGTAACTGATCTTCCTATAATTACAATTAGTTCTAATACTGGTTCTGGTGCAATATTAAAACCAATATTAGATTTTGAACCCGTAGAATTCCAAGGCGAAGTTAAACAAGTAATTGACTGTGTAAAATAAAATGACAGAAAGAGCATTTGATAAACAAAACTGGCAACAAAGAAACATAGAGAGTTTTGGTCCAAAGTTTAGAATAGATATGTGTAATCCTCAAATGGGATTAAACGGAACTGAAGTTTATACATTATATTCAGTAACTGATAATAATGATATTTCTTTAACTGGGTTGAGTGAAGGTGGAATGTATCATCTTTATAATGACCAATCAATAGAAATTATTGCCGGACAAAAAAGTTCCTCAAATGGTGTTGATATTTTAATCAGTAGTAGAAATGGTGATATTTGCATTCAGGCGGAAAAAAATGGAAAAGTAAGAATCCGTGCTCAAAATATTATGATTGATGCAGATGAAGATGTTGATATTAAGGCTGGAAGAAACATTACTCTACAATCTGGATCTGGAAGAGTTGTTGTAAAGACTAATAAATTTGATTGTGATGCATTAGATGGAAACCTAGCACCAGACATTACAAATTGGGGAGTACAAGTATTTTCTGGATCTTTTGTGGGTGAAGATATTATCAAAGACATTTTTGTCAAAAAGGCAGCTTCTATTATAGGATTATAATATGCCTGATGATATTATAGTAACTGGTACTGTATCAACAACTGCATCTATTCAACCAATTTCTGATCTTGGTACTGATATAACTGCTGATGATAATAAAGATATAACTGTAACTGGTAAAGAATCTTATTTTAATGAAGATGCCAGATTTTTAAAAGATGTTTATGTTTATGGAACTCTATATTATGATTTTCAGGCGAAGTTCTTACAGGATGTTTATATTGAAAATTCGTTAAATGTTGGAATTCTTACAGTTAGAAAAAGATTAGATGTTGGAATTGGTGGAACTGTATTAAGAGCAATTGCCGATCTTGAGGGACTTCCTTTTACTTCAGGAAAAGTAGGAATAGGAAGCACGTCTCCCAAACAAACTCTTGATGTATCTGGAATTACAATTGTCAGTGAAAAAGTTGGTATTGGTGGAACTGTACTACCAAAACAAACATTAGATGTAATAGGGACTGCAATTGTTAGTCAAAAAATTGGTATTGGTGGAACTACATTACCTGAACAAGTAGTTGATGTAAGCGGAAGTGTAAAGATAGATGCAAATATTTTTGACTCAGTAAATTCACCGGGTAAAAACGGATATAAGTTAGCTAGAGACATTAGGGGAATTCGTTGGATTGCTATGTTTGCTAATGGAGCTGTAGAGGGAGTTGGATTTGGTACAATTGTATTTCCAAATAGCGCCCAAGCGCCATCAGCAATAAATATAGGAACTGCTGCTAGAATTTCTACAACAACAACCACAGTCGCAACTACTGCAGCAACAACAATTAATAGTTTTGCAATTGCAACCTTTAGGTCTGCAAGAATACTAGTGCAGATTACTCAAAGCACTAACTATCAGGAGAGTGATATATTAATTATTCACGATGGAACTACTGCCACTATTGTAGAATATGGTTCTATTGCAACAAATGAATATTTGGGAACCTTTAGTGCCTCTATTTCTGGTGGTAATTGTTTATTAAGAATAAATATGAATAGTGCAACATCTGCAACTGTGAAAGTCTTATTACAATCAATTACTGTGTAATATAATACTTATTCTCAACAATTTATATCTTTTAATTTCTATAAATAGCAATAACGCTAAAACCTGAATGTCAAATTATCTATATGTTCAAGATGAGGGAGTATTTATTCCAACAAATGATTTAGCGCAGTCATTTGCTGCGTTAAACTTTGTTCAAAAAAATAGTCTTGGAATTGGAACAGATAATGTAATACCAGTCGTAAATACTGATAATCCAAATTGGATTGCTGATATTCGGACTAAAGATTTATGGGGATTTGTTGGATCTGGAGATCAGGCACCAATTTATAGAATGACTAAGGTTGGTATTAAGAATGATAATCCAACCGATGATTGTGATATTACCGGAACTCTTCGTGCAACAGATACTGTAAGATTTACTAAAGATGAAGATACTACAAGTGCAGTTACTGGAACACTTAGAGTAACTGGTGGAGTTGGGGTTAGTAAAAGAGTATTTGTCGGAAGTGCTGAAGACTCAACAAGTGCAGTTACTGGAGCACTTAGAGTATCTGGTGGCGTTGGTGTAACTAAGAAAGTATTTGTTGGAGATGCTGAAGACTCAACTAGTACATCTACAGGAGCTCTTAGAGTAACCGGTGGCGTTGGTGTAACTAAGAAAGTATTTGTTGGAGATGCTGAAGACTCAACTAGTACATCTACAGGAGCTCTTAGAGTAACTGGTGGCGTTGGTGTAACTAAGAAAGTATTTGTTGGAGATGCTGAAGACTCAACTAGTACATCTACAGGAGCTCTTAGAGTAACCGGTGGCGTTGGTGTAACTAAGAAAGTATTTATTGGAGACACAGAAGACTCCACAAACTCAACAAACGGAGCACTTAGAGTAGTTGGTGGTGTTGGAATTGGGAAAACTTTAAATGTTGGTGGTGCGACATCTATTTCACAGACTTTAAATGTTGAAAAGGCAACAACACTTAAGACAACCCTTCAGGTTGGTATTGCCGGAACAGTCATTACAACCACCGGAATTGGTTCTGTTGGTATTGGAACTAATCTCCCAGCAAAAGGATTAGATATTGCAAATCAAGTATTAATACAAAAAGCAGTATATGACTCAAACAGAAATGTAGGATATAAAACAGAATTTTATAAAACTCCAAGAACAGTATTAGGTCAAGTTGGAGTTAATACTGCCGGTGAAGTTATTAGTGATAGATTTTTCGATGCCGCAAATTTAATCAGACTTAATCTTGATTTTATTGCCGCAGAGGCAGTTGGATTTATTACAAGCACTGATTATAAAAGTCCGGCATTTATTGTTCCTGGAATTAGTTCTTGCAAAGATGATATTAAAGATATTTTAAAAGCAATTACACTTGATATTACGAAGGGTGGAAATTCTCAATCTGTGGGTGCCGGTCTTTCTTATTATAATGGGGAATCACTTATTCACATTATAGGAAATGCAAATAATAATTATAGCATCCAAGATGCAACTATTGTTGCAATCACGACTGCTGCACAAATTTCACAAAAAGTAATTAATAATGTTTTATTAACAAAATCATACCAAAGCGGTGTAAGTAGTATTCGCCAGATTAGAGACTTAACGATACAGGATGATGCTGCTGTTAATTCTAATTCAAACCCCGCAGGATGCGCTAACGTAGTTTCTGCAATTTTCGTAACTGCCGGTATTGTAACTGCAATTATTGGAGGTGGGCCCGGTGCTTCCCCACCTCGTACTGAACCAGATGGTAAG
>Ga0247843_1005072_pt1 | contig 18779 bp, 14 predicted proteins | sample LaCruzMarch2017__FD_192420 | JGI IMG/M metagenome (GOLD analysis project Ga0247843, IMG submission 192420) | Freshwater microbial communities from meromictic Lake La Cruz, Castile-La Mancha, Spain - LaCruzMarch2017_8m | ecosystem: Environmental > Aquatic > Freshwater > Lake | place: Spain...
CAGAGGCGGTAAGCCGAAACCTTCCGTCAAAGACGGGCAGGCGAAACACAAAGCCTGTTCCATTAGAGCGCGCATCTGCGCGTCCGTGACGCGTCCGGCGAAGACAACGTTTGCCGGCGGCGCAGCGCCGAGCGCCTCGAAATCAGCTTTCGACGCTCCGCCAAGGAGCACAAGCTTGATGTTGGAGTCCGCCAATTGATCGAATGCGCGGAACAGAAGGCTGATGTTTTTGTGCGCCTGAGTGTTCGCCAGCGCCAAGACGAATTGTTGTGGGGTAAGTTCAAGCTTTTGCATCAAGCTGGAATCGGCCACGCTGCGCAAAACGTGATCCACCCCATTGTGAATGACGTGAATTTTATCCGCTGGCGCGACGTTAAAGTGCACCAGTTGTTTTTTGGAATAGTCTGACACCGTGAGGATGCGTGCTGCATTTCGTCCCAAGGTCGGCAGCGCTAATTTGTACCACGCGACAAACGCGACCGAATACGATTCCGGAGAAATATAAACCTGCGCATCGTGAATCATTGTGATCCCGCCGCGATCGGCCAGCGGGCCAAGATTGCACAGATTGACCAAAACACCCGATCGCGCTCTCCACGGCAATTCCAATTGCTCCCACGCGATCCACGGCAATATTCCGGGCAAGTGCGCTTTTATTCCAGCGATGTCGGGCTGCGTATGCGCATTGGCCGGCAAGAGTATCTCAGGCTCAAAGGCGTTCTCCGGCGCCTCGTCGGCAAGCAGAAGGCTCATCGCCTGCAGCAGCTCTTCCGCCACACGATGGACGCCTGTCATTTGCGCTGAATAGAATTTTCCGTTGATGAAAATTCTAGGCTTCATCGACACGGCTCAATTGCAAAGCGGCATGCTCTGCGAGCCAGGCGTCAGCGCCCATGAGCGACTGATTGATGACCTGGTGCATGTCGAGATATTGGTAGGTGCCGCAGCGGCCGATAAAGGAGCAATGCCCCTCTGAATCGGCCTTTGTTTTGTAGGCCTGATAAATCTTGTCGTAGCGATTGTCCGCTGTCTTCACTGGATAATAACGCTCGAGATTGTTGTCGCGATAATCACAGGGCTCTTCGGTTGTGTAGGTGTAGCGTCCGGTATCTTCAACAATGTGATTTGGCAAAAGGTGCCACGCCGTCTCGCGCGTGAGCGGTCCCTCATCGGTGTAATTGGTCGTCGCCCATAGCGTCGCCGCTCGATCGGTACTGGTGCGATGATGGAAGCGGATGGAGCGATACGGCAATTCACCGAATTCGAAAGCGTAATATTCGTCGATCGGCATCGAGTTGAAGACGTGTTCGAAATCGACTTCCATCCTCTTCTCAAATCGCACCCTTAGCTCAACGCTAATATTGTCGTGCGCGAAAATGTTTTCAAAAATCGACGTGTATCCGTCCTGCGGCATGCATTGAAAGGCGTCGTTCGGAAAATAGCGGTCTTCCAGATCGAACCGAATGCCTACCCGCTTGACGACTGCGGCGTCCATTTCTTCGAGGTCCATCGCCCACATTTTCTTGGTGTAGCGGCGGAAAAACAGATCCGTCAGTTGAACACCGATCTGCGAATAGAGGTGTTCGGCCGCATTTTTTGGATCGGCGCACGCGATCGCGACCGATTGAAGATGGCGCCTTACCTCGTCTTTTGAATTGAAGCTGCGGCCAAAAACAGCGCTCACAGTCTCGAGATTTACGGGCATCGGAACAAAATTCCCGTCCGCCAACTGGGCCCGCACGCGATGCTCGTAGGGCGCCCATGCCCCAAACTTTGCGAGCCAACTCACAACGCGTTCATTGTTTGTGTGAAACAGATGCGGACCATAGCGGTGCCGCCGAATTCCATTTTCGTCGACGAAGTCGAACGCATTGCCGCCAATGTGGTCGCGCTGATCAATGACCTTTACGCAATATCCAGCCTCAGCAAGCGTTCGTGCGTAACACGCGCCCGCGAACCCAGCGCCAACAATGAGGATGGGTTTTCTCACTATTGGTCTCCGGCCTCTGCAAAATATTCGGGGTGCTCACCAAGGAAACCCAGCATCCCAGAATATTGGCGGCCGAACGAAAAATGCCCCGCGATTGCGTGCTGGCAAATGACCACTGGCCGGCTTTGCGATGTCGCCAACCGGCAGAGATGATCTTCATCCACGCCCAAGGTGGATTGCTTCATCGCCAGCATGTGCCGCTTAACAGGCAACAGGCCGATCGCCTCCCAAAATTCCCGTTCAAAGACGATGAGCCCAATGCTGAATTGGACAGGCGCCATCAGCAGTTCCGATGAGGGCGTCAGCGTCGCTGCAATCTGCTCCAGCGGCGCGGTGCGTTCCCAAATCCATTGAGCCGCGATGGGATCGTCCGTGGCGCGACTGCCCAAAGTGGCGATCCGCGCCGGGCCGAAACGTGCTTCGTATTCTTCGAGCAAACCAAGATGCTTCAACAATGGCCGGTACGTCACGCCATTGACGTTGATCATTGGTGTGACAAGGGCTGGATTTACGATTCCGTCCGCTTTCAATTTTTTATAATAATCAATGCAGAGCGTGACGGTGTCCTTGGTCACAAACATGTCTTCATCGATCTTGACGATGAGCGTTGCAGCAGGGTGCAACGAAATAGCGATATTCTGAACCAATGCGACGTCGTTTGTGTGAGTGCCGAGATAAGACCAACCATTTTGCGCGCATAGCGCACTCAGCGCGGAATCATATTTGCCTGCCGACATGACGCAGATATCTGCATCCGCCGGCATCGCGGCCTTTAATCGCGGAAACACAAGTGGCCAAAGCGGTTGTTTATAGCCCGCCAGAATAATGACGGCCGTGTCCAGGTTCCGGCTTCTCGATTCAAATTTATAGCGATCGCTTAAATTGGACTTGCGCTGGGTTGCAGTCACAAGGCCCTTCGCGTTGTAATAGGCTTTGGCGAGTACACTCATTTGACGATAGTGATTGGCGTGACGCTGTCGCGGACCGACAATTGAGACGCAACCCGTGATCTGGGATTTGAAGGTGGAATGTCCTCGCGCGCGTTCTGAACGCACTCAAGGATACCTTCATCGAATCGTTCAGGCGCAAACCGCGCCGTTGTCATCTTTGCTGCGTCTGGTGAAAAATGTGGCAGCCATGTTTCGAAAGCTCTAATCGCGTCGACCACGGATGAAACGCTCTGTTCGTTGAAGAATTGCCCGGACACTCCTTCGACGACGGTATCCAGGGCTCCGCCGCGACCATACGCGAGCACCGGCCGGCCCGACGCCATCATTTCCACGGGCACAATGCCGAAATCTTCCTCCGCCGTGAAAATTAGCCCGCGCGCCGTGGCGTAAATTTTTTTAAGCTCTGCGAAGGGCACATTCTTCCGGAACTGGATGTTTGGCTTCGCCAATGCGCGCAGTTTCGACGCCATCTCTCCATCGCCCACCACCAATAGCGGCAAGCCAAGTTGATTGAAGGCTTCGATGGCGATGTCGGGGCGCTTATAGGCTGTGAGTTGGCCAAGCCACAAATAATGCGGCGCAATCTCGGATGATATTTTGAAGGCATCGACGTCTACCGGCGGATAGACGATGTCGGCATTGCGCCGGTAATATTTGTTGATGCGCTGACTAACGAATGACGAATTCGCGACAAAGCGATCGACGCGTAAGGCTGTGGTGACGTCCCAGATCCTTAAGTGATGCGAGAATAGGTCCATCGCGAGGCGCGCGAGAAAGCCGCCTGTCTTTGCATAAAGGGGCGCTTGGTCCCACAAATAGCGCATAGGCGAATGGCAGTAGCAAATGTGGACGGCGTCTGGACGGGTGATGACGCCTTTTGCTGGTCCTGACTCGCTGCTGATCACCAAATCATAGGCGCTAAGGTCGAGCCCTTCGAGCGCCCGCGGCATAAAGGGCAAGTATTTTTGATAATGGCGCACCGCGCCCGGCAGTTTTTGAATGAAGGTGGTGCGGACATTGGCGGTCCTTATCGCCGCCGACACGCGACTGGGATCGTATACATGCGTGAATATGTCTGCATTGGGGTACAAGCGGAGCAAACGTTCGACGACGCGCTCGCCGCCGCGCATGCCGATCAGCCAATAATGTATGATCGCAACTTTCACCCCTGCCTCGTCAAACGCGGGCTTTCAGAACCAAGCCCCCGAACAAATTCACTACATGGTCAGGCGCCTCCGCGCCATGGCCGCAGCGGCGTAGATGGCGGCTTATTGGATGCGCCGCTCTTTTGTTCTCTTTGGCTTAAATCCTAAGCGCCACCGATTGCAGGCGTCAGACTAATACGCGCGCGAGGACGGCAACATTTCCGGGATCGTCCGCATGATGATCTCCACATCGCGCTTCATGGTCCAGTTCTTGACGTAGATTTCGTCAAGCTCGGTCCTGCGTTGATATGTAGTTGAGTTTCGGCCGCTTACTTGCCACAGGCCGCTCATGCCTGGACGGGCGGACAAATACGCCGAGCGACGCGCGCCATACCGCTCCAATTCGTCTGCGACGACGGGCCGGGGACCAACCAAGCTCATGTCGCCCCGGATGATATTCAAAAGCTGCGGCAGCTCGTCCAAGCTGGTCTTGCGCAGAAAACGGCCAATGCTTGTGATCCGCGGATCGTTCCGCAATTTTTGGGTTTCTGCCCATTCATCCGCCGCTTCTGGGTTCGCTGCGAGATGCTCAGCCAGTCGCTTTTCCCCGTCCGAAACCATGGTGCGGAACTTCAAGCAGGTGAATTCCTGACCGCGAAAGCCGACCCGCTTGTGTCCGAATAACACAGGGCCGTCGCTAAACGCCTTAGTTGCGAGCGCGATCGCAATCAATAGAGGCGAAGCCAAGACTACAATGAGCAAAACAAAGACGAGATCAAACGCGCGCTTTAAAGCGCCGCCCACCGGCTGACTGGCGACTGGCGCTCCATAAGGGAAAAGGACGATCTCGGCGCCGCCTGCATAGCTGCTTGGCCCATCGCTGTGCGACGCCAAGTCAGCAAGGAGGTTGCGCTTTTGCGCTTGTTCTCTGACTGCGAGCCGATCGTCCATTGCCTCGACCGACTGGCTTTCGCCAAAATACGCCATTGCCGCCCCCAATACCCTGGACCTGGGCACTCTCAATAAATGCTCGTTCAGGTAGTCGGACAAGCTCGCTCGGCGTTGAGCTTGCTAACTTGTCGTCTTCTCTTAAACTTCGCTCGCTCTTTGAGCGGCGACGCCACCCGTTTGAGCGCACAGTTCAACAGTATTCCTGAGCAAGAGTTCCCTTAGCGAGAGCATCGCCGAACGCAGCGCTCCAAATGCATGCTGCGGCGTGATCCGCAAAACACAAATGATCGTCAACATGTTCAAGGATACAGTTTGACTTGAAAACGCGCAGAACGAAAGAGCGATGCGCTGCAAGAATATCGCTCTGGTTGTGATTTCGATGGCGTATCTTGGAGGCCGCAGCGGGTCAAGGCAAATTCCAGTAAATGTCGGCTACCATGACCGAACTGCATTGCCTGATGCATATTTTGAGGGCGACTTACAGGTTGTTACGGGCTGAATGTAATCTTCGTCGTCGGATTTCAGCGGCGCGGCACATTGCGCTTTTGTGACGCCAAAGCCTCGGCTACAGCCAGCAGCGAGGGGATGCGCAATCCAAGGTTCAACACATATTATTAGAGCGCGAACTGTGAGAAGCCAAGAAACCGGAAAGGGCGCGCCTCCATCGCCGTATCGCCTTTTTGCATTGGCGCTGGCGCGCTTTCCGTCACTCCCGCGCCTTGGCGTGCTTGCCCCTACCCAGATCAGCGGTCTAATGGTGATAGCGCTAGGGCTTTAGCCGAGCATGGCGCCGCCATTGGTTGGCATTTCGATGGCGAGCTTCAATCAAGTTGAATAGCAACGTGCCATCAAACTCTTCCGCCAGCACGACCGCGCCGCCAAAGCGCGCCGGTGGCGCGGCATTGTATTCGGCCGCCCGGGTATGGAGCCAAATAAGCGCCGCGGCGTTATTTTTGGTCGCGGCGGGAGTCCTGCTCCCTGCCGGTCTCGGCGAATTTATGATAGCGGCGTCGATCTACGGAGCGCTCAGCGTTATCGTCGGTCAGGGCGTCTATGAATATGTGCTCAAAGAGCACGATTCGGACACGGCTCCTGTAACGGCCTTCGTTCTCAACATGGCGACGGCGACGATCGCTGCGATCGCCGCCATCGGTATTTCGTTCATACTTCCAGGGATTCTGCACAGCGAGAAGCCCAGCATTCTTTTGCGGTGGCTGGCGCCAGTTTTCTATCTCGACGCCATCGTGTTGCTCATGGAATGCGTTGTATTGCGCCGGGGCTGGATCGCACGCACCGCAATCGCCACACTCATCGCCGAAACGGTGGGCTTGGCGGCGGCTTTCGCCAGCCTCGCCGCTGGGCTGGGCGTCATGGCGCTGGTCGTGCAACGCGCCGTGCGCGGATTAGCGCTAGGGATTGTCTACTTTTTTAGTCATCAATGGCGGCCCAGGCTTGGCTTTGACAAAACGGAAGCGCGAGCGATCATCCGCTTTTCGCGCGCGATCGCCTCATCACGGGGTGTCTGGCTCGGTTCAACTGCGTTGATCGACGTGATGATCGGGTCCTTTTTAAATCTCGGCGACGCCGGACTTTTTCGCTTGGCCAATCGATTGCTGAATATCGGCAACGATATTTTGTTTCAGCCCTTCAAGGCTTTACTTTGGGTGGAATTGCCGCCGCTGCGAAATGATCCCAAGGCTTTCACCGCAAAATTAATGGCGCTGATGGAAATCTACGGAACTGGTATGTTCGCGGTGGTGTGGGGCATGGCGTTGATCGCCGCTTCCGCTTTGCCGTTGTTGCTTGGCCCTGAATGGCAGGCCGCCGCCCCGGTCACGATGACTTTAGCGCTGGCGCGCCTGATTAATCTGCCGACTTCGGCCGCTGAGGCGGTCTTCCCGCTTAACAATCGCAATCGTCTGTTTTTGATCTCGAGCCTCATCACCTCAGGTGCGTATATCCTCGCTATACTCATCGCAGCGCCCCACGGAATTTTTTGGGCTGGTTTTTCTTTTGCCTGCGTCGCGATCTTTACCGAGTTCTTCCTCTTGCCGCCGATGCTGCGCGCTTGCGGAGGCGGCCTGGCCCCAGTTCTCAACCTCATGGCGCGCCTCACTGCGAACGCGATCATCATGACTCTGGTCGTTTTGCCATGCCTTATGTTTGGGCCGCACTTAGGACTCACAAAATGGCCGCTGGTGCTGACGGCCATAGCGCTAGGAGGGGCTGCTTACGTCCTCAGCGCACGAATTTTGACGCCCAACGGCGCCAACGCCTATCTTGCGCCACTAACAAAACTTGCGCGGCTCAGAGTTCGTTGATGCGTTCTGGCCGCTGGCGGCCACGCAGTGCATCGGCGAGCGCGAGCAAATTGCCACGCAAGCGGCCAGTGCGATCCACCCATGCTTCGGGCATAAGCGATTTCACCGCATTCGCCAGCACGTTCCGTGTGATTTGCAGCATGGCCTCTCCGGCAGGCATGGTTCCCTTGCCGACGAAGTACATGGGATTCGCGACCTGCGAATAGCCAAGCTTCACACCGGACTGGCGACCGCGTTTGGTTCCCATATGCACGCCAATTAAATTCCGGGCGCGCATCAATTGTCCGAATGGAGCCATCCGCCGCGAATAATCTAAATCTTCCAGCCAGCCATAGAGCGGCAGACGTTCATCAAAGCGCAAATCTGGATTGGCGCCGGGGCGGATGATCATGTTGCAGCCATAAGCATGCGGCATGGGAACCAGCACCGAGGATTCAGCAACATGCGCCGCATCATGCGCCGACACGATTTTCGCTGCTTCTTCGAACGAGATGCCTTCGGAATTGATTCCGTCCGCGATCACGATGCCAGATAGCATGGCGATGTTCGGTTTCGCCGTCATGATGCTTTCAACAATTTCGATAAAGCGCGTTGACGGTACGAAATCATCGTCGCCAAAAATGATAAGATCGCAATCGGTTCCCAGACGATCAAGAATTTTATTACGTTGTTTCGTCAGCCCTTTCGGACTTATCAGAATCTCCGAATTCGGCAGTGCGGCCGCCGCTGGCCCGACATCCTCCATATTGGGAACGGAAAAAATCAACCGTTCGTAGAGGCGTGTTTGCGATGCCCAGCAAGGTGCTGTCAGCTCCACGGTGTCTGCACGGCCAGTGGTGGCGATCGCGACGGCTATCCGCATGCGCTAGCCACGCGGCGGCATGGCGCTGCAGTCAATAATGTCGCGGCGCGCATACAGATATTGTGATGAGTTTGTGCGCGTAAAGTCGGCGCAGCGCGAAGCGGCATTTGTTCCAGTCGGCGGATCTGTAAAAAACCCTTTGAGCTATAGGCTTAGGTCATTATTTTCGTCAAGACGTCCACGGATCGTTGTTCATCGAACGCGATTACGAACCTCGGTTAAGCGCGCGCTGAACGGCCAAACCTTGAGGCTTGATGGCGCCAACCCTCCAGCCGCGTTTGTCATCCGGGATCAGTGAGACAAGACCCATACGCGCTTCAAAGTGGTCGCCCCAATAAGGCTCGTCTAGCAACTCATACACAAACGCCGCCGCGACTTTATATTTGTCACGCACCTCGCGGTAAAAGGCGATCCTCTCCGTCAGCATTTTTGCATTTTGTTCGTGGCTTTGGTCACCGCCTCCGCCGGCATTGAATTCCGTGATCCAAATAGGCTTGCCATATTCCGCGAGTGTTTCGAGGTACGATTCCCGTATCGTTTCGTAGTCGTGCCAGACGGTAATATCCCACTCGATCTTATCTTGTTTCATACGTTCAAAGGCGCCGAGATGGCCAAAGCCGGCCGTTCCCATCGCCCGGATCGCTTTAGGGTCAGCCGCCGCCACCCCTTCTGAAAACCCCGACAAGACCGCGCTCACTTTGCGCCAACGCGGGCCATAATATTCCAACGGACCGACCCCGCCAGCAGGACCCCATTCGCACGGATATTTCGTGCCATCGTCTCTTTGCTCGCAGGGTTGGATGATGGCGAAATTTTCAAGTTCGTTGCCAAGCTCCCAGATCGGCACCCGTCCGCGAAACTTGCGGGCCATGTATTTGGCGAGGCCGAAAGCCCGCGTTTTCAGAGTCTTTGCGTTCGTGTCCTTTAGCGACGTGTCCGGTTGGAGTATCGGGATGATGCTGACGCCCCAGGCGCTGGCGACCTTTAAGATCTCGTCGAGATAGCTGACTGAGCCATCGCCGCGAAGATTGACGCGGTAGTGCGTGAATCCCAGCGCCTTCACGAGTTCAAATTGTTCGGGCAGAGATATTCCGGGATAAGCGGTGACCGGATGTCCGTTGACGCCCCACAATAAATCGTGCGGCGCGCTGAGCGCGGTATCATAACGACCAAGCGCATTGCTTGAGCGCAAAGTCACCGTTGCGCCGACTCCGGTCGCAAGAGCGCCGCCAAGGAAATTTCGCCTGCTGGCCAGCAAATCGCTGTAGGGAGTTTTTGGTGCGCCTGACATTGAGTGCGTTCTCTGGCTGAGCCTGGGCCGCGTAGCGCATTGAGGCTGCTGATCCTATGAATTAGGCTCGTTGTTTGTCGATACGATGTAAAGTCGCCGCTTCTTTTCAGGAAAAGCTGCATAGCGAACAGGCGCCGTAGCCGTCCCGGATCGACTCGGCGGCAATATCAGCGCTGCACCGATGCATCAATCGGCGCACATCGTGGATAACGATCAGCTGGAATAGTAAGCGCCGGCATAGCGCGCCTGATAAGTGGAATCGCCATAAGCGCCGCGCCCTGGGGCAGTGGAATCGACGCAATTCAAGGCGATACCGCCAACCAAACCGCCGCATTGCTCGATCTGTTCGATGGCGCTGAAAGCGGCCCGCGCTGGCGTGGTGGCCCAGCGCACGACAAGCACGGTTTGTTGCACCAAACCGCAAATGATCCGCGATTCCGCAACGGCGAGTACTGGTGGGCAATCGAGCAGCACCAAGTCGTAATTTTCCGCCAATTCGTCCAGCAGCTTTTGCATCGCGGGCGAGCCGAAGACGTCCCAAGGGGTGAAGCTGCCTTCGGCGGCGGGCAAAATATCAACGCTCGACACGGCGTCGCGCGTGATGACCTGCCGCCAATCCACTTCCCCCTTCAAGACTTGCAGCAAGCCGTCTTTAGGGTTAGCGCCGACAATGTTGCTCAATGACCGGCGGCGCAAATCACAATCCACGGCGATGACGCGCTGTCCGGATAAGCCAGACACCCGAGCGAGACAAATAGATGTCGTGGTCTTGCCTTCGCCTGGCATCGCCGACGCCACCGCGATCGTCTTTGCCTGACCGGAGCCGCCCGAGTAAAGCAGCGAGGTGCGTAAGGAGCGGAAGCCTTCTGCAAAGGCCGACATAGGCTTGTCGATCAGGTAGCGCGCCGGGCTCCAATCTTCGATGATTTCCGGCTCCGCGTTCTCAACGACGTCGGAATTCACCCCGCGTTTGCCGCGCCACGGCACTATTTTCGTCAAACGTTTCTCAATGAGCCCTGTGCTCCGGTTTGCGAAAGTGGTGAGGTCGCTGAGACTGCTCACCTTCACGGCGCCTTCTGCGAGACCTCGGAAGTTGTCGAAGGCACGCTTGTTGGCTTCCTGACTCTTGACCATTGGGATGGCCGCCAGCACGCGCTTGCCGGTCTCCGCCTCAACGGTTTTAACGTCGTCCAGACCCTCATCCATGAACTCCACGACTAAGCCGGAGCCGATGCCCATGATTCCGCCAAGAACGATACCCAGCATCAGCGCGAGGCCGAGCTGCGGCGAGCTGTGGCCATTCGGAATTGCCGCCGGGCTGACCAGCTGTGCATCTGTCACTTCCAAAGATACGGATTCCGAAATTTCCTGGTAGCGGCGCAAGAAGGCTTCGTAGATCGCCCGCGTTGCGCCCGCGTCACGCTCAAGCTCGCGTAAACGCACCATGCCCGAATTATTCGCAACCAATTGCCCTTGCATGGCGGATTGATTGCCCTCCAGCATGGCCATGCGCGCGCGCGAGACTTCAACTTCATTCTTGAGGTTTGCGGCGATGCGCTCAACTTCGGCGCGGATTTGCGCCTGGATGCCCGCGCGATCTTGGCGCGCGGTGGCGATGGCCGGGTGCAGATCGCCATATCTATTTTCAAGATCCGCTTGCCGGCGCGCCGCTTCGGATTCTTGGGCGCGGAGCAGACGAATTGTCTCCGAATTGATGACGGCCGCGATTGAATCCGCGGAGCCGCCAGCGCGGATGATCTGCTGAACCTGTTGATAGCGCGCCTGGCGTTCGGCCACCTCTGTCCGCGCCGCAAGCACAGAACCCTGCATACCGGTGATTTGCTGCTCCGTGAGGGATTCGCCTTGCGCGGTCAAAAGTCCGCTTTGCGCGCGGTAGACTTCGACGGCGGCTTCCTTTTGCTGAACTTCGATTTTCAGGCTGGTCAACCGGCCGCTCAACCACTCGTTTGCTTTTTGCGCGGCGTCGTAGCGCGCTCGAACCTGTTCTTGAAAATAAAGCTCGACGAGTTCGTTCGCCATCCGCGCCGATTGCTGAGGCTTGAGCGATGTGATCGACACCTCAAGCACATAGGTCAGGCCCCGGCGCCGGGTGTCGATCGATGCTTGGATCTTGTCGATGATCGCTTCACGCATTTGCCGCGCGGCGTCTTTGTCCTTTGAATCCGCTTGGTCGGGCCAAACGATGGATTTCAACATCGCGACCGGACTTTTGGGTCCCAAAGACGGGTTCCACTCCGGTTCCTTCGCGAGTTGCAGCCGATCGGCGAGCTGCCCCATGAGCTTGCGGGTCCGCAGCAATTCGATTTGTGATTCGATTGCACCAGCATCCAGATTCTGCTCGGGCGCGCCAGCCTGATCCGCGCTTGCGATGTCGCCGTGTTGGGGCGAAATCAGCACGAGGGCCGTGGCCGTATATTTCTTCGGTTGCATCATGGTGAAGCCGGCGAACAGCGCCGCCACCAGAAGGCCCACACTTAGGATAATCCATTGCCGCCGGCTGAAAAAGCGCAGCAGCGCGCGGATGTCTAAGCCACCGCCGTCATCCTCGGCCTCGGCGCCGCGAGGTCTTTGGGCGCCCTGGCTTTCTTTCTGGCTTGACTGCATTCTCATCCTATCGGCCCTCAGGCTACAGATTGATTGCTTGATACAATGAATAGCGATGCGCCCAAACAACTATAGGCAAAAACATCGGCTTAGTCATAGCTGAGCTGGGAACGATGTCTGCGAGCGCAAGCCGATGGGCGCCGCTCGCCTGATGCGCGTATTCGCAGCGCCCGGTTATCATACAGGCGCCGCGATCATCAGCATACGAGAACCCTGTGGACTTAATTCAGGTTGTCTGTCTGGCGTTGCGCCCGGCTTCACGATAAGGATTTTCACGCGGAGCAGCGCGCGGCGGGCCCCCTTATGCTTCTAACTCTATTCGGCGTTGTAGCGGCTGCGGTTGGACTTGCCTTGCTGGCGTTCAAACGCCCACTCCGCGACTTTATTTTCGTTTTGTTGTTCAGCGCTGTGTTCGGTTCCGCTGAAGCGGTCGCGCTGCCGATGCTTGGCGGCGCGTCGCTTACCGTTCCCTATTTCTTTGTCTTCTTCGTCATTCTTCGAATGCTGCTGGTGGCGTTCAAGAACGCTCCACTTTTGGGCGAAGCAATCGTCTCCAATGTATGGATTGTTCTGTTCGCCGTTTACGGCGTCATCGCCGCGATGTTTTTTCCTCGATTGTTTGAAGGCGCCATCAGTATCGTTTCGATGCGGCCATTGCCGTTTCGCGTGCCGCTTGTCTTTACGCCCCAGAACATCACGCAAGCGGTGTATATCTGTCTGACGGCGCTGGCGGCGATCTCTGCCTATACAGCGGCGCGGATGCCTAAATCGGAGAACACGATCACCTATGGGTGGGTGTTGGCCAGCTGCGCCTTCTTGCTTTTTGCGTTTGTGGATTTGGCCGGCTTTTATAGCGGCGCTGGCAATTTGATGGATTGGGCGCGCACGGCCACTTACGCCATAGTCGCACAATCTGAGATGGGCATTCGCAGAATCTCCGGTTCATTTACCGAACCATCGAGTTTTGCGACCTTCGGCGCCGTGCCATTGGCGTATTTTTCTCTTTTCTGGCTCTTTGACGTGAAGGGCGCGCCTTCCGGTGCTCTCGCTCTGGCGTTGGCGATGGCTATGGCGCTGTCCACCTCGACAACAGCCTTCGCGATGCTGGCTTTGTTGTTCGTGGTCTTGGTTTTTGGCGTCGTTCTTGTGCCCATGAGCGGCCGCGTACGGATGCGCAAATTCCTGCAGCTATCGGGCACCATTATAATGGGTCTGCTCGCGGCGCTCGTGCTGGTCCTTCTGATGCCCTCTTTCGCCAAGACCTTCGCTGAACTCGCCGAGAAGATGACGGTTGGAAAAGCGTCCAGCGGTTCTGCCATTGAGCGGGGCCAATGGGCGGCCCAAGGCTTTCTGGCGTTCGACGTATCGCGTGGTCTCGGCGTCGGACCGGGCAGTTTCCGGTCATCCGGCCTCTTCCAGGCGGTCCTGGGTTCATTGGGCGTTGTCGGCGTGATCTGCTTCGCGATGCAGGTCTTCCAAATGTTATGGGTGTTATGGCGCACCCGGAACGCCAAGAAAGAACGATTCTCCAGCGCCGCCGCAATGGCCGCGTTGATGATGTTGGTTCCTCTTTTGGCGTCCTCCGCCGGTCCGGACCCCGGCATTTTGTTTGGCGTCATGACTGGGCTGGCTCTCGGCCGCTATAAAACGTCGCGCGTCCGGGCGAAATTGGATCGTGAGGCGGCGAAAGCCGAGGCACTCGAGGCGCCGACTGCTGCGGCCCCCGCGTGAGCCTCCGGGTCACGGCCCCACGGCCCGGCGTTTAATCGCCGTCGTCGCTAGGCCTTGAAATAGCGAGTCGCGAACTTTGCCTGATAGGCGGCGTCAGTTTCGGTGAGGCGTCCGCGTGCACGCGGATCGACGAAGTTCAACACCAAGCCCGACACGTCGGAGCCCGTCTGCTCAAGCAGTCCGATCGCTGAACGCAGGAGCGTTGACGGCGTGCGCGTCCAATGTGCGACCAGAACCGTCCGATCCGATAAGCGTGAGATCGTACGCGTGTCGGCGACGGACAGCGCGGGCGGCGCGGACAAAATCACCAGATCGTACCCTGCGCGAAACTCGCTAAAAATCCGCTCCATGGCCGGCGAGTTGAACAAATCGCGCGGCCGGTAATGCGAATCCGACATAAGCAACAAATCGGCGCCGGAGGGCTGATCGCGAAGAACAACGTCACGCCAAGCGACGTCATTGCTCACGGCTTCCACGATGCCTTTCTCCGACGACAAGCCAAGCATGCGGCTCAACGCATGCCGCCGCAAATCGCAATCCACGATCAGAACGCGCTGCCCAGCCAAGGCGGCCACCCGGCCAAGCGCCAGCGCCGTCGTCGTTTTGCCTTCACCGTGGCGCACCGCCGTCACGCAGATGAGTTTTGGCGGCTCTCTTTGGTCAGCGTAGTACAGTGATGTGCGTAAGTTCCGTAAGGACTCGGCGTATGCCGACATAGGGTTGGCGATGACGAAATCCGCGACCCTGTTGCGTGAGACGTTCGCGAGGTCCCGCTTGCGCAATAAGGGCACCGATCCAATTACGGGCCGCCCGGTCTTCTTCATCGCTTTCGCCGCGCCGCCAACGCCGCGATCCATGTAATCGACCAACAGCGCCGTCCAGAACCCAATGCCTAAACCGATCAGCGCGCTCCAGGCCTCGAGATTGCCCAATGGACTGTCGGCTTTGTGCGCTTCGGTGGCGCGGTCCATGACGCGCGCTGCAAAAGAGGGTGCAGCGCCAGCAGGCGACGGCGCGGATATCTGCGCCAATTGCCGTTCAAGGCGCTCCTCGACATACAAGTCCGCGAGTGTGTTGGCGATCACGACCGAATCCGACGGGACCGGCGTCGTAACGTCGAGCTCCATGACAAGGCTCGCACTCACCCGCCGCAAGCGAACGCTATTTTTCAACCTATCGACTATCGCGGCGCGCGCGCGAAGTGGGTCGTTTGGCTTCAGATCGACGCCCAAATTGACGAGCGGCGCGGCGAGCCGATCTAAAAAAGGCGGCAACGACGCAGATCCGTAATTCCAATTCTTGTCTTGGACCAAATCCAAGCGATCGACCGCCCTGCCGATTAAAACGCGGGATTGCAAAGGCCGGGTTTGATCCCAAATCGCCTCTTCAAGCTTCCCTTGTTGTGAAGCAGAAGCGGCCGGATCGGAATTCGGCGGCAGCATTAATATTGTCGTGGTCGCCTCGAAGCCGGTCTCTGGAACGTGCAAAAGACCATTGGTCGCCAACGCGGCAATGAGCCAAGCGATAAGAATGGTCCAGAAGCGGCGGCTGAGAAACGGCAAGATGCTGCGGAACATGGGTTCGCGCGGAGGGCTTGGGCGCGCCCGGAGCGGATAGTCCGGTAAGGTTGCCTTCGGCTCCATTTATCGCGCTTCCTTCCGCTCCACTGACGCGTTGAGAAAGCTGTCCTTAAAACAGACGCTCCCCAATGCGCACCGTGTCGCCGGGCTGCACAGGCGTTTGGCTGGTCAAGTCGTACGCAACTTCCGCATCCTGACCCACATGCTTGATGTAAACGCGGCGGCTGTCGGCGCGATACGTAAAACCACCGGCAGTGGCGGCGGCGCTCATAACGGTCATGCCAGCCGCGAACGGATAAGTGCCGGGCTGCTGCACTTGGCCCAAAATATAGAAGGGCCGGTAGACGAGGACTTCGGCGCTCGCCTGGGGATTCTTCAAAAAGCCTGTCTTCAACTGCGCTTCAAGCGAGCGAGAGAAATCCGTGATCGTCATGCCTTCGGCTTGAACTTCACCCACCAACGGGAATGCGATCCTCCCCTTCGGGCTAACCACATATTCGCTGGAAAGTGTGGGCTCGTCATAAATGACAATGCGCAGGCGATCACCCGGCCCAAGTTTATAATCTTCCAAGGAAGCGCTTTGAAGTTGTTTCGTGGTGCCGTGACCCACGGGTCCCGAAGGGGTTCCGGAGACGCACGCTGTGCACAGCACAGCCGCAAAAATGAAGAAGAGTCCGCGCAGCAACATGATTCAGCCTACAGCCTAACAGCAACTACTCTAGCGTAATGCACCTCAGGACTTATGTCGCTTCAATATCAAATGAACGCAACTTTGTTCGCTTCCAAGCGGGCGGCAGTGAGCCTGCCGGTTGCGTAAGCGCCCGTATCGATCGCCACGCGCCGATGATCGCGGAACGCTTCTTTGACGGGGCTATGCCCGTGCACCACCACTTTGTCCCAGCGCCGGGTGTCGGTCAGGAAACGATCCCGGATCCAATAAAGATCGTGCTCGGTTTGGTCGTCGATGCCGCGATTTGGATCAACCCCCGCATGCACGAAAAAATAGTCTCCAATGGTGACGGCAGGCACCAGTGAATCGAGAAACTCTTTGTGCTCCTGCGGCATCGCGGCCTCGAGCGCCTTTGCGGCCTCTTCAAGCGCCGGCGCAGCGGCTTCTACGGACACCGGCTTCACCCGATACGACAAAAGCGTCTCAACGCCGCCATAAGCGAGCCATGCGCGGCCCTGATCGGGGTCCCGCATGAAGGCTTGCATCGCCTGTTCGTGATTGCCGCGCAGAAAATGACATTCAAAGCCCTTCGGCCGGCCACTCAGCAGCATATCGATAACTTTGGCGCTCTCCAGACCGCGATCGACATAATCGCCGAGAAAAACAACGGTTGGGCGCAGATGCGGAGACGCGGCGGCCTCCGCCTCGAGTTTGTCCAACATTCGCGCGAGCAAATCTGCCCGGCCATGTATGTCCCCGACGGCGAAACCTAAAACTCCATCCGGGAAGCCGGCCAGCGCCGCTTCCCGATTGTCGCGTCTCAAACCGGTTCTTAAGCGCTGCATTTCATCATCTTTTTGGAAGGATCCCACGCCGCTAATGTGGCTGCATCGCCGTTATCGCGACGCGCGCCACAGGCACTACCAGTGTACTTTACTAGAATAGGTTTGCTCGCCAATTCGGACAATATTTCGTCCGCGACGCAGGCGGTTCTTCTGTGCACCATTTCACCAGCGCCGCATTTCAAGCACATCGACGCGCTCAACGGGTCACCCCGTCAGCATGCTCCGGACTAAGCGCCGCCGAGCCTGCACCGCAAGCCGCCATGTCGCGCGATAAGCCGCGTGGAGCCTCCGGCATACCCGCATATAGGCGAAAGAGGCCTCTATATACAATCTATGATAGAGTGATGCATGTCCCCCGCCGACCCGCCACTGTCGTAGGCAAGCGTCCGAGCGCCGCCAAGTCGAGCGAACGAAATCAGGGGCGTACGGATCAGAGGCGCGCCGGCGCTCAAGGCGCAGCGCGTCGCGGCGCGCGTAAGCGGGAGCGCGGCGAGAATCGCCAGGCAAAAAGATTGCTGGCCGGGGATTTTGATACAAACCCATGATGCGGGTCCTGATTGAACCCCTCCATCATGACGCTGCTGGGTTAAGCCTTACTAAAACCGGTTGTCGCCCGTGGCTTAAAAGTGCGGAGGCGTCGATCGCCAGCTTCGCGCGCATTGCGCTCACGCCGCCATCGCGGCTGGCGACAACGCCGAACGCGCCGCCGAGCCTCCACGCAGCAGCTCACAGATGCTGAATTGGCTGTTGACTGACTAAAGTTGCGACGGCGCGACGATTTTTGCGCTCACATCCCTCGGACAGAGAAAACGTTCGCTAGTCCAAGGGTCTTCCGCCATTTAATGAGAAAGCTCACCGCGTCTTCAGAAGACGACGCCAACGCGATTGCATAGTGAAAACTGGGACGGCATTTCGAATGGGCGAAAAAATCTTCGTGACAGGCGGCGCCGGCTATGTCGGCTCGCACATCTGCAAAGCGCTCGCCCAAGCGGGTTTCGAACCTGTCGTTTATGACAATTTTTCAAACGGTCACCGCGCCTTTGTGAAGTGGGGGCCACTCGTCGAAGGCGATATCCGTGACGGCGATGCACTGGACCGGGCAATGGCCGAGCATCGGCCACAGGCCATCATTCACTGCGCGGCATTCATCGAGGTGGGGGAATCGGTCAAAGAGCCTGCGCGCTTTTATGACAACAATGTCGGCGGCGCCATCAAGGTGTTCAATGCGGCGTTGCGCGCAGGCATTGAGAACGTTGTGTTCTCTTCGACATGCGCGGTTTACGGCGCCCCACGTTACGCGCCGATGGATGAACTTCACCCGGTTGCGCCTCTGAGTCCCTATGGGCGCACGAAACTCATGATCGACGATACTTTGGCGGACCTCGCGGCGCATACACCCTTGCGATATGTAAGCTTGCGCTACTTCAACGCTTCAGGCGCAGACCCAGATGGCGAGATCGGCGAGCGGCATCAGCCTGAATCACACGCATTGCCGTTGGCGATTCACACAGCTCTCGGACGCCGCAAGCATTTTTCGATTTTCGGGAGCGATTACGAAACTGAAGACGGCTCCGCCGTTCGAGATTACATCCACGTCGCAGATCTCGCAGCGGCCCATATCGCCGCGCTGCACGCTTTGCGCGACGGCGCGCCGAGTAATATTTTTAACTTAGGCGCCGGAATCGGCGTGAGCGTGAAGCAACTCGTCGACGCCGTACAACGCGTATCCAGCGTCAAATTCGACGTGCGCCAGGAATCCCGGCGGGCAGGCGATGCTCCGATTTTGGTCGCAAACAACGCGAAACCGAAAGAATTGCT
>Ga0247843_1005075_pt1 | contig 18767 bp, 16 predicted proteins | sample LaCruzMarch2017__FD_192420 | JGI IMG/M metagenome (GOLD analysis project Ga0247843, IMG submission 192420) | Freshwater microbial communities from meromictic Lake La Cruz, Castile-La Mancha, Spain - LaCruzMarch2017_8m | ecosystem: Environmental > Aquatic > Freshwater > Lake | place: Spain...
CCAAGTAGATCCGTGTAGTAATTATTCTTCTTCAGCTCCAAAGATTCGGGGAGAAGAGAAAGAAGCAACGCAGAGCTGCACCAACTATTCTACCACACATAGATTGCCCCTTACTACATCATCATCGATATCATGCTTCTTCCTCATCCTCATCAACAACACGACGATGAGTTACATTCCTACCATATCGATCACCTTCAGCTCATGCAAGCTCAAGAGCCATACTACCGTATCGGCGCCGACTACCTCTCGTCAACCTCGGTCACAATTACAGCAGAAGATCGGCGAGCCCTCTGCTCATGGTCCTACGAGATCATCGAATCTTTATCCAATATCAACAGTGAGGTTGCATGCATCGGCATGTCATACCTGGATCGTTTCATGGCAACATCCTCTCCCATGGCCAAGGCTGCATTAAGTACGAGGCATCAATATCAACTTGCCACCGTGGCATGTACTGTCATCGCCATCAAGAATCGTGGTGGGATCAAGCATCTAGGTTCCGACTTTGTAGCCAAGGTTGTGTGCCACGAACTGTACACGAAGGATGAGCTTGATGACATGGAGATGGAGGTCCTAAATGCACTGAGCTGGAGGCTCAATGGCCCAAGCCCACACGAGTTTATTGATGCTTTAGTCGGGCTTCTTCCACCCGACAATGCATCGTCATCTCTCTTACTCTCGAAGCACTCAAAGAGACAAGTCGATGATGCAGTCCTTGAGTATGATCTAGCACTGCAGTCATCACTCGCTCTCGCATACGCTGCAATACTGACATCGCTCAAGACAAGCAGCGACCTCATGGATCGTTTCTGTCCCATGGATCTTATCAATTGGATGTCGAACATTGAGTCCATCATGGCTGGGTCAAGGATGGATCAGATCTTTCTGAAGGGTCTAGAGGATGTAATAAAAATTACATACTTCGATGACTACATGGAAGACGACACGGAAGATGATGATGACGACAACATGGAAGACGACACGGAAGATGATGATGACGACGATAAAGACGACGACGAAAACAAGTACAAAGACATCAAGACCAAGGAAGACAACGATATCAAGGATGATAATGCAGTCAAAATCGGTCGTCCATTGAGGATGAGGAGAGTCTCATCGAGGAGTTGGAGTGCTGGTGACTTTGGTGTATTGTCTACAGCATCAATGATGTCGTACAAATAGGAAGGGGTATATATAATTGTTTGTTGGGTAGAACTTATATAATGTAAAATAGATAGAAAGATGGTTGTACATTCCTTTCATTGAGATACTTCTATCATTCTAGGGGTACATGACCATGCTTCTTTGAGTCATTGACCATGCTTCCGATAATTTTCCCATTGTCATTCCTTCTGATGGAACGCACACTACAAGAGTCAACTGCATCTGCTTCATCCATCAAACCAATGTAGCCTTGGACATGCCACTCAGCTTAGTCTTTGCTGTGTGGAGAGAGAAAGCAAAATTGTCAATTTTGTGAGAATCCGCCTCAGAGGTCTCTCTCCGCATTTCCACCACATCATCTCGCAAAAGTAGATCTGCCGCAGCTAATATCGACCGTTACATAAAATCGATTTTATGTGCCCTAAAATCGATTATATCCTAACCGTAACACCCTACCCTCCCCCTGTAACACCCTAACCCTACCCTAACCCTCCCCTGTAACAGCCCTAAAATCGATTTTATGTAACGGTCGATATTAGCTGCGACAGATCCGCCACTGCTTAGATAGTATCACAAACATATTGGGCTGAATCTAAATTCTTCTTTCAGATTCTGAAGAGAAATAGTAGGTACCTTTGAATCCCTCGCTGTCTCCTGTTAGGTAGATAATGTTGTTTGTTGTTGTGGGAAAGGCAAAATCTTTCCCGCAAATAATTCATCTCCCTATCTCCTTTGTTGTGTTCCGATGATGGCTCACGACGGCCTCGTCATACGCCTCATCATTACCTGGCTCTCCGGACAGTTGCATCATTTTGCTTGGTCTTTCGCATCCTTCTCGTCATTTCCTCCGTCAGCGCGTCCGACACCTGTATCATCATCATCGAACAATATTAAAAAGAACAACATACACGTCCATTATTATAAAGATTTATACCATCGTGGTTGGCAATCGTCGAAAGTTTTAAACTTAGCCACCAACTACTCTGATGAACATAATGACAATGATGATGATATTCTGCATCCACCATTGTTTATTGATAGAACAAATAACTCATTGACGCAACAACAGCAATTATTGCTCGAAACGAAAGAATTGGATGAAAAAATAATATCACAATCAATAAGTAATTCAATTGATCGGGTTAAGAAAAAAATATTCCAGAATGCAACCAATGATGATGACAGTGGCAGTATTATCATCAATGATGAACTGTTGAAGCGGATTGTTCAAGAGGGTATGAAATATCAACAAAGTTTTGCGACACAACAGCAATCAAAATTCGATGAAACGGGCACGATAACCCCAAAAATTATACAGTATCAACGATTAGAAAAAGTACCAGGCTGTATTGCTACAGTCTACTTGCAAACAGCATTAATTCCTATAACAACGGATAATAGTTTTAATAATAGTACAGCCAATGATGACGATATGACAAAGTATAGAGTACACCTATCAGGGACTGCCGATGCCTTACTTAGTCGTGGACTACTGGCTATACTTGCAGACATATTCAGTAACGGACAATCCATGTTGGAGGCAGACGACGGCAGCGCTGCTAATAATAATACAGCAGTAGCAACAACAACAGAAATAACAAGCGACGGCAGCATTATTACAGTGGAACAAATCTTAAATCTTAATCCAGAAATGCTAACAACGCTACTGGGATTATCATCAATACTCAGTCGTGGACGGAATGATGGAGTGGCATCGATGGTACGAGTGATACAACGACAAATCAAATCGTTAATACATGACAAAAATGCCACGTCCTCCGACGATGATGGTAGTAGCTCCGTCGTCGCCACGAATAGTGGTGATGTACATCGTCCCTTTCCTCCTATTATAGAAAATGAAAATAATATTGTTACAACAATGACACAACGAAGACCAACAGTGGCCATGCTCCTATCGGGCGGAGTAGACTCGTCAGTTGCATTACATTTACTATTACAACAGAAGTATAATGTCACTGCATTCTACTTGCGTATATGGCTCGAGGATGAATTATCACACTTGGGCGAATGTCCATGGGAGGATGATATCGCCAATTGTGTTGCCGTTTGTAATCATGCTCCCGGACATGTACCACTTGTCATTGTTAGTTTAGGAACCGAGTATCGTGATACGGTAATACAATATACTATCGATGAAGCGAAACGCGGCCGGACGCCGAATCCTGACATTATGTGCAATTCACGTGTCAAGTTTGGTTGTTTCTTGGAATATATACAACAACATAGTGATACTATGGACTTCGATTATATTGCATCTGGACATTATGCACAATTGATTGATGATGATGATGATGATGATGATGATGATGATGATAATAAAGACTTGTTACTACTATCAACCACTCATGACGACAATGATTCGATTCAGCAACAAAAACAACAGATGAAGAAACGTCGTCTATTACGTGCACCGGATCCAATTAAAGATCAATCCTACTTTTTATGTACACTAACACAAACACAATTGGCCAATGTTCTATTTCCAATTGGATCATATCAAAAAAGTGAAGTACGAGAATTAGCCATCAAGTTCGAACTGCCAAATAGTAACCGGCCAGATTCACAGGGTTTGTGTTTCCTGGGCAAGGTTAAATTTGATGATTTCATTGCCTCGTATTTAGGCACACATCCGGGGGATGTCATTGATGCACTCAGTGGTGAGATTATTGGTACACATAATGGATTATGGTATCATACCATTGGTCAACGTAAGGGTATAGGGAAGGTCATTACACCATTGGCCACGGCCAAGGGACCATGGTATGTCGTTGCCAAGGATCAAAGCCGTAATGTTGTGTATGTATCCAATCGATACGATGAGGAAGAATTTGAGTTAGCCAGGTGTGAATTTGAGGTTGAGGATGTAAAATGGATATCAGGTCAAATACCAGAGGGAATGCACAATACTGAAATGAATGGATCTGACAAATGGAATGTTGTTCAGATGGATTATAAGATACGGCATGGTCCACGTATAGTAACTGGTACATTTGAATTAATAAATGATGGATCCTGCGGATACATATGCTTAGATGAAAAGGATGGTGGATTAGCACCGGGACAGTATGTAGTATTCTATCGTGTAGGTTCTATGGAATGTTTGGGTGCGGGTGTAATAAGTGAACGACATTGGACTACATTTCTTAAAATGTACGATGAAGATGTTGTGGCAGTTGGGGCTGAATAATGATAAAACGAAACACTGCCAAGTTTAGACACCCATTATATTGTTCTTGATTTGCCTACCTACAACATATCAAGCTCATCAAAAACATCAACTGGTTCCTTTTTCGATTTGACTTGATCCATCTTTGATTTTGTAGTAACAACGCTCTCTTCCACCACCATCACCTCTCCTTCTTCTTCTCGTGTCTTCTTCTTCTTTTTCTTCTTCTTTTTAATTGGTTCATCGCTACTACTGCTACCATCCAATGGATTATTCCCCACAATTTGTTCTTTATCATTCTTCATAGCATTATCGATCGCCAATTTCTTTGCCAACTCTTCATCTCCCCCGGCCTGCTTTACCAACTTACGTCGTTCTGCCGCACTAACAAAGTCTAACGGACTTTCATAATCAAAGTAATCATCGTCTATACTATTAATAATATCAGATCGGATTTCGATAAAATTGTCGGTACCCTTGGCCCCGCAGTTGGTACATTCGGTATTGCCACCTTTGAAGAACCATTCGCGATGTCGTGCGATGAATATTGTAGAACCACATGTTTTACAGGAGTAGGCATGTAATTCTTTTTCCTGTTCTGGCGATGTGATGACCATATTCCTGAAAAAAAAAGTGTGTATAAAGTAAATATATTGTATATAATACGAGCAAATATAATGAGATGAATATAATATTTCAACGGCCTTCTTCTTCGTACGGTGTGTCTACGATATACACCTTACCATTGAGGTTGACGATCCCATACGGGTATCTTATTAATAAATCGTGCCCGGTACCATTTGAACATAAATGCCCCAACAAGTAATCCCACATTTGTTTTAAACCCTGAATACATGACTGGACTGTAATTATTGTTGTCGAGGTCGAGGTCGTACAGTCCAGCAGCTCTTAGTGTGTCCATTCGTTCCCATGCAATTTTACTTATTGTTCGGATACGTTTGAATCTATCATGTTGGTTCTTATTTCCAATTAGTGACGAAGAATAATCCATATTATTATTACTCGAGATATAGAATTGTGTGGTGGAAAGATGGATTCCATGGTCTTCTTCACTACCATTATTGTCGATGGAAGGACGAGAGCAAAGCAGTGGCGACTGCGTGCGAGCATTAGAGGTGGGTACGCGGTGGCAAACAAGTGACGAAGAGGTGAACGACGATGATGAAGTGAACGCAGCTGATATGTGCAGACGCACAGTTGCACATGCCACGACAGATAAGACGAGCCTCAGCATGAGACCTCTGCCCCTCGACCTTGTGGTTACGTTTCTCGGGGGGAACAATGTGGGGAAGAAGCGAACTTCTACCACGTTTGAGCTCATTCACTTTCTTACGTTCGCGACTTCGGGAAGAGTCCGTTACTACACCATATCGACGTTCCCTAAACCATGGCGCCGATGTCGATAGCCAAGGGATCCAATGCCCCCGAAGATGACAGTGATCTTGAGGATTTAATCACGAAGCAGACTCATCGAAGTGCTGGTGTTGATTTTGGCGGCTCCTCCGCCTCTCCGCCCAATCCAATTAGTTATTGTGGCAATGTCTTTCGTTTGTGCGTCTACACTTGCCCCAGATTATGTAAATGTACAATGCTACTATCATCCCTCTGTCTACTGGGCTACTTATCCAATACTATATTCAATCCATCAATTACCACGGGTATTATGGGGGCAGACTACTCCGCTATAAAAAGTGCATACGATTTATCGTTATCACAAGTAGATCATTGGTGTATCCGGGGTGATAATGACAGCTGCAAGTGTGAGGATCCATTAGAACCCACACCCCGGGCGGAGTTTAAGGCATGGACTGCCGCACATAAGGCCAATGTTGCCGATGTTAACATGTACCGTGCCATTTATGGTGGTGTACCCACCAAAATTGATTTGAGTACGAGTACGGTTCGGCCATCGATAGATGTAGCATTCTTGGGTGAGAGTGTAGTCGAGGCCATGGATGGACGATGGCTTGGAAAAAAAATTGTCAAGGCTGTTAATTCAGATACCTCAGTCGTTCATCAAGATAATGGAAAGAAACCAGATATTGGTAAAGTCTTTGAACGTTTCTTTAGGAAGGACAAGGGTGGTCCATTAGAGGGTGTGGCATTGGGTATTGCGGGTGATAATGTAAGTATTTATTCTTCACACTTTCCCCATCCATTGAAAATGTGTGTATATTCTCTGAACATGATATTTGCTCATTTCTCTCATCTAACACATCATCATGCATACATAGACTGCCAATGTCCTTTGGCGACTCCAACATGATGAAATGCCATACGATTTCAATCCCAAAGTATGGTGGCTCGTACTAGGCATGAATGACTTGACACGAATGCAATGCTCCGAGGAAATTGTCGTGCTTGGAATATTACGTGTGGTTGAAGAAATCATGCTGCGAAAGCCAGATGCATTAATTGTAATTAATAGTCTACTACCCATGTTGGATTATCGTAGTGAGGATGTGAAAATGTCAGACGTGGTGGATTTTAAGACTGATCCAGATACTAAGATGAAGGAGAATATGGAAATTGAAAAGGCTGTGAAGGGATTTGTGGGACGACCGAAGGGAGAGAAAGGCAATTGGAAATTCGTTCCTCTGAAAAAGGGCGAATTGCCTCCTCAACAACATCAAGGGCATAGTCTCCGTCGTCTACACAAGGGACATGAACGTGCTAAAGGAGCTGAGAAAGGACTAGATGATCGGAATCTTAAGAAACTAACAAAGAAACAGAAGAAGGAAGATGAGGCCATGGATGGTCCAGACCTCAAGAATGCAATAAAACGTGCAAAGAAGGATTTGGCACGACGGGATAAAAAGTTTATGAACAAGAAATTTAGTGATAATGAACGATTCCATCCCAAGAAACCATTATCACCATTTTTGCCAATGTTAAAGAAGAAGGCATTACCACCGGTATGGCCAGCGGTACATCTAATTAACGAAAAGTTAAAAGAATTCTGTGCCAAGCATGAACAAGTGACATTCTTCGATGCCACGAGTATATTTGCTAATGATGTAGGTGGGGGGAAGCATAATCTGAATAGCGACTTGATCAGTCCTCGTGGACATCCATCAGAATTGGGATTTGCTGTTTGGGAGGGACGGATCATGGGTCGATTGGACAACATGTTTAAGGAGATGGCACCACCACCTCCAGCTCCTTCGCCAGCGCTTGAAGTAGACGAGGAAGACGACGATGAAGTGGTGGATAAGGTAGTCGATCCAAAAGAGGAAACGAAGGCGACCGGATCCGAGCATGTAAGTGAAGGAAAGATTGCCGAGGAACCACCACCGAAGCAACAACCACCTCGTGAGGAGAAATTAAATACAACGAAGAGAAGCGATGAGGAGGATGAAGATGATGACGAGAAAGATGAGAAGAAAATTGACAGTAAAACAGTCAAAGAGAACAAGGAGGAGGATGACGAAGAAGCTGACGATGATGAGAAAGAGGAAGCAAAGATTGACAGTAAGGCAGCCAAAGCGGACGATAAGTCAACAGAAAATATGAAAGAAGATAAGGAGGAGGAAGTAGACGATGAGGGGGCAGATAATGAGGACGACGAATGAAAGATAAGCAATCAAGGATAATAAAGTTGAAGTACATTAGGATAAAATGTTGTTCGTGGATGTGGTAACGAACCTTGAGTAATCAAACTACAAGTTCAACAACTTGAGCTCCATTTGAATGCGTGTGGCTACAAAATCTATCAACTGTCAAGGCTGAAACTGTCACTTAGTAGCGATAAAACGGATTCATCGTCCACATCGGGATCGGGGAGGGGTTGTTCGCCAGGGCCAGGAGCCTCATCTCCACCCTCTACTCTTTCGTCCTCACTCTCGATTTCCTCTTCAGGGTAGTACTGGTCCTCTGCAATTTCAACTTCTTCGTGTCTTCCATCATCACTGCTCGCAGCCCACTCGTCCCCAAATGCACCAAAGCCCAGGAGAGGCTTCATACCAATCATCATAGCTGCATCTCTTATCTGACGTGGGATAACCACAAGTTCAGTCTGTCCAGGAGGGTGGAAGTTTGCGTAATAGTTTAGGCCTCTCTGAATCCTCTTCTCAAGATGAATGTCCTCAGACTGATCAGAATCATAATCAGCGTTACTGTCGTCACCATCCTCAAATTGCATTACTGGTGGATCGGATTCGGATGTGTCGTAGGCGTATGAAACGATAACAGCCATGTGATGCAGTATCTCAGTTGCAACTATCGAGAATGCAGACCCACTCATCTTGACTATTCCAGCCCTGTATGCGAGCGCCCTGACCATTTTGCGCCTTTCTTCGGCCCCGAGTATTTCCTCTCTATCGCAATTATGGTCGGGCCATGTCCAATCCACACCGGAAACAGCTCCCGAATTGATAGGTACTCCTAAGCGAAAAATCCTTTTGCATGTATGTTTGTTGTGTGCGATTGAGCAGCGCGCCCAAGCTAAAGCACTGTTGTCATCAGTCAAGGTCATCCCATCCAACAGACGAAGGTCTTTCTCTCTGACTTCAGGATACCCATCACCGGGTCTTAGATTTCCTATCACTAACAATAGGACCTTATGCAGCCGGGCAATTATGTGACCTTGAATGACTTCAACAAGGTACATGATGGCATCACCTCTGAGAAACAGTGGCGGGAGGACTCCCACTGGTTTCATTTCATCGAGTAGCAGACCGACTATTCGGCGGACACCGACGGCTCCACCGAGATACTCCAGCAGAATATTGTCGTCGCTCCTCTGGTACTTTCTAATCCCGCGAATAGAAGCAAGTAGAAATGTCTTTTCCCTCATTGTTGGCGGATGATCGAAATCTTTTCCTCTAAACTCATCTGGAAAGAGGGTCCCCCAAATTGCGTCGTCCTTCAACAAATGGCGAAATGAACGACACGTTCGTTCGAAGGCGAGAATATCGGGGTGATAATGATTATAGCGCCCACTTTCGTCTGGATCCCCATCCACGAACTTGAGAATGTTCAGCAAGACCGCAGTTGGCATTGTCGGCAAAGTAGGATTGGAAACATCATCCGACGTGACGGCCATCGCCACATGACGATCACCTATACGTTTCCCGGAATATTCTTCTCCATTAGCGACAACTTCTCCCCCCTCGGACGATGAAGAAGGCAACATTTCCAGCACTTGCTTGGCTGATTGGAACCCTGGTAGGTCCAACGAAATAATGGTGGTACTCAAATTTATATCATCAGCAGCAGCATAGTCATGACCAAAATCAGTTTCTCCAAAATCATCTTCAAAGTCGTCAACATCATCCACATCCTCACCCCAACTATCCTCGACATTCTCTGTTTGATTCAAGTTTTTATCGGCGTCCTTGAATGTACTTGTGCCGTGGCGTTTGTCGTGTTCAGCAGAATTTTCTGTCGATGAGCATGGCTTGATAGATGGACAAAGAGAGATGCTAGAATCATTTGCCGCAGCTAACAATGCCAATGACATAGATGATGCCGTTGTTACTCGACCGTCATCGTTTAGTAAGGAGGGGGGGGATAGCAATGACGTCGTTGTCGAAGAACCGGTCACCACGAGGTTGTCGTCATGGTTCTCCGGAGAAGACGACAATCGTTGGCGCTTCGCTACGTGCCCCTCGTCGGGATGGGCTGCTTGAGACTTCATCACGATAATAATATGCTCTTCTGTGCTTGGTCGGTTGCCCATTATGTTGGCGACTCTATCTTCCCTCTCAAGGTCTGCATTGCTGGCTATTTTGGGGCCTTGCCTCCGGTGGACTTTCCTACGGTTTGCTTGGTACGGGCCATGTTGTTGTTGTTGTTGTTGTTGTTGTTGTGTGTGGTGCTCCTTGCTCTTGCTCGGGATGGGCACTTCACAATGCTGTGGTCCAACTCCCCCCCCCATTGAGACCTCCTCTCACCAATGCGGTTGGCGGGACGACCGCAACTGAGAAATTTTGTTTGCTTCGCACCCGCACCGCGCTCCTCCTACACCTACATTCTCTTCCGTTGATCGATGTTTCTCTGCTCCGTTGTGGTAAAACGACCCGACAATCGCCATGGACGAGACAATTAGCCCAGAAGCTGGAGGTGGATTACATGGACTAACAGTTATTAATTACGTTGAAATGAATGAGCAGAGAGATGAACGAGAATCAACATGCACGAGCAGTAATTTGGCGGAGGCACTAGCTGATCCGGTACCAGCAGATGATGCTTCTGTTCTTACCTACACGCCGAAGGAAGTACCACCAGAGCAGATGCCTGTGCCGCCAGAGTCATGGACGAAGAATGCCTATGCTGCTGCCGCTGAAACATTGACCTCCATGTCGACCAAGACATCGGTACTAATTGACACTCTGAGCTCAACGGCTAAAACTACAGTAACATCGACGGCGAAATCGTTACAGGAATCAATCATGTCGTCAACCACAGCAAACTCCATTCACAATTACTTGGGATGTGTAGTTGATGACATTATTGAAGAAAGGCAGACCAAGGAGGACGAAATTGCTGAGGGAAATACTGTACTCAAGATTAATGAGACTGCAAGTATCAAAACTGACTATGGTACTGACGCCGACACTGCTAAAGATGTCACTGCAGATACTGTCACTTCCACTACGCCAGAGCAAGGAATGATATCAGCGTTGACTAGTAGCCTGTGGACAAAGATGGAAAGCATACCAGCGTGGAGTAGTAGCGTATGGACAAAAGCGGAAAGCATACCAGCATGGGGTAGTAGCTTATGGACAAAAGTGGAAAGCTTGACATCAGATTTACGCACGAATGTTGAAAGTTTGATCATCCGATACAAGCAACCGGAGAATAATCTATTGGAGGATATCAAAGTACGTGTGTCGTCTTTGCCTGCTTTGCTCTCAACCGCGTGTGCACAAATTGACAAGAAGGTAGAAAATGTGATTGGCATTGACAAGAACGAGGTGATAATGCCAACAGTTGATCGGAGCACGTCATATGATGTCACGCTGAAGAGTGAGAATGATACATCTCTGTACTCTGTTTAAATCAAGTTTGTCGGTGTTTGATCTACAGATGTATGGATTGTTGTGGATTGGTTCATTTTCATTGACCGTGCAAAAGTTGGATTTTTTTGTTTACCAACCTAACCCATGTACAGGGAATCCTACAGTAAACAAACACTTATTTTTCTGTAATCTCAAGATATAGCATTAAGTGTTTTTCAGCAAGACGATTCTGACCCTTTCTCAGCAGCACGCCGTGCTAGCTCTTTCTTCTGTTGTTCCTTGCTCAATGCGAACCACTCCTCAGGAGGCATACGTCCCGACTCCTTCCTTTGAAACTCCTTGTGCCATCCTGTTAATTCCCCCTTAGTTATGCCGTGCCTACTCGCCGGTTCAAAAACTCTCTGTAACAATTCCTGTCTCTCCTCCTCAGGATTGACCTCGAGATAATTTTGTACACAAATGAACAACGATCGGAATGTCCGCAAGCTGGGTTTCGTATGGCACATCATTCTATCAAGAATTTCGAATGCAATAGACATAGACCGGGCAGTATCATCCTTCGTTTGATTGGATAAGGCGCAGATCTTCATCAATAATGGGTAACAACGTTTCTGAAGAATGTCATCAGGTATGACTGACTCTGATGATTCATCATTAAGTACACCAGAGAGCTTTCTTTCCCTCGCAGTTTGAACCTCCATAATCTTTATCAGACTATAGACAACAAAAATAATCACAGGTGAGACCTTATTAATGACAACCCACCGAGTGAAAAACATATTCACTTACCGAAATGCCCGGTCAGCTGCGCTAGATCTCCCGGCCCTAGCGGCGGTATACCAACAATCGATGACCTGAAAGTAGGCATTCGATAAAACTCTCATATCATTCTGATACATCCCTAAAATTTCCATCCTTGAGAGGATTTCTTCTGCATATTCTCCAGCCTCGGAAGATTGTGTATTCTGCCAAAGTCGCATTAGGAGCAAATATGTAATAGGAGAAGGCATGGACGATCCATGTAATACCATCGAGTCGAGTAACTTCGTTGCCTCTCTTGCCGTGTTCTCTCTGGCTTTGGCATCAACAAAGATTGCTGCCTCCATTTCAGTCGTTAGAGCATGTAGAACTTTGTTATGTGTACCAGTAGACGGTGCAAACGATGACCTACCGTCACCCGTTAAATACGCCGAGTCCTGCTCTGCCCGAATGCGGATCATCTTATTCAGAATCGCACTCGCACGTTTAGTGTACACGATATTATTACTGGTTGAATAGATATCAACGAGCCAGTGATAGGTGTCCAAGTTTGGACGCAGGTTCGAGGCGATAGGGCGAGTAACGTTATTAATGTCATATTCATCGAAATCGGGTGGAGCCGCATGCGGTTCATTCAAGTTCCTGTATTCCTCCTCTCCAAGCAGCTTGAAGATTAACTTATTCGTCGTGGAACATATCGAATCATCAGGAAAGCCTGCTCCGCCTTTGGCGATGGCATTGAGTGCCAAGTTCAACGACATTACTTTTGGCTCCATTTGTTCGGCGAGTACATGAAGCATCCTTACGGCCCCATTCACGACGAAGCGTCGTTTCTCCATCTCCATCTTCTTTGCATCAACGGCATCCTTATGAGAAAGCTTTGACGACCATGGGTCATGATATAACGATTTACACAGATTGCAGTACCCCAAGAGGACGAGGTTATGAGCATCTACATCCTGAGCAAGACGGTGCATCATACTCGACGATTTCGACAGGTCATTCATCCTCTGAAGCCATTCCTCCGCATCCTTCATCCCGTCAATGGTGTGCAGATCAGTGTTCAGACGTATGACCACGTGGAATATTCTGCGTATGCCGGAGGAACCATAGTCGTCAAGGGTCGGATCGTCTCGTTTGTCGGCGAGAAGCCCCGAAGACGCTGAGCAGTATGAAGAAATCCATCGATTCAACAATCTATTCGAACGTTGCACCGATCCCTCCTTCATCTTCTCACCGAGACTGTATGCCGAGTGATTCGCAAGTAGGATGTGTTCGTACAGCAACGTAATGAGTCGTAGGTCACCATTCATTTGCGAGAGAACTGTATCACAGAAGTCGGGGGAGGTGCCATCCTTTCCTTTCGTTGAAGACGATTTCTTGTTGTCTGGCCGTTCCCATGATTTATTGAATGAGTCGTCAATTGAATTGGTCGACGATGACGAAAAGATACCACCAAGTAAAGACGTAATCTTTCCAATGACCCCCAAATCCTTTGATGACATGCCATCGTCGTCATTCTCCCTTCTCTTTGCTGCGAGGACGACGTCCAATCGCTGTCGGTGCAATCCCTCATACGACTCCAGGTGTCGTACTGCTCGTGACATGGCATCCTCATACTTCGTTTGACGATCATTGTGTTTCCATCGTTCACGTATTGCGGAAGTTGTGGATGCATCAGCGGAGCCACCATCGCTTTCATTCTCTACGTTGTTGTCGTCTTTCCAGCTGCTGGAATTCGATGATGCAGATTCTGCTAAGTCAGACCATCCCGTGATTAGTGATGCAAAATCTGACACAATCCGACGATAGGATGACTCGGCATCATGCAAGTCAGACAAAACCAACAATTCACGTCCACGAGAAGAGATGGATTCTTTATTATTTTCCCCACCAGCAACAAACGATGACAAACCATTGAGTAGTCCGACGTATTCGGCCATGGCAATGCCAACTTTATCTTCGAGACGACGTAGTCCATCCATATCTAGTGGTTTACGTTTCCCTCGTCCACCTCCTTCCACATCACGTAATATATCTGCATACCCTCTTGACAGTGTCGACTGTCCATCATTTGTTTTGGGTGTCGTCGTCAATGACGTACCAGGTGAGGACGTGGGACGAGAAGACCGATGATGTTGATCTTCAATGACACGCCGCAATCGACGCGAGGAGGGTGTCCCTCGTGCATGACGTCCGCCTAAACTACTCCCACCACCACCCCGTCCACCTTTCTCTGATGATATCCGTGCATTAATTTGATATACGCTAGTGAGTAGACTGGGACCACCCCGACCGGTACTACTGCCACCCGATGTTCGCCGAGGCGAAAATGATCCTCCGGCGCGTCCACCTGACGATGAGGAGGAGGAGGAGGAACCACTTACGCCACCGCTAGAATTCGACCATCGTGGCTCTTTGGATCCACGTTGTTCGCCCCTTCTCCTCGACCGTGAACCACGTACATTCTCATTCCTCTCATCATTGTTTCTTCGACGATATGCCTCTGGGACGAGGAATGAATTCGACGGTGCCCGACGATGAGAAGAACCTCCTCCTCCTGCCGACGATGACGCGATATGACGGATGATGCTGCTGCTTCTGCAGCTGTTGTTCGTCGCGTGTCGTTCAACAACGACGATGCCACGAGCTAGTCCACTCATTGCCATTACTAGATGCTATTACATCAGCTCGACACCACACCTCTCACGTCACCTCTCCTCATCCTCATCGGGGTCGTTTTAGACTCAACGTCTCGGCGGGAAGCCAAAAGAGGGCAATCCACGAACCGGAAGGGAGAAATGAGTCGCGCCTCATTGAAAATAAAAGAGAAAGCAAAAGAAATCTATACGTCACTATCGTTAAGATATTTTGTCACTATTCGGACAAACAATCTGTCCGGGCCTTCGGACGTTGTATCTAAGGCGACTCCTTGCTACTACGTACATATGTAGCTATCTGGAAACAATGACTCACCCTATCACAGCGCAGCAAAGATTAGCATCATAGGAATTTCAATCATTGATCGTGTCATGGCATCATTACCAACATTGCATTACTTCGCCTTCCGTGGCCGAGCCCTGGCTTGTCGTGTGGCACTGTTCAATGCACTCGGGCCTACCGGTTGGATCGACACACGTGTATCATTACCAAAGTTCAAACAAGAGCCGAAGCCTGCAAGGAATCCAGATCGGTTAACCAACGGCACAACATATGTAACGAACAATCTACCCCAACTGAACTTACCGGATGGTACGAAAGTTACTCAAAGTCATGCCATCGCACGGTATGCTGCCAAGTTGTCTTCGGTGGGATCATCGACCACGTTTCCTGAGTACCATGTGAAAGATCTGTATCCTACGGATCCCCAACGTGCACTACTTGTGGATGAGGCAATATCAGTAGTCGATCAGATATTACTCCTCACGCCAAAAGACCCAGATGTGGAAGTAAGAGCAAAGCGTCGTCGGGAATATCACGAGTCGGGCTTTTTACGTGTGGGGATGGAATTGCTCGAGGGGAGATTACGGATATCGGCAAAGGACGGGCCATTCATTTTGGGTGATCAATTGACCATTGCTGACTTATATGTACGTGCACCACTGGCGGATCTTTTCGACTTAAAGCAATTTGATGGAATACCTGATTCATTTTACAGTGACTTTCCACATGTGAAGAAATGTGCCGCCTCTGTGCTCGATCATCCTCTGTTGAAAGCTTACCATACTCACTACAAAAATTGAATTAAAATAATGTATTAAATCCAGACGCCACTGTTTCTAGCCTTTGCAGTGAACAATATGATTCCTCCATCGTCTTGTCCACACAACCTCACCTTGATCTTTCATATCCACAGTCCCTCTATGTTGTTTGAAATTCATCCCGCACTTTATGCATATGGAATCATCATCAATATTGTCGATCATGCTACGATATGGAACAACCTTGTCCGGGTCGTAGCTATCATCCTTTAAGCATACATATAGATAAACTTCCGACTTTTTAACATGAGCATTCTCACTGTTGCCTTTCACAAGAACAACATCATCACTATTCAACATCGTAGTATCGACTCGTGTTCGACAAACTGATTTAAATCCACAAAAGTCACGTACTGATTTAATCTTTGATCTTGGTGATATAATGATATACTTGGCATCGCATCCCGGACGTAACCAACGATGTATATTCTTTAATAATGGTGTGAGCAACGGCGGATGTAATGCACATCCCTTGTTCGTTCTTTTGCTACGGAACAAGAAGGTGTCAAGTGTTCCTTTATCGAGGATCGTGTCATACCTTCCAATATGTTTTGAATGTGGTTGTAAATTGGTATATAATACGTCCAAAACCTCGTAGCTCAGACGTGCAGCTGCAGTGCCATGTAAGAACGACATGAACGCATCATCTCGTATTCTATTATGTTCAATGCAGACTGAGCTAACATCTGTGGCAACGAAGTCATAATTTGTGCGTGCATGTTGATGATTGCATTGTTGCAACAATCTCTGCAATAGCGAAAGTGATAGCTGGGACACGCCACATCCAATCTCGAGTACATGAACTGTCACGTTGGAGTCTTGTGATGATGGAGTAAAAATACTCGAAATTGTATCAAGGATTGCAGAGTTCGGAACGATCCATTCTAAATCAGCAGTTGATGAAGATACTACTTCGTTGATTTTTTTGCCATCAACTTCGTCATCGCAGTCGTCCTTTTCGTTGGTTACAACATCAACCTTAATAATCGACGCATGATGAGGTAAAGCCGAGTAGAAGGAATCCCAGTAGTCTTTCGTTTTAGCCTTTTGACCAGCACAATAATCCGCCATGATGAATTTTTCCACCCGGTCGTCCTTCTTTCCCGCTAAGTCGATTTTGAATAGCAATGACAACTCTCGACCTGACAATGGACAAGACAAACGAAGCGATCACCGTCGTACAATTGGCCATAACTGGTCTAAAGCTATTGATCGCCACATCACCCCTCATTGCATTATTCTATGTACTTTACACTGGATTTAAATCTGAATATGTCCACAACAGAGGGGGGGATTGGAGGTGGATACGGGTAAAAATCTGACGCTACTGCAAATGATGTACTCGCTTCACGATTGCGGGGTCACGCGAATGACCGAGCTGTGTAAAGAAGCAGGAAGGTTTTAAGAAAATGTATGGCTGACGACCAAGATTTAGGCTACAAGAATAAAATCAGCATGGTAGTAGTCCGTACAGTCATCATCTAATCATACAATACGGAGCTAATAAAATGTTATGAAGAGAAAATGGAAATCAATTCCATATTTCCCATCCCCCGTCATATTCTACTCATTTCCCCTACCCCCCCATCCCCCCTTATGTTGTCATATCAGGTGCATCATCCCAAGCATCAAATAAAGTTGGAAAGAAGGTCACCGTCATTCTGACATCACATTAATTCAACTACCATCTCTAATGGCTCATGTTTGAAGACATCCCGCAATAATAAAAACAGTCTTTCAACTTGGAAAACGGCTATACCAAGACTACATCACACACTATGTTATCTGATGATATCCCCCTCCATTCGAGTCCATTATCTACTCCTCCTTATATCGGCATCACAAATGTTGAGTTGTTCACAGCAACATATCATGTGACACCTACCTTCCTCATCCTTGTTTCTTAAAATCATTCATATTCGTTGTGGCCACAGTCCGACCCATAATTGATAATCCTCCCAATCCGGTAACATCTCCACCAGCATTATCTTCAATAAAGAATGTTAAACTTTTTACACGTTGGAATTTCACAAAGTATAAATCAATCGGAATTGAATTTTCAATCAAGTCAGTCGAAGTAAGTGTGATGGTCTGTTCTGGTTCTACATCTTCTACATCCTCAAATCCCAAGTTATTCCTATTCACAAATAATCGTACAGTCACAGGGTTCATTTCTGGCTTGGACCCATGATTCCATTCTGTAAATTTAATACTCTTGACCTTGACAAATTCTTGAAAGGTAAAATGTATAATTAATTGCTCGTCTGTATCACTAAGCATCCCAAGACGTGAATCGCCAATGAATAAATTGGTCCATGAGTTTGCCACCTTCTCATTACGTGCGTAACATAATGGTTTGTCGAGCTTGTCTGATAAATCGATGAGCTTTGTTCCATCCTCGGAAGGAACAGGCTGCTCGGGAGGAGTGGGAAGGGTATTGACGGCACCTCCGAGACCTGGAAACATGATATCCTTAGCTTATATAATAAATCGGCGGTAGTGCGGTCGGTGGCGATCGAACAATTATCTACAAGGAGCCCCTATCGGCATATCCCGCCAAATCGGCTCGGGAAGAGGTCAAGGGTTATCATATCATGTAAGTTCGTCCATAGTGGAGTTGATTCGACCACAGTAGCACAAATAGTGATGAAATCTCAAGCAGCCCATCCCGACGTGCCCAAGATTGCCGACCGGCAATATACATAGAACACCTACGCAGTGAGCTATAACACCTTTCTCCCCAAAGAAAAAGTAATAAAATCCCATCAAATATGGATTATATAGTCACCATCGATGACGCAACCAAGTACTTCAGCAACTACCCCAACACAAAGGGGTACCCCACTTTCATTAAAATTCGAGCGATACGTCATTGCTTCGAGACGGGACTACGCCAAATCAGGCATCCAG
>Ga0247843_1005076_pt1 | contig 18762 bp, 19 predicted proteins | sample LaCruzMarch2017__FD_192420 | JGI IMG/M metagenome (GOLD analysis project Ga0247843, IMG submission 192420) | Freshwater microbial communities from meromictic Lake La Cruz, Castile-La Mancha, Spain - LaCruzMarch2017_8m | ecosystem: Environmental > Aquatic > Freshwater > Lake | place: Spain...
AATTGGTATGGCGAACCCGGCAGCACGCCCAAATATGCATATAGCTATGGCCGCCAAAACTGGTTTGAGGCCAATGCCGAAGAGTGCAAGGCCGTGCGCGAGGCTGTGGGCCTGTTTGACCAAAGCTCCTTTGCCAAATTCCGGCTTGAAGGGCGAGATGTCTGCGCTGTGCTGAACCGCGTGTGCGCCAATGACGTCGATGTGGCACCGGGCAAGCTGATTTACACCCAATGGCTTAATGAAAAGGGTGGGATTGAAGCGGATTTGACGGTCACGCGGCTGTCGGAAACTGCTTATTTGATTGTCACTGGGGCCGAGACTGAGATCAAGGATTTTAACTGGCTGAAACGCCACACGCCCGATGACGCGCACGCTGTCCTGACCAACGTGTCGTCGGGCATGGGAGTCATTTCCATCATGGGGCCAAATGCGCGTGCGCTGCTTCAATCGATTTGCCCCAATGATCTGTCGCATGAGGCGTTTCCCTTTGCAACATCGCAGGAAATCGAACTTGGCTATGCCATCGTGCGTGCCTCGCGGATCACCTATGTCGGGGAATTGGGTTGGGAGCTTTACGTCCCGACCGAGTTCATGACGGGCGTTTATGATGAAATTGTCGCAGCAGGGGCGGCCTTTGGCCTGAAACATTGCGGTTATCATGCGCTCAACGCGCTGCGCATGGAAAAGGCCTATCGCCATTGGGGCCATGACATAACCGATGAAGATACGCCCTTGGAAGCCGGGCTCGGCTTTGCGGTGAAGATGGACAAGGTTGGCGGATTCATTGGGCGTGATGCGTTGTTGGCGCAAAAGGAGGCTGGCCTGAAGCAGCGCCTTGTGCAGTTTCTTTTAAAGTCACCCGAACCCATGCTCTATCATAATGAACCCATCTGGCAGGGTGACCGGATCGCCGGATATATCCGTTCGGGCATGTACGCCCACACCCTTGGCGGTGCGTGCGGGCTTGGCTATGTCGATGCAGCAGACGGGGGCGTGGTCGGACCAATCGGACCTGATGATTATGAGATCGAAATTGCCGGTGTCCGCTATCCAGTGACCGCCTCGCTTAAACCATTTTATGACCCTTCAAACATGCGGATCAAAATTTAATGACCGAAACATCACATGCCATCATGCAACAGCTCGCTGCAAAGACTCAGGTCGGGTACAGCTTTGATCAGGAATTTTACACCAGCGACGCGGTGTTCAAGGCGGATTTTGAACAAGTCATCAGCCAGAAATGGCTGCTGGCCGGGCATGTGTCGCGAATCCCCAATAAGGGCGATTATTTCCTGTTTCGGGTTGGCAATGAGCAGATCATTGTCATTCGTGAAAATGCCGACAGTGTCCGCGCCTTCTTCAACGTCTGCCGCCACCGTGGATCGACGATCTGCCAGTCGGAAAGCGGCAATGCGCCGCGCCTGGTCTGTCCCTATCACGCTTGGACCTTCGGTCTTGATGGGCGGCTTATTTCTGCGCGGCTTATGCCAGAAGATTTCGACAAAGCGGAAAACAGCCTGTTTGCATGCCATATCCGCGTGTTCCACGGCCTGATCTTTATCAATATGAGCGAGGATGAGCCGGTCGATTTCGATGCCACCTTCGGCGATATGGGGGCCATTCTCGATTATCACGGCTTTGCAGATGCGCGTATTGCGTATGCAGGCAGTTATCCAACGACCGCAAACTGGAAACTGGTCGTGGAAAATTTCTTTGAATGTTATCATTGCGTGCCGTCGCACCCGGAATTCTGTTCGATGCATGCATCGGAATCGATTGTTGCCGTTGGCGCTGGGCCAAGTTCCGGACCAGCAGACGCCATCGCCAGCTTCGCGCCTAAGTTGCAAGCGTGGGAACAAAGTGCCGCAGCCGCAGGCCGCCCAATCGGCACTATTGATGAGGCACCCAGCAGCAGCCACCTGCGCCTTTTGATGCAACGCATGAACAAGGACGGCTGGGCCTCAGAAACGCAAGATGGCTCTGCACCCGCACCGCTCATGGGCAAGCGTACCAAAGCGGATGGCGGACGGATGCACTTAAGCTTTAGCCCGTTCAGCCAAATTGTTGCAGATGATCATTTCGCCATCCTGTTCCAATTCACGCCGCGCGGCGCATTGGCGACCGATGTTGAGATGATCTGGCTGGTGGATGGACGCGCGACCGAGGCGGAAGTCGACATTGAAAAAATGATCTGGGGCTATCACGCAACAACGACGCAGGACAAAGTCATAACCGAAAACAATCAGGCGGGCATCATGTCCAGCCGCTATCGCCCTGGCCGGTATTCCGACCAAGAAGGCAGCGTGCTCAACTTCCAGAAATGGTATCTCAACCAATTCGGACTGGAACGCGCCGAGTGACAATAGCCGCCAATATGCGCGCGGTCCTGCTGACCGGCCATGGCGGCTATGATAAGCTTAGTTTTCGAGACGATGTTCCGGTGCCTACACCGGGGCCAAATGAGGTATTGATCCGCGTTGCGGCAGCGGGCGTCAATAATACCGATATAAACACCCGCATCGGCTGGTATTCCAAGTCAGTGGCAGAAGCCACGGACGCGGGCGCTGCATCTGGTATAGATGGCGCTGGCAACGATGGCTGGTCGGGCGCAGCCTTTCAATTTCCGCGTATTCAGGGGGCCGATGCGTGCGGGCGCATTGTAGCGGTGGGCGATGATGTTGACCCAGCACGCATTGGGGAACGCGTGTTGGTTGAACCTGTCTTTCGCGGCGCGCGCGCCTTTGATATTCGCTATTTTGGTTCCGAAGTCGACGGCGGCTTTGCGGATTATGCCTGCGTCCCGTCGTTGCATGCGCACCGCGTTATTTCGGAGCTGTCCGATATTGAGCTGGCAAGCTTCCCCTGCGCTTATGGGACCGCAGAAAACATCCTGACGCGGATTCATGTGCAGGCGGCCGAACGCGTGCTGATTACCGGGGCATCGGGCGGCGTTGGCTCTGCCGCGGTACAACTTGCCAAAAGGCGTGGTGCTGAGGTGACCGCCATGGCAGCCGACGCAAAGGCGGAGATTGTTCGGTCGCTGGGCGCGTCGCGGGTCGTTCCACGCGATGCCAATCTTGAAGCATTGTTTGGGCAGGAATCTTTCGATGCCGTTGTCGATATTGTCGGAGGATCGCAGTTTGGCCCCATCCTAAACGTCCTGAAACGCGGTGGTCGTTATGGCGTTTCAGGTGCCATCTCTGGGCCCATTGTCGATCTTGATCTGCGGACTTTGTACCTTAAGGATTTGCGCTTGATTGGCTGCACCGTTCTGGAACCCGACGTATTCCCAAACCTTGTCTCTTATATCGAACGCGGTGAAATCCGGCCAGTGGTGGCCGCAACTTATGACCTATTCGACATCGTCAAAGCGCAGGGAGCATTTTTGACCAAGCAGCATGTTGGAAAGATTGTCCTGTCGCTTTAATCGACAGTTTCGATCAATTCACTGATCCGGCCGACAATTTCATCGATATGGGATTTTTGCAAGATCAGCGGCGGAGACAGCGCGATGATATCCCCTGTCGCGCGCACGAGCACGCCATTGTCGAAGCATTTGTGGAACAATTGCATGCCGCGCTTGCCAACGCCGGCGGCATGTGGCGCAAGTTCGATAGCCGCAACGATGCCCATGTTGCGGATGTCGATGACATTTTTCTTGCCTTTCAGGCTGTGTACCGCGTCCTGCCAATAGCCGTGGAGGGAACCTGCATTTTCGAAAATGCCTTCCGACTTGTAAAGGTCCAACGTTGCCAAGGCTGCCGCTGCGGCCAAGGGGTGACCGGAATAGGTGTAGCCGTGGAACAATTCGATGCCATCGGGACCGCCTTCGACAACGCCGTCGTGGATATGGCGGCTGACCGCGACAGCGCCCATCGGCACAGCGGCATTGGTCAGGCCTTTTGCCATCGTAATAATGTCGGGCGTCACGCCTAATGTTTCTGATGCTGTCGTACCGCCGACACGACCAAACGCCGTGATGACTTCGTCAAATATCAGCACGATGCCATGCTTACGGGTAATCTCACGCAATTTTTCGAGATATCCGATCGGCGGCACCAACACGCCAGTTGAACCCGCCATGGGTTCGACAATGACCGCCGCAATGGTCTCCGCGCCATGCAGCGCGACAATGGCCTCCAGATTATCTGCAAGATGCGCGCCCCATTCGGGTCGGCCCATCGTAAAGGCGTTATGTTCAAGATTATGGGTGTGCGGAAGATGGTCAACACCCGTCAACAGGGTGCCGAATTGCCGCCGGTTGTTGACGATGCCGCCAACCGAAATACCACCAAAGCCGACGCCATTATAGCCGCGTTCTCGTCCGATCATGCGGGTCCGTGTGCCTTGGCCAATCGCGCGTTGGTAGGCGAGCGCAATTTTGAGAGCCGTATCGACCGATTCAGAGCCCGAGTTGGTAAAGAATATCCGGTCGAGGCCTTCAGGCATGAGCGTTGCGAGGCGCGAAGCCAGTTCAAACGCCAGCGGATGTCCCAATTGGAATGGTGGGGCATAATCAAGCTCTGCGGCACATTTCTGGATCGCTTCGACAATAGGTGGGCGGCAATGACCTGCGTTGACCGCCCAAAGCCCAGCTGTGCCATCAAGGATCTGCCGCCCATCATCGCTGGTATAATGCATGTCCTTCGCAGATTTGAGCTGGCGCGGCGTCGTCTTGAACGCCCGGTTTGCCGTAAACGGCATCCAAAATGCAGCGAGGGGGTCATTTTCCAGTTTCATCACGTCACTCCACCAACGGGTCTTTCGCTCTTATGCGACGGTAATACCGTCATTCTCGATTGAAAAGATTGTTGTGTCCGGAAAATTTTATAGGGGGCCTCAGATGCCGACAGCTGCGCGATCATATGGGGGCTTCCAAAGTGGGAACGGATGTCTTGTAAATGACAGGCCGAAGCGCAAAGCTGGTGGTCACATTGGCAACGCCCTTCACCCGGGTCAGCCGGTGGCGCAGAAAATCCTCAAATTGCGTCAAGGATGCAACCAATATGCGCAATTGATAATCTGCCTCGCCTGTCATCAGATAACATTCCATGACCTCAGGAAAGCTGGCGACAGCCGTCTCAAAATCCTCCAAATGACGATCATCCTGTTGATCAAGGCGTACGCGGACAAATGCTGTCACGGAAAGGCCGATCTTATCAGGGTCAACCAAAGCGACATAGTGCGTGATGGTGCCGTCGGATTCCAACTGGCGTACCCGGCGCAGACAAGGGCTGGGCGATAAGCCGACCCGTTCGGACAGTTCCTGATTGGACATTCGGCCATCGGATTGAAGGCAATCGATGATCTTGCGGTCAATTGCATCTAGGTCAGTTTTTGGCATAATTTATACCTATTTGAAGTAATTTAAGCATGTTCTACCAAATATCATGGCATCTGCCGTTGCGATACGCAAGGACATGCGGGGATGTGCTGGCTAAAGTCTTGCTTTGATTTAAGCGGAACATAGCCATGGCCAATATTGTCGCCGACAAGCGTGAAGAGAAAATAGCAGCCATCGAAACCATCGACTCGCGGCTGCGTTGGTTGGCCTCGTGGACCGTGCATAACGCTAACCACATCCGGCCAAAGCGGGACGGGTTGAAGGTCGGCGGGCATCAGGCAAGCTGTGCGTCGATGACGGCGATTATGGCGGCGTTGTATTTTCATGCGCTGCGCCCGAATGACAAGGTTTCCGTCAAACCACATGCGGGACCTTTGCTGCAAGCCATCCATTACCTACTGGGCAATCAGTCGCTGGAACAATTGCAACAGTTTCGCGCTCTTGGCGGCGCACAAAGCTATCCGTCCCGGACAAAGGATAAAATTCCGGTGGATTTCTCCACTGGGTCCGTAGGCTTGGGTGTTGCGATTACCGCCTTTTCAAGTCTGGTGCAGGATTATTTGATTGCGCACGGATCGATAGAAGAGGGCAATGCAGGCCGCATGATTTCGTTGATGGGCGATGCTGAACTGGATGAAGGCAATATCTACGAATGCCTCATTGAAGGGTATAAGCACGACATCCGGAACTGCTGGTGGGTGGTCGACTATAACCGGCAATCGCTCGACAGCACGACGGCAGACCGGATGTTTCGGCGCTTTGACGATATTTTCGAGACCATGGGATGGCGGGTCATCACCTTAAAGCATGGTAAGTTGCAACATGCAGCTTTCACCCGGCCCGGTGGGAAGTCGCTGGAGGACTGGATCGAAAATTGCCCCAATGCGGAATTCGCCGTTTTGACGTATCAGGGCGGTGCGGCTTGGCGGGCGCGCCTGATGGCAGATATTGGCGGCAAACCGCATGTGAAAAAGCTGCTGGATAGTTTTGAAGACGATGGTCTGGCCGCACTGATGACCAATCTGGGTGGCCATTGCATCGAATCATTGATGGATGCTTTTGACAGTGCCGGTGATGAACGGCCCACCTTGTTCATTGCCTATACGGTCAAAGGCTACGGCCTGCCGCTGGCGGGGCACAAGGACAATCATTCCGGGATGATGAACCCCGGTCAGATTGATCAGCTGCGCATGGCCATGGGCATCGCGGCGGGGGAGGAATGGGAGCCATTTGCCGGTCTTGGTGGTAACATGGCGGCACGGCTCAAAGATTTTATCGGGAACAGCGTTCTTGCCGCCAAGCCGGAAGAGCCCGTATCGCCGCAAATACACGTGCCCGCTCGCTTCGCAGTTCCGTCGGGTGATGTACAATCCACGCAGGCGGCATTCGGCAACGTACTTCTCGATCTTGCCAAATCATCGGAGGAGCTGGCAGACCGGATCGTGACCACTGCGCCTGATGTGACGCAGACAACCAATCTGGGCGGTTTTGTGAACCAGCGCGGGTTGTTTCGCCGGTCGGACGTGGCGGATATTTTCCGTGAGGCCAAAATTCCATCCGCTCAGAAATGGGCGGCGCATGCGGCCGGTCAGCATATTGAACTTGGAATTGCGGAGAACAATTTCTTCTTGTTGCTGACGTCGCTTGGTCTGGCGGCACCGCATTTCGGCACGCGCCTTATTCCGGTTGGTACGGTGTATGATCCCTTCATCGCCCGTGGTCTCGATGCGTTGAATTATGGTTGTTATTCAGATTCGCGTTTTCTGCTCGTCGGAACGCCGTCTGGTTTGACTTTAGGACCAGAGGGCGGCGCGCATCAGTCTATTAACACGCCGTTGATTGGCATGGGACAACCGGGCCTTGCGTATTTTGAACCTGCTTATGCCGATGAAGTTGCTTTATTCATGCGGTGGGCGTTTGAATATCTGCAAAAACCCGAGGGAAGCTCTGTCTATCTTCGGCTGAGTACGCGTCAGGTCGCGCAAGTCGAACGGGCCAATACGGATTGGGAGGCAGATGCTCTCAAAGGTGGATATTGGTTGCGGCCACCCGCGGCAGGCGCAGAAGCGGCTATTGCATTTACAGGGGCCATCGCGCCTGAGGTGTTGGCGGCGTATGAAGACATGCTGGATGATATTCCCGGTTTAGGCGTTTTGAACGTGACCTCGCCCGATGTGCTGCATCGTGAATGGTCCGCGAGCAAGGCTGCGCGCTGGACAGACCGGAACGCGCAAACATGTCATGCGGAGGATTTGTTGTCCATTTTGGCACCCGATGCAGGCATTGTGACGGTGATTGACGGTTCGCCGGGCGCTCTGTCCTGGCTGGGCGGCGTACACGGTCGGCGGGTCAGTCCGCTGGGCACGGATCGTTTCGGTCAGACGGGGGATTTGCCCGACCTATACAGCGAATATCGGCTCGACTCCGCTGCGATTATGGATGCCATGGCGGAGCTGTTTTTAAAAAGGTGAATAACCAAAATTGACTTGAAATGGCTTCGAACTTTATTCAGCCGATTTTGCGCCACCGCTGACCATGTCTTCTGGGAGTGCGCGGAATATCAAAACGCCCGTGCCTTACGCTCCAGCCCGGTTAAAGTTGCGCGCTATAATCCTTACCATCATCTGCGCGCGTTAGCGGTTCTGCCACAGACGATTGCGAGTCCAAGGATAAGGCGCAGCGCATTTTTCATACGCTTAGATTTCTTCCATGGACGCGTGGAAGCTGCAATATTTTCTCGTGCAAATTATTGATTTACTTACCTTTGCGTAATCGGTGGCTGACCATGTCGAGGACCGCCCCTTCGCTTTCGTCCGGCATTAGGCCAAGGCGGCGGGCGACTTCTTGATAGGCTTCTGCTTCGCCGCCAAGGTCACGGCGGAACCGATCCTTGTCTAGCTTCTCGCCGGTTTCAATATCCCACAAGCGGCAACCATCGGGGCTGATTTCATCGGCAAGGATGATTCGCGAAAAATCACCGTCGAACAAGCGCCCAAACTCAAGTTTGAAGTCCACAAGCCGGATGCCGATGGCGGCAAACATGCCACACATGAAGTCATTGATGCGGATCGCCATGGACGAAATGTCCTGCATTTCCTCCTGCGTTGCCCAGCCAAAGCAGGCGATATGCTCCTCTGCGACCAATGGGTCGCCAAGGTTGTCGTCCTTATAACAATATTCCAGCAAGGTATGCGGAAGCGGCGTGCCTTCTTCGATACCAAGGCGTTTTGACAAGGAACCGGCGGCCACGTTGCGCACGATCACTTCAATCGGGACGATTTCGACCTGACGGATCAACTGCTCACGCATGTTCAGGCGACGAATGAAGTGCGTCGGGATGCCGATATGGCTTAACCGCGTAAAGACATGTTCCGACACGCGGTTGTTGATAACACCCTTGCCGGAAATTGTGCCCTTTTTCTGGTTATTGAAGGCGGTGGCATCATCCTTGAAATATTGGATTAACGTGCCGGGTTCAGGACCTTCATAAAGAATCTTGGCCTTGCCTTCGTATATTTTGCGGCGGCGGGTCATATGCGGTCCCTGACTTTGCTTGAAATGACACGCCCCGGTGGAGTTGGCCATTGAGGAGCCTAACTCTGCCGGGGCGATTACAGACACTATAATCCATTGCATGCGTCGGCGCAATTCGAGATAGGCAAATAGGACGGACACGAAAGGACATCATTTGCCCATCGATCTGGATTTACTGCTTCAGGCCTACGCCAATGGCATATTCCCGATGTCTGATGCCCGTGATGACCCCGATACCTTTTGGATTGAACCGGAGTTTCGGGCGGTCATGCCGCTGGATGGCTTTCGTTTGTCAAAGTCGCTTGCCAAAACTATCCGGCAGGACCGGTTTGTGGTCACCGCCGACACCGCTTTTGCGCAGGTCATTGCCACTTGCGCCGAAGCGCAAGCTGACCGACGGGACACTTGGATTAATCCGGATATCGAAGAGGCGTTCTGCCGCTTGCACCAAATAGGGCGGGCACATAGCATCGAATGCTGGTCCCAAGGTCGCCTCGTGGGCGGGCTTTACGGGTTGGCGTTGGGGCGCGCGTTTTTCGGGGAAAGCATGTTCTCGCGCGAAACCGACGCGTCTAAGGTTGCTTTAGCGTGGTTGGTCGCACGGCTTCGACTTGGCGGGTTTGAATTGCTCGATTGCCAGTTCATGACCGACCATTTGGCCAGCCTAGGGGCAATAGAAATGACCCAGAGCGCGTATCTTAAACTGCTTGAGGCTGCTCTAACAAAAGCCGTTCAAGCCTCTTCAGGGCTGGCTTCTTCAACCGCAGCGGGGGCGGCCTCAGGCGGCGACTGGGGGTCACTTGACGGCGCTTTGGCTGCTGGATCCGCTTTCGGAGCCTCTTCAGAAGATTTCTTCTCTACAGGTGCCTCTTCGCCGGGGAAGCGCATCTTGCAAGCCTTGACCCACACATCGTAAATCGGGTGCTCGACAACATTGGCTGCGGGATTTTCCTTGAACAGCCAACCCGAAAAAACATTACGCCATCTTTCGGCCTCAGTCGTCCCGGGGGGGCGCTCATTCACGAGCAATTGCACAAATGCACCTTCCTCAGGTGGATTTTCCCACGGCGCTGTTTTCTCGCAAGCCCTCAGCCGGATGACCACTTTGTCGAAGCGAATAGCTTGGCCGGGTTTCAGCTCAACGTCGCGCGTTTGACCATTTCGCTTGTTCAGCAGGCCAAGCACCGCAACGCGTTCTGCCATAGGGGTGCCAATGGTTTTGCCGGACATGGCAATAATTTTGTCTTTTGTCGCAAGAGCCTTGCCCGATTTTGCGGGCGCAAGCGTTTCATCCTGTGCAGAACCGCACGCGGCAAGCGTTGCCAATAAAGACAACCAGATTAAACCGCGCGAACGGATCATGATGCGTCGGGACTCCACGCCTCATAATCACCCGCCGCGCGCGCACGATGGCCGCCACGCTCAATGGATCCTGCTGGACGATAAGCAGCGTCGGTGCCGGTGAGATTTGGCATCGCTGCGGTTTCATACCCCCTGTGTGGCGGCAAGTAGCTCTCGGGATCGCCATCATGTGTGCCATGCAGCCAGCCATGCCAATCGGGCGACACGCGGCTTGCATCATTGGGGCCGTTATAGATCACCCAGCGGCGTTTGCCGTCGGATGATTGATAATATCGGTTACCTGAGGCGTCGGCGCCCACCGCTTTGCCTTTGCGCCAGCTATAGATTGCCGTGCCGATGGTCGCGCCATCCCACCAAGTGAAGATTTTTCCGAATATACCCATGCTTTTGGCGATTAGGAGCAAGCATGATTCCGTGCAATCCTTATTTGGTTGTCCATTGCACCCTGTCGCCGGCAACGATCCCCAGTTCAGCCGCGAGACCGCCGCGCAATTCCAACACAGCAGCAACTGGCTCGCCCGACGCAACGGGTATGGTGGAATAAGGGATCGTGTTGTCGGCGATACTCTCAATCGTGCCATCCGCGCGCACGAAGATGATGTCCAAAGGGATCACAGTATTTTTCATCCAGAAACTCGCAAAGCGCAGTTCTGGAAAGGGAAAAATCATACCCGCATTGTCGGCCAGCTCCGTCCTGAACATAAGCCCCTTGGCTTGCTCTGCGCTTGTTCTTGCGGCCTCAACGGTGAAGCTATGCGTTTTGGTGGCATTGGTGACGCATAAGGTCACTTGTTCCAGTCCCGCTATGGACTGGCCTGCGGCTGCGCCCGGAGTGCAACCAGCCGCCGAGGTTACGCCATTGGCTGGCATATTGCAGGCGGTGAGCGACAGTGCGATGGCAAAGGCACTGTACCGACTAAACGGGCTTAAGGTCATTAACGGTATTCCTCTTTTTTGATCCCGGGACAATGGATGGCAGCGTCTACAGCCTGTTTGGTGAGGCAGCGTTCGCTCCAGCCAATCGTGCCTCACCCCATTCAACCCAGCCAAGCCATTTTGGCGTCCGTTTCATATAATGTCCTTGCGGCGCATTACACACAAAGCCAGCGTCAGATATGGCCTGGGTCACTGGCCGGGTCAAATGGCAACCACCGGCAATCCGTTTCCAGATCGGCTCGATACGGCTTTGCCACGCGGCGGCCGATGGATTTGGAGCGCGGCCATGTTCGACAAACAGCAAGCGTCCGTTTGGCCGGAGCACGCGCTTTGCCTCTGATAAAGCGGCGCTTGGGTCCTGCACTGAACATAGCGTGAAGGTTGTGACAACGCAGTCGAAACTGCTGCTGGCGAAGGGAAGCGCCTCTGCGACGCCGGGCATGAAGTTGGCTTTCATCCCTTTGCTTTCCAACGCCAGTTGTGCGCGGGCAAGCAATTCAGCAGATGGGTCGACCCCTGACAGCGAACGCACCTTGTCCCAGTCATAATAATCGAGATTGGGCGCGCCGCAGCCAAGTTCAAGAACATCGCCAGAGGCGTGCGGCACGACCTTGGCCCTATCACGCATCACCGCAGGTTGCGTACATGCGCAACCTATTAATCGCGGAACGACGTTCCTGTCCCACCAATTGCTCATGTTATTTTGACACCGTGATTTAGGAGCAAATGATGCTGCCTAAACTGTCCCAGAAAACATATGGTATGATCCATGAAGTGCCCCCTTGTGTATATTGCCCAAACAATATGCTCGGCTTGGTTTCGCGCAACCCATTTTTGCGGTCTATCTGGAAAGGCCCATTTCCTTAAGGATTTTGGAAATATTTTCTTTGAAAGGGAAGAAGCCTTTCGTTGCATGTGGCCAGAAGTTTTCGTCCCAAGCGCGTCGGACTTGAAACAGCGGAACGCCTTCGGCGGCCAATATTGGAGCGATGCGGCAAAGCGCGTCGGCTACCGGGCCTGTGGGGGCGTAGGATGTGATGACTTGTTCTGCCCCTGCCGCGCGCGCTTGTGTAATAAGGGCTGCCGCATCCAAGTTACCGAGCAATGCTGTCGGGCATTTGAAGGCGTTACTGACGCGTTCAGTGACGTCATGGGTCGTGGCCGCGACAAAGGCTCTGGCATTGTCACCCCACAAAGTTTCCGGGTCGACCAAGATGCTGGCGCCGATGATTTTGGCAGGTGCGCCAAAGACCGACTCAGGGTGCATATCCTCCGGCGTTACCAACAGATATGCAGGCTTATGCGCGTCGAAAAATGCGGCTTGCGGCAAAGGACGCAGCGCTGGTGTCGTCACGTCCGCTGGCATCGTTGCAATGGTCGCCAGACCCTTTGGCACAAATCGTCCATTGGTAAAGCGCGCGATATTGTCGGCTGTTGCAAGATAGGTTTTGCCTGCTGTTTGTAAGCCCGCAACCCACCGCCAGGACAATGTATTGCTGGCCGCGTCGGCATCCACCAAATGCCGCAGGAAGAAGTCAGCGCCCAAGGCCCAAGGGAGGCGCAGAGTGAATATCCAGATTGACGCAAACCACATTCTGGCATGGTTGTGGAGATAACCGGTTTGCACCAATTCGCGCGCCCAGTCGTCAAACCCTTCGATGCCGGTCTCGCCTGCCTCTGCACTGCGGATCGCGCGGGCATTGGGGAAGCTGTCAAGTTGCCGGTCACGCTCTTGCCGATATTGTGTCCATACCGACGGCCGCATCTCAAGCCAGCCCTTCCAATATGTCCGCCACAGAACTTCTTGTACATATTTTTCGGCGGCTGGCAGGCTGTGTCGGCCAAGCGCGGCACCGACGACTTCTTGCTCGGTTAGCATGCGATAGCGCAGGTATGGCGAGAGCTTTGACACTGCGCCTGCTTGCTCCGGCCCGGGGTCAATATTGCGGCCAGACGCATAGGCGTGGCCAGCCCGCGGCGCAAACTGTATGAGACGAGACAGCGCAGCATTCCGCGTTGCAGGGAAGGTATCGAGAAGCATATCTAGTCCAGTAATTTTTGCAGGCGCGGCCTGATGATGAGGAAGCGGTTATAGAGCCGTTCGAGCAACTGCAGCACAAGGCGGTTACGGGCGATGAGGCCAAGCGGTTTCAACAACGGAATGGCCCGCCACATGGCGGCAAAGGCGGCGGCGCCCGATAGGATGATTCCGTCTTCGCTGGCGTGGAAGCGCGCGAGCATCATTTGACGGTCAAGCGGACACACCGCATCTGCAGGCGCTATGTCGAGGAAATCGATTGCCTGCCGCGTGTCGAGCCGACGCATCAATGCAATCTCGCGAATGCACAAGGGGCATGCCCCATCGTACCAGACTATTACCATGGCCATGTTGCCTCATATCATTCGGGACATCTAATTGTCAGGCTGGGCGTTACGCGGTAGCATAAGGCCAGAAAAAAGGGCGCCGTTTCCAGCGCCCTTTAGATTTTTCCGGTAAGGAAAGTTTATTCCGCTTTTTCGTAATACTGTGGTGCGGCTTCGTTGAGGATCACGAGGATCTTGGCAAGCGCCGCTTTTTCATCGGTTTTTTCCATGGCGGCCAGTTCGCGCGCGAGGCGGCTTGAGGCGGCTTCGAAAATCTGCCTTTCGGAATAGCTTTGCTCTGGTTGGTCGTCGGGACGAAACAGATCGCGCGTCACTTCGGCGATTGATACCAGGTCGCCCGAGTTGATCTTCGCTTCATATTCTTGCGCACGACGTGACCACATGGTGCGTTTAACCTTGGGCTTACCGGTCAAGGTGTGCATCGCTTCCTTCAGCGTCTTGTCGCTCGAAAGCTTGCGCATGCCAACGCCTTCGGCCTTGTTGAAAGGCACGCGAAGCGTCATTTTTTCTTTTTCAAAGCGCAGCACATAAAGCTGAAGCTGCATCCCTGCGATTTCGGAATCCTGAAGCTCTATTACGCGACCAACCCCGTGCTTGGGATAGACCACATAATCGCCTACATCAAATATCGCCGCGGTGGACGTCATATTACGACCTTTCTGATTATTCGGGAGAATAGCGTGTTCAGGCAACAGAGCGTCGCCCATCAGACTTTCTTCGATCGTCCCTTACGTCATGAACCTGTCGCTGCCTGGATTGGACGCGCAGTCATCAACCATTTTTGGCTTGTCGACACATGGTGTAACAGATTCGCAATAAAAATTCAATGGCCGCTTTACAGCATGTCAGTAGCGCGTGTTAAATCGCGCTTAACTTCCTAACGCGATCATCGACTTCATGCGTGTCGGCGCTGATCGGCGTAATGTCTGCCGCGTTCATCCAGCATAGGTCCATGTGGCCAAGAACCCGTGTATCATGGCTGCGGATTGTGACGGGCAGGATTGGTTGTCTGTCACGGTCATCGACCAAAACCGGATTGGACAAAACGCCCGTACCCCATTTTTCGCCCCATTGGCGCAGGGCAATCATCGCTGGCAGGAGGTCGAGCCCTTTTTCCGTCAGGCGATATTCAACCTTTCGCCGGTCGTCGGGGCAGGGGGTGCGGTGTAATATCCCGCTTTCGGTCAAGCGAGTCAGGCGGTTGGCCAATATGTTGCGCGCAATGCTGAATTCGGACAGAAACTCCTCAAAATGCCGAACGCCATTAAAGGCCGCGCGCAATATCATGAATGACCAGCGTTCACCCATCGCCTCCAGCGCCGTGGGCAGGCCACATTCGGCGAGCTGGTGCAAAGGTTCCCGCAATTCAGCCATAAAACATCCTCCCAATCGTAGATTGCGACCTTTGTTCCAAATAATCAACCCAAATTGCAAATTTAAGTTGCAAATAGAAACTTATAATAATAGGTATTGATTCGCAACTGATTTATCAGAGGCGCAAACCACAGACGAAGAGCAAAAGTTCCGGGCTGTAATTTGAAAGTATAGCAAATCTGAAGGATTATATGATGACTCTCTCCCATATTTCCGCCCGTATGGGCGCGCTTGTTGCCGCCACTGCTTTGAGCGCAACTTTTTTGTTCGTAGCGCCGCAGGCGCATGCCGCCACCAATGGTAGCTATTATAAAGCCGAGCTGGCACAGACGACCACTGCTGAGCCACAACTGCTGCGCAGCGTATATGTAAAGTGCGAAGGCACAAGCTGCCGCGCGCCAATGGCGTCGACTGCACCAAAGAATATGTGCGTCAGCATCGCACGTAAATTCGGTGCAATTACGGCCTTCACCGCTGGTGAGCGCGTGTTCACGGCTGAACAAGTTGCGGCATGCAATGGTGATAATGCACAGGCAGTCGCCAAGAACTAAGCCGACACGGAATTTTTTGGCTCCGCTCTCCTACCCCCAATGCTGCCTGTTTCGGGCAGCTTTAGGAGCCGAATGCAAACTGCGCTGGAAGATCCACGTCTTCCAGCGCATTTTTGTTGTCACGCGGCTAAGCTTAAGCCCTTCCAAGTCGTAAAGTGGTCCTGACCCTAGCCCAAAAACATTTTCCTGTTGCATCGCAGCGTAAAAGACCCAAGTTGGACTGATGATGCGGCAATATGAACTGGTTGAGCGGGTGCGGGCGTATGCACCTGATGTCGATGAAGATCGGCTTAACCGGGCGTATGTGTTCACTGTGCAAATGCATGGGGCGCAGAAACGGGCCTCTGGTGATCCGTATTTCAGCCACCCGGTGGAGGTTGCAGGGCTGATGACTGACCTCAAAATGGATGAGGACACGATCATCACCGCGTTGCTGCACGACACGGTTGAAGATACGCTGACCACTATTGAGGATGTTGAACAGCGCTTTGGTCCCGAGGTCGGGCGCTTGGTCGATGGCGTTACCAAGCTGTCAAAGATTGAAGCGCAGACCGAGGATGAACGGGCGGCGGAGAATCTGCGCAAATTCTTGCTCGCAATCTCCGATGATATCCGCGTGCTTTTGGTCAAGCTCGCCGACCGGCTGCATAATATGCGGACGCTGCATTTCATTAAAAGCCCCGAAAAGCGGCGCCGTATCGCCAAGGAAACGATGGATATTTATGCCCCGCTGGCCGAACGGATTGGCATGTATGAATATATGCGCGAGATGCAGTTGCTCGCCTTTGAACAATTGGAGCCTGCCGCCTATCAGACGATAACAGGCCGCCTGAAACAAATCCGCGACAAGGCGGATGTCGAGATTGACCAGATCAACCAGACCATCGCTTGGGAAATGGAGCAGGCTGGCCTTAAAATCAAAATTTTTGGCCGCGAAAAGCACCCATATTCGATCTGGAAAAAGATGCAGGAACGCCATGTCGCGTTTGAACAACTGACAGACATCAATGCCTTTCGCGTTATTACCGAAACGACCGAAGACTGTTACCGCGCCTTGGGCGTGCTGCATCGGCGCTGGCAAATGGTGCCCGGAAGGTTCAAAGACTTTATCTCCACGCCTAAGCGCAACGGGTATAAATCGATCCATACCACGATTATGTTCGCCAAGAATATGCGGGTGGAGGTGCAAATCAGGAGCGCCGAGATGCACCGCAACTCGGAAAGTGGTTTTGCTGCCCATTGGGCCTATAAGCAGGATGACAAGCCCGATGGGCAGGCGGGCTGGCTGCGCGATCTGATCGAGATACTCGAGACAAGCCAAGACGCCGAAGACATTCTCGAAAACACGCGGATGGCGATGTATCAGGACCGCATTTTCGCCTTTACACCTAAAGGCGCGCTGCACCAGTTGCCGAAGGGTTCAACGGTCGTTGATTTTGCATATGCTGTGCACACCGACCTCGGAGACAATGCCGTTGGTGGCAAGGTCAATGGCCGTCATGTGCCGTTGCGAACGCAGTTGCGCAACGGTGACATGGTCGAAATTCTGAAGTCAAAGGCGCAAGAACCGCAACAGGCGTGGCTGAACTTTGTGACCACGGGCAAGGCACGCGCCGCCATCCGTCGCCATGTCCGACACCGGGAACGTGATGAGCTGGTTGTGATTGGACGCAAGCTGTATGAAGAAATTGCCGCGCGTATGCCGGGCAAAATCGGCAAAAAGGCGCTTGCGGCGGCGCTGACGCGGTTAAAGCTGGAGGATGAGGACGAGCTGATGCATCGCATTGGCTTAGGTAAAATCAACGACCGTACGGTGATGGAGGCGCTGGTGCCTGGTTTCGACGCGGATGGCAGCCACATCGATTTTCCGGGCCAGGAAAGCGCGATCTCTATCCGTGGCTTGACCCCTGGCGTGGGGTATCATCTTGGCGAATGCTGCCATCCCATTCCCGGCGACCGAATTGTCGGGCTGCGGCTGGCGGGGCAGCCGGTTGAGGTGCACACCATTGAATGCGACCGGTTGGCCAATGGGACAGACGCGGACTGGGTTGACTTGAGCTGGGGGCAGGGCAGCGACGGCGCGTCGGCGCGGCTTCGGGTTATCATCCATAACAGGCCCGGCACATTGGGCGAGATTGCCGGGATATTCGGCTATCACAAGGCCAATATCATCCACCTGCGGATGACCGCGCGCGATATCGAATTTCACACATTTGAGGTGGATTTGGAAGTGCATGATCTGCAACACCTCATGCGCATCATCTCCGCACTTCGGGCGTCAGAGGCGGTGGCGACAGCAGACCGGGTTTACGACTAGGGTAGGACCCTAGGTCCTGACCCTAAACTCAGTCTTCGCTGATCTCATCGCCGGGTTCGGCATATACAAACCGTTTTGCCAATTCAAAACTATGTCCGGCGCGCAGGAACGCGTTCAACTGCTTATGCCGTTTCTCTTGTGGTGCGGCTTCCTGTGCAAAGGGACCAAGCCGTTTTCGCCTGGCGAAGTTTTGGGCAGCGGTGAAGATGCTATCGTCCATATGCGTTTTAGCATGTATAGCATCGGCGTCACCAATCCCGCTGGCGCGCAAATCCTCGTTTAGCCGTCGCCCGCCAAAGCCCCTGTGGACGAAGGACCGGCTGCGGGCCTCGGCAAATTGGGCGTCGTTGATATAGCCCAAGGACGTGAATTGCTCGGTCAATCCGGCAATGTCTGCGGAATATTCATCCTCCCAGCCCCGTTCGCGTATTTTGCGCGTCAAATAGCCAGCCAATTTTGACTGTGTAGTGGCATATTTACCGACATAATGCAGCGCCAATTGACGCAGCCTTTCCGCATTTAACGGTGGAGCGGGCTTTTTGGCAGGGCGGTGTTGGTTCACGCCCTATTCTTGCCACAGTCGGGCCGAAATTTGAACTGCTATCCTCGGCTAAGGAAGTTAATAAAAGTGATATGGGCTAATGCGCAATTACGCTATGGGAAACATTATGAGCGCACTCGCATCCACGCCAACGCAGGACAGCTTGCAACGCCGCTTCTCCGACTTTGCAACGCTTGGTGAGGCGCTCGATTACGCTGCCTTGGGTAAGCGCGGATTGAACTTCCATGATATGCGTGGGCAGTTAGCGCGGCCTTATCCTTATAGCGAAATGCGCGAAGACGCGCTGAAAATGGCCTATCGGTTGATCAGCTATGGCATTTGTAAAGATGACCGCGTTGCCTTGGTCGCTGAAACAGGGCCAGATTTTGCGGCGCTGTTTTTCGGATGTGTCTATGCG
>Ga0247843_1005077_pt1 | contig 18761 bp, 23 predicted proteins | sample LaCruzMarch2017__FD_192420 | JGI IMG/M metagenome (GOLD analysis project Ga0247843, IMG submission 192420) | Freshwater microbial communities from meromictic Lake La Cruz, Castile-La Mancha, Spain - LaCruzMarch2017_8m | ecosystem: Environmental > Aquatic > Freshwater > Lake | place: Spain...
GCACAGGAATGTGTCGGCGGTTTTTTGTGCCCGCATCGGGATGCGTCCAACCAAGGAGACGCATCAACATGAGCACCACCACCCTCGAAGCCCCCTGGGCCACCCTCAGTATTAAAATCGATTCAGAAAATCTGGATCATCACCTCTGGAATAACCACGGCACCTGGTGGATTCACTACACCGTCCACCAGCGCGACTACACCAAACGTCGAGTTCGAGTTTCCCTCGAAACTCGAAATCTGCGCGAGGCGCGACAAAGACGAAATACCCTCTTTGCCCATCTGGAAGCAGAGGGTATTGAAACCACCTAGTCCCGCCCGAAAGGGGGCGCAGCTCTGAACAAGAGTTGCGCCCCTCTTTCGATTAGCTCTGCTGAAAGTTTGCCCGCCAAAGCAGGAAAAAGCCGTAGGCTTGGAGCACAAGGTTGGGCAACCAGACGATCAACTCCGGATAAGCCCCGCCACGATTCTTCAGCCCTTCGGCCAAGAGAATCAAGGCGTAGTACGCCATCACCAGAAAGAAGCTAATGACCACGCCGACCGAGGTCTCTTTTCGTTGCACCCGAATCCCCAGCGGAATTCCCACCAGCAAAAGGGTGAAGGGCGCCAAAGCAAAGCTGATCCTTTTTTGCATTTCCGTCAGCATCGGATAAATCTGCTTGGGATCCACATATCCCTCGACCGGACTCAGAATCCGATTCGTCAGATCTCCCAAGCCCGCGATTCGAATATCTTTCATGTCGTCGGGATTCAAAAAACTTCTCAGGGAAATCTTCAGCGGCAACTGATCCGCACTCAGCCCCGCCCGTATTCCATTCAAATCGGCCGCATTCTCCCCCCTCTCCTCCTGACGCGCTTTTTGCAAGGTGATCGTCAGGCTTAGATCATCTAAGTCGGCCGAGAGCGAGCCCTTCTCCGCCCGAATGTTTCGCCTCGGAACTCCGTTCGGATCCAGCTCCCAGATGTTAATGTCGGTCAGATCCGTGCCGTTCTTCTTTCCAATATAGATCCGATATCCAGGAAATCGGTCCATCGCCTCACCCGCCCGAATCAAAAAGGCAGGATTATCTCGTCCAATATCGAGCAAAACCGACTTAAATTTCTGCAGGGTCAGTGGCACGACCACCGCGTTGTTGTAAAAGCAGATGCCCGATAGAAACAGACCAAACAAAATCACGGGGGCGACCAAGGGAATTAACCCGATCCCCGCCGCCCGGATGGCCTGTAGCTCGAGATCCTGCGACATCCTGCCAAACACAATCAGCGCTGCTACCAGAATCCCCCACGGCATGGTAAAGGTCAGCGCCTGGGGGATCAAAAGCCCAACCATTTTAAAGATGAGCGAAATCGGCAGCTCATCATTCACCAAAAGCTCGAAAATTTGTTTAAAAGCGTTTCCCAAAACAATAATTAGGGAAAGCACCGCCACCGCCCCAAAGGTAGCCGCCATCATTTGGCCGGTTAAATATCGGTACAGAATTGTCATGGGCTCTGGCGGGTGTACTCCAGCCTGTCCTGCCAAGTGGTCGGTTGTCCACTCTTCAACCCCTTGCACTCATAAAAGTGAAAGGTCGGACCCGTGGGCTTTCCCCAAGTGGACCGACGATAAGTGCCGACCACCCGAACCGTCTCAAAATCTCGCGCGATCGGCGGCAGCGGATTCGGCTGCTCGGCCACATACAACCCCGTGCTTCCGCTGGGAAACTTCTCTCGGTAGCTCGGCCAGATCGAATATTGGGTCATGATCTGCGGCCAATCGGGCGTGAACGCCCGCGGGCGATCCGGAAGATAAAAAGAGAGCAAACTGGCCGTCTGATACTCGTCGGCGATGACAAAGTCTGCCCCCATCTCCTGCCGAACTTTCTGCGCCTCCCCGGCCAGATCTCCCCAACCCTTGGCTCGGTCGAGTGGATTATTCTTAAAGTGGATCGGCAAAAAATCGTGCAGCAGCGCCGTTTCCGCCAAGCCGATCAGAAGCCCCGCCAGCAAGACGCCACGCCACACCTTTCCTCCCTCACTCCACTTCGACACCGCCCAACCCGCCCCCAGAATTAATCCCGCGACCAAGGCAGGAGCCGTCCAATTCCCATTCGCCGTTTTGTTGAGACTAATCCATGCGTAGACGAGAAAGAGCGGCCAAAACAGAGTGAGCAGATACTTTTTACCCTCATGGGCTGCCTTCGTCTCGGCCGGGCGCAATGCCCCAGTCAGCATAATAAGAAAGAGAACGGGAGAAACCACAATCGCCTGCAAGAGCCAAAAGCCAGCAAACTTGCCCCAGTTTACCTTGAATCCCCGATCCAGATCCCCTCCCTCAAAAAGGTGCATGGCTGTGATCCACCCGTAAAAAGCATTCCAGAAAACGATCGGCAGAGCCAAAACGGCAAACGTTCCCAAGAGCAGAAACATTTTTCCCGAAAGCAGGAGTCGTCGTTTACTCGGAACCAGCAGTAGAAAAAGGGCGAATGAGATCAGCTCGGCCGCGTTGGTGTACTTGGCTTGAAATCCCAGCCCAATCCACAAGCCGGTCAACGCCCACCACCTCTTTTGGTCGGACTGTACCCCCGACCAGAACGACAGCGCCGCCGCCACCCAGAAAAAAACACTCAGCGGATCAATCGTCATCAAAATACTGCCGATGGCAAAAAGAGGCATGACCGAGGCCGCCACCACCGCGACCAACCCCACTCGCTCGCTGTACATCTTTCGCCCCAAAACAAAAATCATCCACCCCGTCCCCGCCGACAGTAAAACCGCTGGCAGCCTCAACGCCCAAACATGATCCCCCAGAAGGAGGGTGAAGACTCGAATAACAAACGCCGCCCCCGGTCCTTTCCCATAGTGATTCCAATCCAGTTCACGGCCGCACTCCCAGTAGTGCGCCTCATCTCCCACCAGATCCAGATGGGGGGCAAACCAGAGCCGAAACAGGGTGATCACCCCAATCCAGCCCAAAGCCATGCGGGCGTCTCGACTTTCCGGCCAGAAACTCATTCCCCACTCTATCCACGCACATCCGCTATCGCAAAGATTGTGTGCTTACCATTTGACCCCCGCCCTTTCGCTGGTTGAGTAAGGATATGACCCTAGCCCTCAAAATCGACGAACAGATCAAAGAAGCCATGAAAGCCAAGGAGGCCGACCGCCTAGGCGTTCTCCGCATGCTGAAGTCCGCCATGAAATATGCTGTGATCGAAAAGTACGGTGCAGAGGGTGAGGCAAAAGATGAGGACGTTCTGGCCGCGGTACGTAAAGAGATAAAAAAACGGCAGGACTCGATTGAGGCATTCGAAAAAGGCGGCCGTCCCGATCAGGCCACCCAAGAAAAGGCCGAGATGAAGATCCTCGAGGCCTATCTTCCGGCCGCCATGTCCGATTCCGATCTCGACGCCCTGGTTAAATCGGTCATCGCGGAGCTGGGTGCCACCGACAAAAAAGCCATGGGCGCCGTCATGAAAGCCTGCCAAGCCAAAGCCGCTGGCCGAGCCGACAACCGAGCGCTCAGTGCCCTCGTCGGCAAACTCCTGCCCTAACTCGACCCCCCTAGCGATAGCCAATTTTAGCCCAGAAATCTTGACACATTTGCATACACATATATGCTTGCGGAATGAGAACAACCCTCATTTTAGACGATGATGTTTTTGCCAAAGCCAAAAAATCAGCCCAGGAATCGGGCACATCACTCAGTCACTTCATCTCCGCCACTCTGCGTGGCCACCTGCTCTCCAAAAAAAGCCTTACCGCACAATCACGTGTTCGAGTTCCCACTTTTCGCGGTTCCACACTTTCCCATCCGCACCCGTTAGCCGAAATTTCCGAGCTGCGAGACGAAGGTCGCTGAATTATGCGCATGCCGGACGTCAACGTCCTGGTCTACGCCCATCGCGAGGAAGACCCCGACCACCTCTTCTATCGTCAATGGATGGAGAACCTAATCAACGGCCCCGAACCTTTTGCCCTGTCCCCCCTCGTCGCGACCGCTTTTGTTCGCATCGTCACTCATCCATCCTTTTCACCTCTACCCACCCCACTCCCTCAAGCCATCAGTGTGATCGACTCGGTTCGTTCCTCGCCTTATCACCGCTCGCCCGGAATGGGTCCTCAACATTGGGCCCTGACCAAACTCCTCTGTGAAAAAACTTCCGCCACCGGAAAACACGTCGCCGATGCCCAGCACGCTGCCCTCGCCATCGAAAACGGCTGCACCTGGGTCACCCGAGATCCCGATTTTCAGGAGTTCGAGCCTTGGGGGCTGCGTCTCGAAATTCTTGAGCCCAACCCGTAGTCACCTCATTTTGTTTCAGATTTTCTAGTCCGAAACAGAACTTTTCCGCTTTTTTAATTTCCTCCCTGCCCTCGAGGAGTTGGCAGAGACTTCGCCTCTTCCCCATCGATCCATCCATCCCCATTGGTGTCGTGTTGGGAAAAGTTGGCCTTCATCGGCGGAGGCGCCTCCTCCATCGAAATCTTTCCATCTCCATTTTTATCAAATCTCTGGATCGGGCTTCCTCGGCTCGACTGGCCCATACCTCCAGATTTCGCTCCCTGCTTTCCCCCCGCTCCACCCGGCCCTCCCCCCGGCGGCCCTCGCCGAAAACTCGGATCCGGTGTTCCTTTCAACATCCGCGGATAAAAGGGAAACTCCGCCGTCGCCACATAGTAGTACGTCCCCTCTGGATATTCGGAGGTCACCCCCGTTTTTCCATTGGCCTCGTCCAGATCGCCTGAACCCTGAACAAATTCATAATCTGCCTCATACGTTCCGTCATAGGTCCCACCCGGTCCGGCCGAACCAGAAGGTCGCGATCCTTTTTTGAATTGGTAGCTCGGTCGATTTTCAGAGGTCTGGGCATAAATCGGAAATCCATCCGCCGCATACCCGATTAGCTTCGGGTCTCCTTTTCCGCTCAACCCGGAAAGGAGGCCCGTGGGAATTCCGTGGTAGTGATACGCCCCGTTCGGCTGAACGTGAGCAAGGTTCTGGTCCAACCCAAGATTCTTGCCTCCGCCAATCGCCTCGATGTGCCAGCCTGAAGTTCGGTCGTTCTTCCAATACTCCGCCGTTCCCGGATCGATCGGCACACCGTTTACCGCCACCCCAATCGGCTGCTGCTTCAGCTTGGTAAAAGTTGTGCTGGTTTTCGGATGAAGGGGCATGCGGAAAGTGTAGCTCTGGGCTGAAACTGCGTTCGGACATCCCGGACCAGGAAATTGACCCATCTCATGGTTCGGCACCCCGTTGGCCTTGATCACCCGATATCCACCCTCCTCCGTTATGCTCACTTGCGGGGCAGGCAAAGAGGAGGCTCCCCCCGCTGCCGTCCCAATCTCCTCCACGTGGCCAGGGTGAGCCAGAAGACTTCCCACCAGTGGCCAGAACAGCCCGACTTGGACCACCCGCAACAGTATGAACTTCATCCTATAGATGAAACTACGCAAAACCCAAAAGGGTTCGCTCTTTTTTTAAACAATTTTCACGCCCGCGCGGAAAGGCTGCTCGGCCAGGCTTGGGGATGCCAAATTACCTCTTTGGGGCAGAATCTAGCGTCACCTTCTCCACGGGTATATGCACCTCCGACCTTTTTAGAAACCAGATGACAAAGGGACTATTCCAATACACGGCGTAAGGTTCCCCCACCCGCTTCCACCCCGCTTGCTCCTTCAGCCACTTTTCGATTGTTTCCGAACTCTCCGCAAAACTCTCCTTCGAATATCCTCCCCGAATTCCGACCGAAGCCACCACTCTCTCCCTCCTCTCCAACCTTTCCACCCCACCCCCCAAGCGTAAATCCGACCTCTCGGCTGACTTCGGATCGAGATAAAACACCATCGTCCCTGGCCGGATCCCCGCCTCCACCGGAGTCGTCATCGGCACCTGATTTTGCTGAATCGCTTCGAAGAGTTTGCGAAAGAGTCCGTTATTCTCCCGAAAATACTCCCTCTCCGACCTCGCCCGCAACACCACCCCCGCCGGCAACGTCTTGATCTCACACACCCCTACTTCCGTCATCGGATAGGCCGACTCATACGCTCTCACCGTCTGCGCCACCACCAGAAACCCCCAAGTAATCAATGCGATTCTCATGATTCCAACGGATTGATCACCTCCAAAAACGAATACTTCCGAAAATCGGTGTCCGCACTATAAATACGATTCACCCCGTGCTGCCGCAAAATCGTGGCCAGATGCGCATCCGAAACCCCATTCCCTCGCAAAGCCATCTTTTCCGTCATTCGCGCGAAATCCTCCGCAAAACTCTCCTCCTCCCCAATCACCCGCACCCGAGGCCAGGCCAGAAGGTCCCTCACATTAGCCCAAGCTTTTTTCGGATCGAGAGGATGACGAAAAATGGAGGGATGCGTCACGATCCTCTGGTACCCACAGAGCACCAACCAAGTCAGACAAAAGAGGTCCGGATCCTCCTCTCGCTCCCCTAAAAATTTTTTTGCTGCCTTCTGCTCCGGAGAACCTTCATTGGAGGCAAAGACCAGAAGATTCACGTCCACCGAGTAGCTCATCCCTCCCCCATCGCCCGATAAACCGCATCCTTGTCGTGCAGATTAATTTTCGCCCCCATCGGCTGACTCCGCCACTGCAGCCGCGGCCCGCCCTCCCGCACCCCACTCTTTTTTTTCTCCCTCAACCCTTCCGCCAAAAGTTGCGACGCCAACTCCCCCAAAGTTCTTCCCTCTCTCTTCTGCCATGCCTTCAACTCCTCCAAAACCGGCTTCGCTAAATCTAAGGTTGTCCTCATCCCTGCAGGGTACTTTTTTAGCATCAGATGTCAAATTGCAATCATCAAACATCAATCCCCCGGGCTGACCACTCTTCCACTGATCGGCCAAGGCAACGGACCCTCCAAAGGTCGGTGCGCCTCCAATAACCCCGTCCCCTCCTCCTTCCCCCGCGCGTAGCTCAACCGCAACATCTCCATCTTCGCGTCGATGTTGTCGATGTGGTGCAACAGAAATGCCTCGGGCGTCTTCGGGGCGACGGGAGAGCCAAACTCCTTCGTCCCATGGTGAGACGCAATCAGATGCAAGAGATGATCCCGTAGCTCCTCCGACGCTGGCTTCAACTCCGCCCACGCTTTGCCCTCAGCCAACTCCCCCTCCCGCCACAACGCATTCGCCACCTCCACCCCCAGCGAAATATGCCCAATCATCTCCCCTCGCCGACTCGGCACCGAACCAAACCCTCTCTCCCCCGTGTCATTCTCCCAAAGTTTTCCGATATCGTGAAACAGCACCCCCGCACACAAAAGATCTCCATCCACCTCCGGATACAGCGGCGCCAACGCCCGCGCCACCCGCCACATCTGTGTCGTATGGTCCATCAATCCGCCTCGTCTGGCGTGATGATTTTTTCTGGCCGCCGCCGCCCGCCTCCACTTCTCCGCATACTTTTGCAAAGCCCGCTGACAGACCCACCGTAGCCGCGGGTCGTGCATCTCCCCCGACCACTGCAGACAGCTGTCCCACGCTTTCTGAATTTGCGCTTTCCTCTCCTCGCCCCCGTCAAAAAAAGCCTCCACCTCGTTCGGCTTCAATCCCCGCGCCGACGGACTCTCCACGTTCGGACCGTAATCACTCGGCCCAAAGACACCCGTCAGCTCCAAGCACTCCCCCACTTCGGCCGCTTGGAAATACTCATACGCGCTGGAGCCGGAAAACATGTTCAGCCCCAGCCGCTCCGTCTCATCCGCTAACTCCACCCGCAGGAAAGGTTTTCCATTTCGGGCCGTTTGCTCCTTCCGTGCGATCAGCTGAGCCCGTACCGCCCCTTTGGCCGGGCCGGTTAATTTCGAAAACTCTCGCAGGGTCATAGGCTGGCCCCGAAGCGATGGATTACACCGACCCGCTGCCTGAGCCGTTACGACCGTTCGATACCACCAGCCAAACCAATCCACCCGCAACCGAGGCCGGCGCGGCCAACATGAACAGCACGCTCCACCCAAAACCCAACCCGACCGAATTTAAATCCTTCGAAACGATTTTCGTCCCCACCGCACCGTCCTCTTGCGAAAAACTAAATTTACAATTCGGACAGGCCACCACCGAAGCCAAGCTGAACACCCCCAATAGCAGGGCTCCCACCAGGTAGGCTCGAATTGCTTTCACCCCTCTATTTTACTCTCGCGATGAACTTCCCGCAAGTAGGCCGTGCCATGCTCGACTTCCCCCCTCCCATTTTCTAAATTCAAACGGTGGACAAGGCACTCACCCAAAAGATCATCGATCGCCTGGCTGCCTCGAAAAACCCCGCCCTCCTCGCCCATCTTCGCCCCGACGGGGACGCCTTTGGCAGTCTACTCGCCCTCGGCCACGCGTTGCGGGACCGAGGCCAACGCCCCTCCCTTTTCGTGGAGGGGGGAATGATCCCCATGTACCAATTTCTCCCCGGATCGGAGCTAGTTCTCGATCTCCCCGCGCAACTCCCTCCCGAAACCGACTGCCTAGTTGCCCTCGATACCTCCACCCGCGATCGCCTCGGGCAGAAAACACACTCGTGGCCACAGCCAATCGACATCGTCATCGATCACCACATCAGCAACCCCGCCTACGGAAAATTAAATCTCATCGTTTCCGAAATCCCCTCCACCACCGGCGTGCTCTTCGAGCTTTTTCAGCAAGCCTCTTGGAAAGTTTCTCCCGCCAACGCCACCTGCCTCTACACCGGTCTCACCACCGATACCGGCTCCTTCCGCTACCGTGGCACCAACGCCCACACCCTCCACGCCGCCGCCCAACTGGTTGAGCTGGGGGCCGACCCCGCCGAAATCGCCAAGCAGTGCTACCTCTCCATTACCCACGAACGCTTTGCCCTTCGTAAGATGGTATCTAATACTATATCGATAAAGGATAAGAAAAAGTCTGCTTTTTTGACTATTTTGCCTGACTTTTACGCTAAAACTGGTGCTAAAAGTGAGGATACCGAGGGAATCATTGAGGAGGTCGCATCCATTCAAGGGGTTGAGGTAGGTTCTCTCTTCGAATTCATGCCAGACGGCGGGCTCCGTGTCAGTCTTCGCAGCAAAGGAAAAGTGGACGTCAACTCCATCGCCTCCTCTTTCGGCGGCGGCGGGCACAAAGCCGCCGCTGGGATTCGCTTTGCCAAAGATGCCGAGAAGAATCGCGACCTCGTTCTCGCCGCCATCTCCCAATCGGTTGCCGCCCTCTAAGATCAGCCTCCCCCCAGCCTTGCTATTCCTGCCCATTCTTACCATTCTTTCCCCCTAACCTTTGGTTCCAACCCAAACCTATGATTCCTCAACTCGACGGCCTGCTCTTGGTCGATAAACCTCCCGGACGTACCTCCCACGATATTGTCGACTTCGTCCGCCGCCGCTTCCATCAACGAAAAGTCGGCCACTGTGGCACTCTCGACCCCATCGCCACCGGCCTCCTCATGCTCGTCGTCGGACGAGCCACCCGTGTCCAAGACCTGCTCATGGCCGAAGACAAGGAGTACGAGGGAACTCTCAAACTCGGCGAAACCACCGATACCCAAGACGCCGCTGGCAAAGTGCTCGAGTCCCGCCCCGTCCCCCCGCTCGACCCCCCCGCCATTCAGGCCGCTTTCGAAAAGTTTGCCGGAGAGTTCGATCAAATCCCTCCCATGGTCTCCGCCATCAAGAAAGATGGCGTCCCCCTCTACAAATTAGCCCGCGAGGGCAAGACGATCGATCGCCCTCCCCGCCGCGTTCGCATCGACAAATATGAGATCCTCGAGATCGCTCTGCCTACCGTCCGATTCAAAATTCACTGCACCAAAGGCTTCTACGTCCGTACCTACTGCCACGATCTCGGAGCTCTTCTCGGGGCCGGCGGCCATATGTCCGCCCTCACCCGCACCCGCTCGGGAAATTTCGAGCTCAGCAAAGCCGTCCGCTGGCCCGATCTCGAAGCCGCCGAGGGGGTCGACTACCTCGCCCGCCACCTCATCTCCTTGCCCGAGATCTCTCGCATCCGTCGCACGTGAATCAAGCCGACTCTCTCACCCCATCCCCCTTGGGGAACTCCATTCGACACCTTGCCCTTGGCTTTTTCGACGGCCTCCACCTCGGCCATCAACGGGTCATTTTCGGCGGAACCATCCCCCACCTCCCAAGCGCCACCGCCGTTCTCACCTTCCGGGATCATCCCCTCTCTATTTTGCATCCGGAAAAACATCCCGCCCTCATCACCGGCCTTCCCCATAAACTCCGCCTCCTCCATCGCTGGCAAATCGGTCTGACCATTGCCCTTCCTTTCGATTCCGCGCGATCGCAACAATCACCCGCCGCTTTTCTCGAAGAACTCACCCTCGCTTTCCCCGCCCTGCAAACCGTCTCGGTCGGCCCCAACTGGCGCTTCGGAAACAAGCGTTCGGGCGATGTCCCTCTGCTTTCCGCTTGGTGCGATCAATCCTCCATCACCCTCGATAACCCCGCCCCCGTCCTCTACCAAGGGGAACGAATCAGCAGCAGCCGCATCCGCACCGCCATTCAATCCGGCCAACTATCCGATGCCTCCGCCATGTTAGGCCGCCCGTTTACCATTCTTGGAAGAGTCAAAACGGGCGAGGGGCGAGGCCACAATCTTGGATATCCCACCGCGAACTTGGCTACCGAAGATGAGTGCCTTCCTCCGAACGGTGTTTACGCCGGTCGGGCTTGTCTGGCCGACGGCTCATTTCACCTTGCCGCCATTAATCTGGGCACCTGCCCCACGTTCGGAGGTAAAAACCGCAATATCGAAGCCCACCTGCCCAAGTTTTCCGGCCAACTCGTAGGCCAGGAGATAGACCTAGAATTTCATCGTTACCTTCGTCCCGAAAAGAAGTTTCCCGATGCCCGCGCCCTCACCCAACAGATTGAACAGGACGTCGCCGCGGTTCTCGAATCCCGTCCCTAGTTTTTCGAAAACTCCAATTCGTGGCGGATATCCTCCCCCGTGTACAAGTAGTAAACCTGTTCGGCGATGTTCTTGGCGTGATCCGCCGCCCGCTCAAAAAAGCGGGCCACCAGCATCAAATTGAGCGCCCGCGTGATCGTTTTGGGACTCTCCACCATAAAACAGGTCAACTCCCTCTCCAATTGCCGATTAATGTCATCCACCCTCACATCCATCTTAATAATCTCGGCACACTTCTCTGGCGTAATTTCCACGAAAGCATCCGTCGCCCCCCGGATCATCGCGAGCACGTCCCCCCCCATGCGGGGAATGTCCAAGAGCGGTTTCAAAGGCGGTTCATCCATCAGGATTAAACTTCTCCGTGCGATCGAAACCGCCTGATCCCCAATCCGCTCCAAATCGCTCGAGAGTTTGGAGGCCGCCAACATCAACCGACAAGCCAAGGCCACCGGAGCTTGGGTGGCCATAAAACCCGCCACCAACTCATCCACCTCCACCTCCAATCGATCAATCTCTTTATCATCCTGAATCGCTTTGTTGGCTTTCTCCGCACTGCGCTCCACCAGGGACTCTAAGGCCAACTGCAAATTGTTGTGCGCAATACTCGCCATCCGGAGCAGGGTTTCCCGAAGAACGAGGAGATCACCCCGAAAATAGCTTCGCACCCGCTCCAGCTTTTCCTCAGTCGCCTCCAAGGTCGGCGTGTTCATTACTTATGGGTTACGCCTCGGGGCGGCAATGTCAACCGGTCATCCCTGCCTTATCCGAATCGGCCCGAGATGTAATCCTCCGTCTGCGGCTTGGCCGGATTGGTAAACATCCGGTTCGTCTCCCCAAACTCGATCAACTCCCCCAAATACATAAACGCCGTCATATCCGAGATCCGACCCGCTTGCTGAAGGTTGTGCGTTACGATCATCACCGTGACCCGTTTTTTTAGCTCCACAATCAGCTCCTCGATCTTCGATGTGGCAATCGGATCCAACGCGCTGGTCGGTTCATCGAACAGCACCACGTCCGGATCGGTCGCAATCGCCCGGGCAATACACAGTCGCTGCTGTTGGCCTCCCGAAAGATTGTGCGCCATCTGGTGCAATCGACTCTTGGCCTCATCCCAAAGAGCCGCCTCCCGCAGCGCCTTCTCCACTTTTTCATCCAGCTCCTTCCGCTGATTCACCCCCTGCAGCCGTAATCCATAGGCCACGTTCTCATAGATACTTTTCGGAAAGGGATTCGGTTTCTGAAAGACCATGCCAAATCTCATGCGAACCTGAATCGGATCTACTTCGGGGGCGATGATATCGGTCCCATCCGGCTGGACGACAATTCGCCCGACATAGCGGTTGCCGGGGTAAAGATCGTGCATGCGATTCATGCACCGTAACAAAGTGGTCTTTCCACACCCCGACGGACCGATCAAAGCCGTGACCTTGAGCGCCGGCACATCCATCGAGACGCTGCGCAAAACCTGATGATTGCCGTAAAAGAAACTCAAACCCTGAATCTGAACTTTGATCGCCTCGGGGGAACCCGCCGTGGGGGGTTCCGTTCCGGCGCGGGGATTGGGCGAGGAGGAGTTCACCAGGTGATATTCCTCTGGGCACGCTTCCGTAGCAAGATCGCGGCGGCATTCATGCTCAGGGTGATCACCATCAGGATGAGGCCCGCCGCCGCCGCGTTGGACTGAAACTCCTCCCCCGGCCGCGACACCCAGTTAAACATCTGGATCGGCAACGCCGTGAACGGGGAAAAAAGCCATTCGCCCGAGACAAAAGGGGCGTGCGCTATCAGGGGAGCCGGGGGCAGAAACGCAATGAAGGTCAACGCCCCAATCGTAATCAGGGGCGCACTCTCCCCGATCGCCCGCGACATCGCCAGGATGACTCCCGTGGAAATTCCACCCGTCGAATAGGGCAAAAGATGGTGCCAGACCGCTTGCCACCGCGTGGCCCCCAAAGCAAAGGCCGCCTCCCGAATGCTCGAAGGAATGGTTCGCAACGATTCCCGCGTGGCCACAATGACGATCGGCAGAACCAAACAGGCCAGCGCCAGCCCACCCGCCAAAAGACTTTGCCCAAAGCGAAACTGGTAAACAAAAAGCCCCAAGGCCATCAACCCATAGAGAATCGAGGGCACCCCCGCCAGATTCGAAATATTAATTTCCACGAAGTCGGTCATCCGATTTTTCGGAGCGTACTCCTCCAAATAAATCCCGGCCGCCACCCCAAACGGAATCGCCGCCGAGGCCGTCACCAGCATCAGCAGCAGAGTGCCCACCCAAGCGGACAAGATCCCCGCCTCCCCCGCCCGTCGGGAGGGAAAAGAGGTCAAAAAGTTCCAATCGATTCTGCCCAACCCATTCATCGCCAAATTGAGCAGAAGCACCCCCAAAACTCCCAAAGTCGTCACCGTCAAAATCATGCCCAACCATCGAAACGCGCGATCGATCAACCTCCGATGACGAGCCCGCTTCTCCTGCTCATGGTAGAAAGATTTAGGTCGCACGATGAAACCTCCGTCGCAGGGCATGACCCGCCAGATTAAATCCCAACGTCATCAGAAAAAGCACCGCGCCCGCGGCAAAGATCGACTGATAGCCAATACTCCCATGGGGCAGATCCCCTAAACTCACCTGCACAATAAAAGCGGTCACGGTGGCGGCCGATTCGAGGGGATTGATCGTCATCCTCGGCTGTAGCCCCGCCGCAATCGCCACAATCATCGTCTCCCCCACTGCCCGAGAAATCGCGAGCACGTACGCTGCGGCCAACCCAGAAAAGGCGCCCGGAAAAACCACCCTCACCGCCACCCCCAATTTTCCGTCCCCTAAGGCATAGGCGCCCTCCCGCAGAAGCATCGGAACACTCCGCATCGAATCCTCTCCCAACGAGGTGACATACGGCACAATCATGATCCCCATGATCATGCCTGCACTCAACATCGAGAATTGGGAGAGATCAGGATATATTTTTTGCAGCAGCGGCGTCAGGGTCAAAAGGGCAAAATACCCGTAAACCACCGTCGGCACGGCACTGAGCAACTCCAACATCGGCTTGACCCAATCCCGAAATTTGGCGTCAGCAAACTCACTCAGATAAATGGCCAGGATCGTGCCCAGCGGGATCGCCACCAACAGGGCGACGATCGTGGTCACCAAGGTGCCCGCGAGAAGTGCTCCGATCCCGTACTGGGGCTCGGAAAAGAGGGGCGTCCACATCGTGTCCGTCAACAGCCGGCCGAAAGGTACCGCCTCGAAAAAAGGCCACGACTCCTTCACTAAGGTAATCACGATTCCAAACGTCACCAGCACCGAGGCCCAGCCTCCCGCCCGGAGAACCCACACCATCAACTCCTCGACCATCTTGTCGACGCGGCGGGAAGGACTGGGAGGAAAGGAGGCCATTCGCCTACGGAACCAGCGGCCGATCCAAAATCTGATCCATCGGCACGGCCATATCTCCGTGGCCATGGAAGGCCGTGCCTTTTTTCTTTTGCTCCAGCCGTGTGCGAACCTTGCCATAGGCGGACGCAGGCAGCGGAATGTACTTCACCTCTTGGGCCAAGGTTTCGACATGATCCAGATAAAATTCGACAAACTTTTTCACCTCCGGCTTTGCGAGCGACTTCACATTCACGTAGAGAAAGAGGGGCCGAGATAAGGGGTTATAGGTTCCACCCAAAACAGCCGCTTCGGTCGGTCGGCAAGGCGCCATTTTTTTCTCATCCCACTCCACCGCTAAAGCCTTGAGCCGCTTCTGGTGCGCCACAAAATACGCGTACCCCATATAACCCAGCGCATGTTTGTCCCCCTCCACCCCTTGTACGAGAACGTTGTCATCCTCGCTCGCCGTATAATCCCCTCGACTCGCTTTGCTCTTTTCGTTGATCGCCTCCGTAAAGTAGTCAAAGGTCCCCGAATCCGACCCCGCTCCGTATAGCTTGATCTCTTTGTCCGGCCACTCCGGCCGAATCTGATTCCACTTTTTAATTTTTCCCTGGGCCGCTGGCTCCCAGATTTTTTTTAGCTCCGATACCTTGATGGAATCGACCCAATCATTTTTTGCGTTTACCACCACCGTCAATGCATCAAAAGCAATCGGCAGCTCGAGGTATTCAATTCCACCCTGTTTGGCCGCGTCCATTTCCGACTGCAAAATCGGGCGACTCGCGTTCTGCACATCCGTCTCCCCACGCGTGAATTTCTTGAAGCCCCCGCCCGTACCAGAAATCCCCACCGTGACCTTCGTGCCTGTCTCTTTTTGAAAATCCTCCGCCGCCCCCTCCGTGATCGGATACACCGTGCTCGAACCATCAATCTTCACCACCCCCCCTGCCCAAGCCACCTTTGTCAGCAGCCCACCACAGAGCATCAGAGCCCAAAAGGGCTTGGCGAAATTGAAAATCATCCTATGTGCCTATGGCGTAGGCCTAGTGAAGCCAAGCGATGCTTTGTGACAATATGATGTCATTTTTTCTATTTTGAAAGGGTTGTTGGACAATTGTTTATCCGCCACGGCACGGCAGGGTTAGCGTAATTTGCGTGCCCTGCTCCAGCCCGCTTTTTGCCCAAACCTTGCCCCCATGAATTTGCACCAGATGCTTCACGATCGATAACCCCAGACCCGTCCCCCCCTTCTCCCTCACTCTTCCCCCATCCACCCGAAAGAAACGCTCGAAAATCCGGTCCGTTTTGTCGCCCGGGATTCCCTCCCCCTCATCCCGCACCCCAAACTCCACCTCTCGACCCGACTCCCCCTGGCGCGCGGATAAGGTGACCTGGCTTCCCGCCGGCGCAAACCGTAAAGCATTTTCCATCAGGTTCGAAAAGATTTGGCCCACCCGCAAAACATCCGTCTGCACGGCGGGCAGACCCCCCGCACAATCCAACTTCAACTTCACCCTCTTGGCCGTAAAGGCCCGCTGCCAATCCTCCTGCACCTCTTCCAAAATCTCCCGGGGCGGTCGGGCGACCAAATTCAACTCCATCTGACCCGACTCAATCCTGGATAATTCCAGCAGATCCCCCACCAGTAAGGTCAAACGCTCGCAGTTCCGCTGCAAAACCGACCAAATCTTTTTTCCCTCCCCTCCCTTCAGGACCGCCGGATCCTGTAACGTCTCCAAATATCCCGCCACGATCGAAAGCGGCGTGCGCAACTCATGGGAAAGGTTCGTGACAAACTCCTGCCGCACCATCTCCAACCTTCGCATTTTCGACAGATCGTGAAAAACCACCACCACACCCGATCGCTGCCGATCTCCCTCCACAATCGGAGCCAAATTCACCGCCAAGGTTTGCCCTTGCCCCCCATCGATCCCCGCCACCTGCACCTCCAAATTTTGCGTCGTTCCCCCCAGGTTAATCTCCTCCACCGCACGATCCACCTCAACTAATCGCGTCGCCTCCATCACCGTTCGCCCCTCCGGAGCCTCCACGAAAGCGAACATCCGCAAAAACTCCTCGTTCGCTAAAACAATCCGACCCTCCGCATTGATGACCAAAACCCCCTCCGTCAAACTCGCTAAGATCGCTTGCAAATTCACCCTTTCAATCTCCTCCCGCGAACTGATCCCCTCCAACTTCGCCGCCACGCGCTCCAACTGGCCAATCGTCTCCTGCAATCCCCACGCGCCCCGACCCACAAATCCCGAGGGCTTTCGTCCCTCCGCCAAATCCACGATCAATCGCTGCAACTGCCGCCAAGGCCGAACCACCTCTCCCCAAAACCAAAGAGCCACCACCACCACCGTGATCCCCCCCGCAAATAGTAGAATCCCTTCCATCCCTCTACCCTGCCCTCACCCCGCCCCACGGGCAAAACTGTTTCCGTGCTGAAAGATCCAGCCGATATCCCCTAAGAGCCTAGCCGATACCCGCTCCCCCTCACCGTCTGAATCACCGCCCCCGCTTTGCCTAACTTATCGCGCAACCGCCGCACATGCGTATCCACCGTCCGCGTATCCAAATTCGCTTGGTAGCCCCACACCTCACTCAAAAGCACTTCTCGCGATAAAATAGTCCCCGCCCTCCTCGCCAGCAGATCCAGCAAACGATACTCGGTCGACGTCAAGACCAGCTTCTTACTTCCAATCGTCGCCGTCATACTGCTCCGATCCAGTTCAATACCCCCCGCCTTCACCGGGGCAGGCTTCGATACCCCTTGATCCGGTTGACGTCGCGCCACCGCCCGCACCCGCAAAAGCAGCTCCCGCGGACTGAACGGCTTCGTCACATAATCATCCGCCCCCACCTCCAAACCCGCCACCTTATCCCCCTCGGTCGACTTGGCCGTCAGCATCAAGATGGGAATGCGCGAGGTGGCCGGATTCCTGCGCAGAGCCCGACACACCTCCATCCCACTCATCTCGGGCATCATCAGATCCAAAATGACCACCGAGGGAAGTTCCGCCTTGGCGATCGCCAACCCCTCCGCCCCGTTGTGCGCCTCCAAGACATCGAAACCGCCCGTCTTCAAATTGAGCCGCAACATGTCCCTCACATCTTTTTCATCCTCAATTATTAAAACCCGATCTCGCATCGCTTCCATTTATCTGCCCCCCATCCCAGTAAAACAAGTACCCCAAAGTGACAATATCATGACAAAATTATGCTCCCCAAGTCGCCGCCAACGCCTCCACTTCCGACCTCAATCGATCCACCTCGCTCAACTTCACCTCTGGCTCCGGCACCAAAATCACCTCCCCCGTCACCTTATGCTCATACACCGTCACCCGCCCCTCCGGTCCCGTCGTCCGCTCCCGCACCAGCAAAATCTTTCTTCTCTCCAGCAAAAGCGCAAAAAGGAAAATCACCCGCGCCTCGGGACTCTCCGTCTGAACGGGTTGACCCAACCGCCGTCGCAGCTCCGCCTCCGCCCGCGCCGCCGGGGGCTCTTTCTCCACTTCGGGTGGTCGCGCTCGAAATTTTCCCTTCCAAAAACAGAAGTATGTCGGCCGACTCTCCTCCCGACTCCACACCTCCTCCGCGTAGTCCCTCCTCTCCATCCCACCCTCACCCGCGACCAGCACGGTGTACACCACCTGCCCGTCGGAAAAATCCTTTCCCGTCCCCGCACAAAGATGCGCCCGTGGGCGAATACTCCAATCCATCCACCTTTTCTAGCCAGCCAGATTCAGTTGAAAAGAACCCCCTTCCAGCCAATCTCTCTTCATGGATCCCCATTTTCTTCAACCCGAACACCTCCACGTCATGCTGAATCACTTTCCGATTATTCTGACCCTTCTCGTCCCCCCCATCCTACTGGCCGGGCTGTTCTTTCAGCAAAAGCCGATCCTTGCCGTCGGCTTCTCCCTTGCTCTTCTGGGCGCTCTCACTACCCCCGTGGTCATGCAAACCGGACACTCCGCTCACACTCGGTTTGAGATGGGTCAGATCCAGCCCCCGCTGGACGAAGACGGGGACATTGCTTCGGAAATGCACGAAGATATGGCCGAAAAGGCCGCCCCCATTCTATACTTCGTCGGTTTTGCCGGCATCGCTGGACTTCTGATCCTCCGCTTTCGCCCCGCCTGGGCAAAAGGTGCCGCCCTCGCCGTCATTCTGGCGGCAGGCGTCGCCTCCATTTTCACCCTGCAATCCGCCCAACTGGGCGGCCGCATCCGCCATCCAGAATTCCGCCCTGCCAAACCAGCCAACCCCAATCGCATCCGCAACGAATAAGTCTCGGCTAAATTCTTCCTTTTGTGCTCGGCACGCCTTTCACTCGCGGATCTCGGGTGACCGCCTCCTGCAGTGCCTTGGCCAAGGCCTTGAAAATTGCCTCAATCTGGTGATGTACATCTCGCCCGTACAGCACCTCCGCGTGCAGGTTCATTCCCCCTTGCACCGAGAGAGCTCGCAAAAAC